>Ga0272444_10001854_pt1 | contig 19944 bp, 14 predicted proteins | sample SSMForm13_FD_201033 | JGI IMG/M metagenome (GOLD analysis project Ga0272444, IMG submission 201033) | Marine sediment archaeal communities from Little Sippewissett salt marsh, Falmouth, MA, United States - SSM-Form-13 | ecosystem: Environmental > Aquatic > Marine > Wetlands > Sediment ... | reverse complement strand
TTGGCGGCCTGCGCCGGTGCGCCGACGCACCCCCCTGCGGGGCCGTTCGGGTCGCAACAACCGCGGCTGGCCGCAGTCGGCATCACGGTCCAGGCCGGGGCCTTCGCCAACCTGGACAATGCCGTGCGCCTCACCGAGGAGCTCCAGGGCCGGGGGCTGGAGGCCACCTTTTTCAAAGACGACGACGGTCTGTTCAAGGTCCGCTTCGGCGATTTCGCATCCAAAGAAGAAGCCCGCCGGCGGGCCCGCCGGCTGCAGCGCGACGGCGCGCTGGATGTGTTTTACATCGTGGCGCCGGAGCAGTTGGCCGCCGCCCACCGCGCGCGTGAAGGAGAAGACTTCGTACGCGAGCGGATCGTGGGTACGGCCAAAAATTTTCTGGGGCTTCCCTACCGTTGGGGCGGGGCCTCGCCCAAGCGCGGTTTCGACTGCAGCGGGTTGACCATGACCGCCTACCGGCTCAACGGCTACCAACTGCCGCGAACCTCACGCGAGCAGTTCCGCGCCGGCAGTCCGATCGCCCCGGAGGCACTGCGACCGGCCGACCTGGTTTTTTTCGCCACCCGCTCCGGAAAAAATGTCTCCCACGTGGGCATCTACATCGGAGATGGCCGCTTCATCCACGCCCCGGGCCGGGGAAAAACCATCCGGATCGACTCTCTGTCCCAGAACTACTACCGCCGCCGCCTGGTCGGCGCGCGCCACTTCCTGTGAGCAATGCCCTGTCGCTGACGGCCTTTCCCTCACCCGGAGGAAATCAGGCGGGCGTCGGCCACCACCGGAAAATGATCGGATGCGACCCGCGCCAACGGGCTTTCGTGGCGCCGGCAGCGCCCCAGGGCAAGCGGCGGTTGCGCCAGGATGCGGTCCAGGGCCGCCATTGGGACCGGCCAGGTGGGATAACTCCTGACCGGCCGATGGCGCAACCCGGTCCGAATCAGGGGGCCCAGGGCCGCTGAACCCGTCCAGACGTTGAAATCCCCCAGCACCAGCGCGGGCCGCCGGGAGACGGCAACCGCCGCGGCAAGTCGCCCTATCTGGATTGCGCGCTCACCTCTTTGCAGACCGAGGTGGGTGGCGAACACCCGGACGCGGCCGTCGCCAAGCGCCAATTGCGCCTCGATGCAGCCCCGTGGTTCCCGCCCGGCGCGGGACAGGTCGTGCAGGCGCGAGCAGAGCGGCAAGTCCCGGGTCAGCAGCAGGTTGCCGTAGCGACCGATGCCGCGTGCGAAGAGGCTGCCGTCGATGGCGTGCAGCCTGGTGGCCGTCTCCAGGCGTCCGATCAGGCCACCTGCCGTGTCCAGGGTGACTTCCTGGAGCGCCACCACATCGGCACCGATCTCGGCCAGGACCTCGATGATGCGCCCGGGGTCAAATCGCCCGTCCCGGCCGACACAGTCATGGACATTGTAGGTTGCCACGCGCATCGCCGCATACCGTGCCTTCAACCGGAGCGCAGCCAGCGTTTGGCGAACAGCGCCAGACCGGTCAGCCCGAGCCCCGCTGCCACGGCGATGGCCAGGTTTTCCCAGTTCGGCTCGCTGACCGCCGCCCAGAGGGCGCCCGAGAAGAACGTGATCGCGCCCAGGCCGGGGGTCATCCCCAGCAGGCTGCCGACGATAAACTGCCGAAACCCCAGGTGCGAGGCGCCGGCCACCAGGTTGAAGACCGCAAAAGGCGCGATCGGCACCAGCCGCAGGACCGCCACCGCGATCGTGCCGCGTTTTGCCAATTGCCGGCTGAGCTGCTCGAGGCGCGACCCACTGATCCGTTCCAGCGCGCCACGGCTCATCACCCGCCCACCGATGAAGCCGATGGCCGATCCCACCAGCGCCCCGGCCAGCACATAGACGAAGGCCAACCAGCCGGGGAAAGCGACCGCGCCCACAACGGCCAGGAAGGTCAGCGGCACCATCAGAACGCTCGCCAGCCCGACCCCGGCGACGGCAATCAGCGCGCGCCCGCTCGGGGAGGAAAAGCGCGTCATGAAATCGGCCACCCGTTGCGGCGAGAGCCAGTCCTGCAGCGGGGTCCAGCGCCAGGCGGCCGCCAGGGCGAGAAGTGCAACGATAACCGCGAGAAACGCGATCAGGCGCTTGCGCCCCGCCGGGCGCTGGTCCTTGGGTATGTAACGCGCGACGAAATAGTCCGGGCTGATCGGTTCGGACGGGTCCACCAGGCCGCCATCGGGCACCATCTCGTCCAGCCCCTCATCCACCCGGCAGTCCAGCGGCCGCAGGCTGCGGCCCGGGCCCATCAGCGCGGTAATCGCCGCGATCAGACCCCCGTGACGGGATTCGGCCGCGGCGAGATCCTCGATGGAACAGTCCAGGTGCTCGGCCAACAGCCGGCGGCGCAGGCTGCGGATAAAGTCCGCGACCTCGGCCGATTTCTGTGCTGCGATCGCCAGGTCGCATTCGGTATCCATACCCATCGAGCGGTTGCTGGTGTTGGAGGAGCCGATCCGCAGCAGCCGGTCGTCGCTGATCAAAAGCTTCGCGTGCACGCTGATGCAGTCGTCGCCCAAGCCGGTCTGAAACGGAAAGAAGATCCGCAGGCGGTCGTGACGGTCGGCCTGACGCATCCGGGCGACAACCCGTCCGCGCAGGACGTCCATGGTCACCTGTTCCAGCCAGCCGCCGGTGCGCTGGGGCAGCACCAGAATCACCTCGGGGCCGTCGGTTTCCTGCAGGCGGGCGATGAGCGCGTCGGCGAGACAGCGGGCGGTGAAGTACTGGTTTTCGATGTAGATGAAGCGGCGCGCGCCGGCGATAACATCCAGGTAGAGCCGGCGAACCTCTTCGACCGCCGTTCGTCCGGCGTGGGCGGGCTCGGTGCGCGCAATGGCGACGGACACCGCCTCCAGCCGGTGCGGCACCGACGCCGGCCAGGGGGACGAATCGACCTCACCGGGGGGTTTGAGCTTCCAGCCGTGGGCACGCCGCCAGCGCTCCCGGGCCAGCTCCCCCAGACGCGCCGCAGCCGCGCCCTCCACCACCATCATCAGGTCGTGAAACGGGGGGTATGGCTTGCCGTTGGGGTCGGTCCGCCGCGGGTCCCGGGGCGTGTGCCGCGGGGTGTCCCAGCGCCACCGGCTGAGATCGATGCCGCCGACGAAGGCCAGCCGGTCGTCGATCACGACGACCTTCTGGTGATGCGAGGCACCGCTGGGGTGTTCGCCGTCGAGGCGAAAATGAAAGCGCGGCGGCGTCTGCAGGCGCAGCCGCAGGGCCGGCAGGAGTTCGCGCTCGGCGGCGTAGATCATGTTGAAGTCCCAGGACAGGAGGTAGATCTTCAACTCCCGGCGGCGCTTGACCAGGGCCGCCAGAAAGGCCCCCAGGCGGTCAGGCAGGTCACGCTTGCGGTCGTCGCGGTGCAGACGCACGTGGCGGTCGAAATCCCAGCCCAGAATCAGGATCTGCCGCTGCGCGGCGCGGCATGCCTCGGCAAAGGCGGCGAAGTAGTCTGCGGCGTCGACGATCACGCCGACCCGGTCGGCTTTTTCCACGCGCCAGCAGTTGGCGCCCGGCTTCAGCGGCGCCGTCGCCGAGTTATTCTGAGGGTCCGATGCCCCATGGTTCCGGTGGGTGTTCATGATTGGTTAGTTTGGCGCCCCGGTCCTTGGCTAATCGTCGCGGCTTTCTTCGCTTCAAACTTCGGGCCGGCGATCAGCCGGTCGTCGGGCGCCACGCCGCTACCGGCCAAAAGGCCCGTGGAGAAAGACTTGGTCTTTGCCCGGTTCGCGCAACCCGCCGCTCACACCAGCATCCCCACCACCGCCCCGGTCATCATGGTGGCCAGGGTGCCGGCCAGGATGGACTTGGGTCCCAGCTGCACGATTTCGGCGCGCCGCTCCGGCGCAAGCGTTCCCATGCCGCCGATCATGATGCCCAGGGAACCGAAGTTGGCGAACCCGCAGAGGGCGTAGGTCATCACCAGGTTGGTCCGCTCGGAGAGCCCCGCAGCGGGCAGCGCCAGGTAAGCCAGCAGCTCGTTGGCCATTGTTTTAAGCCCCATCAACCCGCCGGCGGCGGCGGCTTCACCCCAGGGCACGCCCATCAGCCAGACCAGTGGCGCCAGGCACCAGCCCAGCACACGCTGAAAGGAAAGCGGTTTTTCGGCCACCTCGGGCAGTATGCCCAGGCAGGCGTCGGCCAGGTAGATCAGGGCCACCGCCACGATCAGCATGGCGCAGACATTGATGGCGATCTGAACGCCCTCGGTGGTGCCCCGCACGATCGCATCGAGACTGCCGCGCGCCTCGCTTCGGATCGCCATCTCGTCCACCCTGCTGACCATCTCGGGGTCGCTCTCGGGCACCAGGATGCGGGCGGTGACGATGGCCGCCGGCGCGGAGATGATGCTGGCGATCAGCACGTGGCCCAGGGCAGAAGCCCCCAGCACCGGCTCCAGAAACCGGGCATAGAGGACCATCACGGTGCCGGCGATGGTGGCCATGCCGCAGCTCATCACGCAGAACAGTTCGCCGCGCGTGAGGCGCCCGAGATACGGCCGGATGAAGAGCGGGGCCTCGACCATCCCGACGAAGACGTTGGCCGCCGCGGCCAGACCCTCGCAGCCGGTGACGCCGAGGGCGCGGCGCAGCACCCAGGAAAAGCCGCGCACCACCAGCGGCAGGACCCGCCAGTAGAAGAGCAGCGAGGTGAGGGCGCTGACGACGAGTATCAGCGGCAGGGCCTGGAAGGCGAGGACGAAATAGCTGCCGGGGCCGGCGGCGGCAAAGGGCGGCTGCGGAGTCCCCAGGTACCCGAAAACGAACGAGGTGCCGGCCGTGGTGGCATCGCTCAGCACCAGCACGCCGCAGTTGAGGACCTCAAACACGGTCGCCGCGGCGGGGTTTAAAACCAGGGCCACCCCCAGCACCAGCTGCAGGCCCATGCCCGCGGCGACGGTTCGCCAGTTGACCCGCCGGCGGTCCTCGGAAAAGAGCCACGCCAGGCCGGCCAGGAGAACGAACCCCACAAGGCTGCGCAACTGGATCATGTCCGAATCGCCCCTCCCCTGTTGCCGGCGCCTAGACGGCCGAATGGCGCGCGCTTTAAGCCCGGCCATCCCGCCATGGCGCGCGGAGCCCGCTCATCGCCGGGGCAGCCCCCCGCGTAGACTCCTCCCGCGTCCGCGCCTTCAGCGCCATGAGAGATAATCTTTTGAAGTGCCAGCAAATTCACCGGGCCCCTGGAACTTTTCGATACCAGATCCGCTGGGGGATTGCAAAGCGTCCGCCGGCACAACCGCCCTTTTGGGCGGCAGCAGGCCACCTGTTCAGCAGCAGCGGCGGCTGGGGCGTTGACCTTGACTTAATGCGGGTGACTGAATAAAGACTGTATAGGTGAAGCGTTGCGGGGCACCCTTCCCTTCCTTTGCATGTGGGCTTCGTCGCTTCAATCCAACTTAACAATGCTGAACCGGTAAAAGTCAAAATCCAGACGCTTTCGAAAAAAGCGCCAAGCTGCGGCGCGCAAATCTCAGCGGCGTGAGGCGTACATATAATACGCCGCAGCGATTTCGAGATGCAGCGCAGCGTAGAAATTGGACCTTTTGCGGAACCGTCAACAATGGGACACTTTCGGGAAAGGTATGACCACCAGAGGGATCGCGTTTCTGAATCAAAAAAGGGTCGCCTACGAGGTGGTCAAATACGACCACAAGGAAAAAGGCGCCGAATTCGCTGCCCGGGCCGTCGGGTTCGCCCTGGCTCAGACCCTCAAAACCCTGGTGGTGGCGCTGGATGGCAGCCGCCACGTGCTGGTGGTGATGCCCGGTGACCGACAGGTCTGCATGAAAAAGGTCGCGGCGGCATGCAGCGCCAAACGCGCCGCGATGGCCGACACGGCCACGGCCGAGCGCCTGACCGGCTATCTGGTTGGAGGGATCAGCCCGTTTGGGGTTAAAAAAGGGCTTCCGGTGGTCATGGATGCCGCTGCCGCGCTTTACGACCAGGTCATGATCAACGCCGGCCGGCGCGGGATCATGGTCAAATTGGCGCCGTCAGATATCGTCCGGACGCTGGGCGCCCTGGTAGCCGATGTGGCGGCCTGAGGGCCTCGGCAAGAAATAATGCCACATCTGGCTGGTCTTTTGGCCCGTCACCGGCGCATGTGCCTGGGTGACGAACCAAAATCCGGCGCCATATTGTGGAATTATTGATTGTCGCGACCCTGAAGAAACTGCGAAAGCTGGAATTGTTTTTTGCCCTGACCCCATGGAATCCCACTTTTGAAGACTCCCCCGCGTCATCGCAACATCACCGTTAAACGGCTGCTTTCAGATGCTTGCCAATTTATCCGGGCGCAGTCATGGGTTGCCAGCCGTTTCGGCAGGCATTATCTGCCAAGCCGCGAGTTTATCGAGATCGATATCACCTACAAATGCAACCTGAAATGCATCAACTGCAACCGGTCCTGCAGCCAGGCGCCCAACGAGGTTGAAATGCCCGTTGCGACCGTCGAGGCCTTCATCGCCCGTAGCGTCGATGGAAAAATCCCCTGGAAGCGGATCCGCGTCCTGGGCGGCGAACCCACTCTCCACAAACGCTTTTTGGACATCGTCGAGCGCCTGATGGACTATCGACGGACCCATAACCCTGGCGTACGGCTGGTGGTGGGCACCAATTTCCATGGCCGTCGGGTTCGCCGGGTATTGGAACAATTGCCCCCCGCCATCGCCATCAAAACCACACTGAAGGCCTCACGCACGAACCTGTTTCGGCCATTCAATGTGGCACCCGTGGATACCATTTTCAACCGGTTTTCAGATTACAGCGGCGGCTGCCGCATCATCGAAGAGTGTGGGTTGGGCTTGACACCCTCGGGGTATTACATGTGCGCCATTGCCGGTGGCATCGATCGGATTTTTGGTTATCACCTGGGCCGGCCGGAACTGCCGGATTCATCCGATGCCCTTGACGACCAGATCGCGGCCTTTTGCCCGCTGTGCGGTCACTTTGGCTTTCAATGGCCCACCCGAAAACCCAGGCAATCCAAAACCTGGCGCCTGGCCTATGCGGCGACCGCCCGGCAGGCGAAAAAAACCGGCGAAAAGGATGGCCCTTCAAGACAATGAAAGATCTGCGCGTATTGCACCTGCTCGGGCAACGCCCGGAAATGACCGGCAGTGGGATCTATCTCGAGGCCCTGATGCGGGAATCCCAAAAGCACGGAATCACCTGCTGTCGGATTGCCGGTGTCCCTGCGGGCAGCCTGGACCCCGCGGCGGCTCGGCCGTCAGTTGAGGGGGACTATGTTTTTTTCGAATCGGAAACACTCGATTTCCCGGTCGTCGGGATGTCCGATGTCATGCCCTATCGGAGTTCGCGGTTCAGTGAGCTAAAAGGCCGGCGACTGACGGCCTACAAGGCGGAATTCAGTCGTGTACTGGAGGAAACCCTGAATCGTTTCCGTCCGGATATCCTTCACACGAACCACCTTTTCCTGCTGTCGGCATTGGCCAGAAAACGCTTTCCGGATCTGCCCATGGTCGCCACCTGCCACGGCACCGACCTCAGGCAGGTGGAACTGTGCCCCCATTTGAGAGGTTTCGTGCGGCGCTATTGCCGGCAAATCGACAAAATCATCGCCCTCAGCGCCGATCAGAAAACGGAGATCCGCCGCGTCTATGACATCCCCGAAACGTCCATCATGGTGAACGGCGGCGGCTTCGATGACACCCTCTTTAACCGCGGCCCCCGGCGGACTGCCGGAACGGTCCAACTGCTCTATGCCGGAAAAATGAATCGGAGCAAAGGCGTCCCCTGGCTGCTGCAATCCCTCATGAGGATCACCGACCGGGACTGGCATCTTCACCTGGCGGGAAGCGGCAGCGGGCCGGAATACGGCGAATGCATCGACCTGGCCCGGCGATTGGGCCCCCGGGTGACCCTGCACGGCTATGTCAGCCATCGCCGATTGGCCGAGCTGATGAAACGAGCCCATATCCAGGTGCTGCCCTCCTTTTTCGAAGGGCTGCCCCTGGTGCTTTTCGAAGGGCTGGCCTCGGGGTGCCGGGTCATCACCACCGAGTTGTCCGGCTTCCGTGAGATCTTTGGCAAAGCCGGAAACGACACGGTCCGTCTGATCCCCTTGCCACCCCTGGAAACCATCGACCGGCCGTACCGCAAAGACGAGGCGCGCCTGATCGATCTTCTCTGCGAGAGCCTTCTCGAGATGATCGCCTCCGCCCAACGGTCCCCCGATTTGGACGATCCCCAGGCTGAAAAAATCGCCGCCGACCATACCTGGTCGCGTGTTTTTGAGCGCACCCTGTCCCTTTACGAGGCCCTCAGCGCAGCGCCACCGGTTCGCGTCCTGGGGCTGAAATCCCGCGCCGCTCCAGAAGCGACCCGTCCTGGCGGTAGAGGTCGATCAGGGCCTTGAGGTAGTTGGCCAGGGCCTGAACCTCGGAGATGCGGCTGACCAGGAGATCCCGCTGGGCCTGGGCCACCAGAAAACTGGTGGATTTGCCCACCCGCAGTTTTTCCGTTTCGGTGCGCAGCTTTTCCTCGTCGAACCGGCGGGTGACCGAGCTGGCGGTGATCTGCTGCTTGGTGCGGTCGACCTCGATATAGGCCGTGCGGACATCGACCTCCACGAGCTGGGCAAGATTGTCGAGCGCTTTCTGGGCCTGGTCGCGCGACAACTGCGCTCGCCGGTGCTGGGCGCGTGCATCGCGATTGAAAAAAGGATAGGCGAGCCTTGCGCCCGCCAAGGCGTCGTAGCTCTCACCGTCGATGCGGTCTACTGAGCGGCCGAAGGAATCGGCATAGCCGCTTTTGCCGAGGGTGACGAAAAGCTCCATCAGGGGCAGCAGGCCGTTGCCGGTTTTGACGATCTCAAGGTCGCCGCGCATGAGCTGCAGGCGGGCTTCGTTCAAAACCGGCCGCATGCGCTGGGCCACGGCCACATACTGCTCCACCGCTTCCAGGGTGATCTCCGGCAGGGTCGGCTGGTGGACCAGTTCGATGTTCCGTTGCCAGAGGCCGGGTCCTGGTGGGTTGAGCAGCCGCAGAAGCTGCAGGCGGATGGTTTCCTGGGCGGCACGGGCCTCGATGAGGGCCTGCTCCTGGGCGGCCACCTCGGCCTGGACCGCCGCCCGTTCGGCCCTGGCCAGCCGTCCCACGGCGATGAGTTCTTCGGTCTCGTCGAGCTGCTGGCGGGCCACCTTGAGGGATTCTTCGACGATCTCGATCCGGCGCCGGGCCAGGGCGTAGTCCCAACAGGTGCGCTCCACTTCCGCCACCAGTGCTTGGGTAAAGCCCCGCAGCTCGAAGGCCGACATGTGGGTATCCAGACGGGCCTGGCGCAGCCGCACCAGGTTGACCTGGGGGCCGAAGCCCTTCAGGAGGGCCTGGGTCACCGTCATCCCCAGACGGCTGGCATAAAAGGGGTCCTCGTAAAGGCTGGAGTCGGACATTTGGGTACCGGCCTCCAGAGTCACGGTCGTGCCGGTGGGAAAATACTGCCCCAGGGAAATGCGGCCGTCCAGGGTGTCGCCAGAAAAACTTTCGGTTTGCGACCCGGAGCGGGCCTGGCGTTCGGCCTTTCGGCGGCCTACGGCGATTTCCGCATCCACCGCCGGATCGAACAGCGCCCGCTCCTGATCCTCGAAGGTTTGGACGATTTCCGGGTTCAACCGTTCCGCCGCAAGGGCGCGGTTGTTTTCGATGCACAGCAGGATGGCTTCGGTAACGGAGAGCTTCAGCGGGCCGGTAGAAACGGGCGGTGCCGTGGTGTCCGGAGACCGCCCCGTTTTCTCCGGGGGCATGGCGATCACCGTATCAAGCGGCACGGACGGCCCCCCGGCGGCCCGGTCGATCCCGCCGGCAATGGGTGCGCAGGCGGTCAAGGCCGGCAACAGTCCGAGCAACGCAGTGATCACCCAGCGACGGTGGCATCTTACGGCTGTCACGATAAAATCCTCACGAAAATTCATGCGGTTGCGCCAGCATGGCAACGGCGCCGAATGGGTCAATCTGGCCGGGTGAACGCCTCCCCGTCAACCCGACGCAAGCCGGGCTTTGATTGCAAACCACTCGGCCATGGATGCGATTTCGGTCTTCGCCGGAATGACGGACCTTCGAGGCTTGGCTTTTCGGTAGAGCCTATAGCGCGTTTGGGGCAGGCCTGACAATTCAATTCGCCCCGACCGCTCGCAGCCGCCCTGGCCCGGCAGACGGGGCTTGCATTGCCTTTTTTCTCGTTGCAAAATCGGTCAAAAGGCACGATGGTGCAAGTTCGCCGAAGCGTAGCCTGCTTTTTGGGTCAAGCGCCTCGTTAAGGTCCTCGACCAAAGGATAGCGCCATGAAATCGGTCGTCTCCAAACGCGTTCTGCTGGCGGTGATTCTCGCCGCCGCGGCGCTGCTCGGATGGATGGTCACCAGTGCTTGGCAGGACCGCAGCGGTTCCGATGGCCAACCCAGCGCTGTGCGGCCGGTGCCGGTCGAGGTGGCGCCCGTCGAACGGGGACCGATCGCGCTCAGGCGTTCCTTCAGCGGAGAGTTGGAGTCCCTGGCGGAATTCGTCGTGGCGCCCAAGGTCAGCGGCCGGGTGGAGCGTGTCTTGGTGAACATTGCCGATGCCGTCCGGCGTGGGCAGGTGGTGGCCGAGCTCGACAATGACGAGTATGTCCAGGCCGTGGCCCAGGCCCGGGCCGACCTGGCCGTGGCCCAGGCCAATCGCTCCGCGGCCGAAAGCGTCCTGGAGATCGCCGACCGCGAGTTCCAGCGCACCGAGTCGTTGCGTAAACGCGGGATCGCCTCCGACTCGGAGTTCGATGCGGCCCGCCAGGACCTTCTGGCCAAGCGGGCACAGCTGGCCGTGGCCGAAGCCCAGGTGGCCAAATTCGCCGCCGCCCTGGAGGGCGCCAACATCCGCCTGGGCTACACCCGGGTTACGGCGGGCTGGACCGGCGGGAACGACGAACGCGTCGTGGCCGAACGCTACGTGGACGAAGGACAGACCCTGGCCGCCAACACGCCCCTGCTCATGATCGTCGAGCTGGACCCCATCCTGGGGGTCTTTTTCGTCACCGAGCGGGACTATGCCAACATGCTGCCCGGGCAGATGGTATCCCTGACCACGGCGGCCTATCCCGATGAAAAGTTTACAGGCCGCATCGCCCGCATCGCTCCGGTCTTCCGCATAGCCACCCGCCAGGCACGCATCGAGATGACCATCGATAATCCCCGCCACCGCCTCAAACCCGGGATGTTCATCCAGGCCAGCGTGGAACTGTCCCGGGTGACCGATGCCGTCATCGTTCCGGAACAGGCCCTGACCGAGCGCAACGATCGAACCGGTGTCTTCGTGGTCAGCGAGGACGGCCGATCCGTTCGCTGGCGCGAAGTTGCGGCAGGCATCCGCGAAGACGGCCGGGTGCAGGTGGATGGCCAGGGACTCTCCGGCCGGGTAGTGGTCATCGGGCAGCAGCAGGTGGACGACGGCTCCGCGATCACAATTGCGGCGGATCAGGAACCACGCGTGCCCGCCCGCAATGGGGCTGACCAGCAATGAAACTGCCGCGTTTCAGCGTCCGGCGGCCGATCTTCACGACCATGGTGACCCTGATCCTGGTCGTTCTGGGATCCGTCTCCCTCACCCGCCTGCAGATCGACATGCTGCCCGACATCGAACTGCCGACCCTCACAATCCGGACCGACTACGAAGGGGCCAGCCCCGAGGTGATGGAGCGGCTGGTGACCCGGATCATCGAGGAGATCGTGGCCGTGGTGCCCGGCGTGGAGGAAATCACCTCGACCTCCTCGGAGGGCCGCAGCGCGGTGCGGGTCACCTTCGTGTGGGGGACGGACATCGACACGGCCGCCATCGAGGTCCAGAGCAAGCTCGAAGACGAAATCAACGAACTGCCGGAAGATATCGTCGGGCCACGCACCAGGAAATTCGACATTGCCAGTTTTCCGGTCGTCATTCTGGGCATCTCCAGCATCATCGATCCCGTGGAAATGACGCAGCTGATCGAAGACCAGGTGCGCTACCGGTTTGCCCGCATCCCGGGCGTGGCCCAGGTGGATCTCTTCGGGGGCTACAACCGCGAAGTTCGGATCGAACTGGATCCTGAGCGGATCAAGGCTGCCGGCCTGCCCCTCGATCGCATCATCGCGGCCATCGGCGACGCCAATCTCGACCTGCCGGCTGGCAAGATCGAACAGGGGCGCTACGAGGTCACCTTGCGGGCCCCGGCCGAGTTCACCGATCTGGATGAGATCCGGAACACGGTCATCGTGCAACGCGAAGGCGCCGCGGTGCGCCTGGGTCAGATCGCCGATGTCCGGGAAACCTACGAGAAGGTGTCCCGCATCGTGCGCGTCAACGGCCGCCGCGGGCTCTACGTGGGGATCCGCAAGCAGGCCAACGCCAACACGGTGGAGGTTTCCCGCCGCGTCCTGGCCGAAATCACGGCCATCAACCAGGCCCTCCCCCAGATCGCCGTGGTGCCGGTCATCAACCAGGGCAACCTGATCGAGCGCTCCATCGCCAATGTGGCCCGCTCGGTGCTTTACGGCGGCGGACTGGCCATCGTGGTGCTGCTGTTCTTCCTGGGCAGCATTCGCAGCACCCTGGTGGTCTCCCTGTCCATTCCCATTTCCATCGTGGCCACCTTCGCCCTCATCTATTTCGGGGGCTTCACCCTCAACCTGATGACCCTGGGGGGACTGGCCCTGGGGGTGGGCATGATGGTGGACAGTTCCATCGTCGTGCTCGAAAACATCTACCGCCGCCGCAGCGAAAACGGCCTTGCGCCCGAGGAGGCCGCCGTGGCGGGAGCCCAGGAAGTCGGGCCGGCCATCATCGCCAGCACCATCACGACCCTGGTCATTTTCCTGCCGCTGGTCTTCGTGCGCGGTGTGGCGGGCATTCTCTTCAAGGAGATGGCCTATGTGATCATCTTCGCGCTGGTCTGCTCCCTGGTTCTTTCCCTGAGCCTGGTGCCGATGCTGGCCTCCCGGTTTCTTTCCCTGGGGCCACGACGCCCCGGGGGCCGCTGGGCCGCCAAGGCCCGTTTGGTCATCGGGAGTATCGAAAGGTCTTACCTGGATCTCCTGCGCTGGGCCCTGGGGCATCGTTGGACCACCGTGCTGACGGCGGCGGCTCTGCTGGGCGCCAGCCTTCTGCTCCTGCCCCTGATCGGCAGCGAGCTTCTGCCCCCCAGCGACGAGGGCGAGGTGCGCGTCATCGGCAAGATGGAAATCGGCACCCGCCTTGAACTGGTGGATCGACAAACCCGTCTCATGGAGCAGATCATCTTGCCGGCTGTGCCCGAAGCGATGGCCTGGGTGGTCCGCGTGGGCCCCACCGGCTGGCGGGCGGACGCCGGGGCCGAGGGGGAATTCCGCCTGTCCCTGCTGCCGGCCACCCAGCGCCAACGCTCCAACGTGGAAATTGCCGATGATCTGCGGCAGCGGCTGGCAGGACGCGTACCGGGGATGGAAATCCGGGTGCGGGCGCCCCAGGGACAGTTCCTTCTGGACCGCCTGCTGGGGGGCGAAACGGGCCTGACGGTGGAAATTCGCGGCTACGATCTTGCCACCATAGACGCCCTGGCGCGTCGCACCGCAGCCCTCATCCTGGAGGTGCCGGGGGTCACGGATTTGGAGACGAGCCTCGAGGCCGGCATCCCCCAGCAGGCCGTCCGCGTGAACCGCGACAAGGTGGCCGATCTGGGCCTGAGCATCCGCGATGTCACCGAGCTGCTGCAAACCGCGGTCGCAGGGTCCAAGGCCGGCGAGTTCCGCCGGAACGGCGACGCTTACCGGATCCTGGTGCAGCTCAAGGACGCCGAGAAGCGCTCCCTGAACGAGATTCTCGATCTCACCCTGACGACGGATTCCGGTGAGGCGGTGGCCCTGCGCAACCTCGTGGCCACCGAAGCCAGCCGTGGTCCGGTGCTGATCGACCGCAAGGACCAGCAACGCCGGGTGACGGTTACGGCCAACATCGCCGGGCGTGACCTGGGATCGGTGGCTGGCGACGTGCAGGCCCGGCTGGATGGCATTCCCCGCCCGGTGGGCTACGACCTGACGGTGGCCGGCAAGTTCGAGGAACAGCAAAAAGCCTTCCGGGAGCTGGTGGTCTCCCTTCTCCTGGCCCTGGTGCTGGTCTACATGGTGCTCGCCTGCCAGTACGAATCCCTGCGGGACCCGCTGGTGGTCATGTTCTCCGTTCCCCTGGCCATCATCGGGGTACTGGTGACGCTGTTCGTGACGGGAACGACCCTGAATGTGCAGTCCTACATCGGCTGCATCATGCTGGGGGGCATCGTGGTGAACAACGCAATCCTTCTGGTGGACCAGGCCGGACGGCAGATCCGGGAGGGGATGGGCATCCAGGAAGCCCTGATCGAAGCCGGCCGCCGCCGCCTACGCCCGATCCTGATGACCACCCTCACCACCATCCTGGGCTTGCTGCCGCTGGCCCTGGGCATCGGCGAGGGTTCCGACGCCCAGGCCCCGTTGGCGCGGGCGGTGGTGGGGGGCCTGACCGGCTCTACCCTGATCACCCTGGTCCTGATCCCGGTGGTCTTCGCCTTGTTTCACCCGGACCCCTCCGCGTCCCGCAGGTAGTGCGCCCTTCCCCGGCGGCCGTGCAAAGGCGCGGCGATTGGGATGGAAACGTCAAACCCAAGGTTTATAAATTTTGATGAACCGGTAAGTCAAAAACAAGACGGTTTCGCAAAAAGTTCAAGTTCAAGGCGCGCAAATCTCAGCGGCGTGAGGCGCCCTGATGTACGCCGCAGCGACTTCGAGATGCAGCGCAACGCAGAGATTGGACTTTTTGCGGAACCGTCAATTTTGGGAGGCCCATGCAGATACCCAAACACAAAAAGATGGAAATGCTTCGGTCATTGCTACTTTCCCGCAAGTTCGAGGAGGAACTGACGGAACTGTGCAAAATCGAACGTAAAATCCCGGGAATGATGATCCTGTGTACCGGACAGGAGGCGGTCGGTGCGGGTGTGTGCGCAGCGCTTCAACCGGAGGATGTGATCGTCAGCAATCACCGCAGCCATAGCCACCTGTTAGCCAAGGGTGCTGATCCGAAGGCGTTGATGGCTGAAATATTCGGCAAACGCACCGGCTGCAATAAGGGAAAAAGCGGAACGCTGCACCTGGCGGTTCCCGAGGTCAACGCCCTTTGCACCACCACCGTGGTCGGTGGCGGACCTCCCATTGCCGCCGGCATTGCCTTTGCCCAACAGTACCGCCAGGAAAAACGGGTAACCGTCTGCTTTATAGGGGATGGTGCCGCCAACGAGGGTTCCTTTCACGAAGCTCTGAATCTTGCGAGTCTCTGGACGCTTCCGGTGATTTTTGTGTGTGAGAACAACCTCTACGCCGGTGCCCAGCGTTATGAAGAACACACCAAATCGGCGAACATTGCCGACAGAGCAGGCGGCTATGCCATGCCCGGGGTTGTGGTGGATGGCAATGACGCGCTGGCAGTCTACGGATCGGCCACCGAAGCCCGGACACGCGCCGCTGCTGGAGACGGGCCCACCCTAATTGAATACAAGACCTACCGCTGGCGGGGCCATGGCGAAAATGACCTCCAAATCTATCAGCCCAAGGAAGAGATCGCTGCATGGCAGGCCATGTGCCCGATCCCCAAACTGCGCGGCGAGATGCTTGCCCAAGGACTTATCAGCAAGGGTGAATTGCGGGAATTGGAAAACGAAATCGATGCCATTGTGCGGGATGCTATCGCCTTTGCAGAAGAGAGCCCTTATCCCGAGCCGCCCGAGGCCCTTGAGGATGTATTCGCTTAATCGAAAATATTCCAAAGAAAAGGACAAAAGCATGCAGCCATTGGGAATGGGACAGGCCATAAATCAAGCACTCAGGGAAGAAATGCTGCGGGACCCCGATGTGTTCCTTGCCGGAGAGGGGACCGGCGTGGGCATCCATAGCAGCCCGATGCTTCCCACCGCCGGCCTATTGAAAGATTTCGGTGCGGGACGGGTGAAGGACACCCCGGTTTCAGAGGCGGCTATCGCCGGATTGGCGGTGGGAGCGGCAGCGGCCGGGCTGAGACCGGTGGTGGAGATCATGTTCAATCCTTTTTTTACCCTTGCCTCGGACATGATCGTCAATCATGCAGCCAAGCTGCGCTACCTGTCCGGTGGCAAATCATCTTTTCCGCTGGTCGTGCGCATGAAAAGCGGCGCTGGATTCGGTGCTGGCTGTCAGCATTCGCATAACCTGGAGGCATGGGCAGCGCACTGCCCCGGGCTGAAGGTCATCATGCCATCCACACCGGCCGATGCCAAAGGACTCCTCAAATCCGCAATCCGGGATCCAAATCCGGTAGTTTTTATCGAGGACATGATGCTTTACTTTGTTCCCGGCCCCGTTCCGCAGGAGGAATATCTTATCCCAATCGGGCGGGCCGATGTTAAACGTCGGGGCACAGATGTTACCGTGGTTACCTGGTCGAAAATGGTGGGGGTGGCTTTGAAGGCGGCCGAGCAGATTGCACGGGAAGGCATTGAAATGGAAATCTTAGACCTGCGCGCCCTTGTACCGATGGACAAAAAGGCTCTCATCGATTCTGTTCGCAAGACCGGCCGACTGGTCGTACTGCATGAGGCCACGCGTACCGGCGGATTTGCGGGTGAGGTGGCAGCCGTGGTGATGGAGGAGGCTTTTGATTGCCTTAAAGCGCCGCTGCGGCGGGTGACCGGTCCGGATATTCCTGTTCCTGCCAGCCCGCCCCTGGAGCGCTTTTACATCCCCGGCGAGGAAAACCTGATTTCGGCAGTCAAAGAGATCGTCCGGTAAAACGGCGGCGGAAGTGGAGTTGGTCGCCCCCTCCTGCAAGGTTGAAGTGGGCTTTGAGACTGGAATACCGGTGGCTGTTGTCGGCCGGCTTTGCGGCAGGGCGTCGGCATTGGCAACAGTCCATCACCGACAGGGGACGCGTTTGGCAAGATGTTTACTTTCGCCGGAAGCCCAACGCCCCTCCGACCGCGACAAGAGAGGGGAGCCGCCTTCTGCTTTACCATATTCGAAGATCTTCATTAGCGTCTCTCCGCTAAAAAGAGTTCACGACAGGCGACCCGCACCCAGAAGATACGGGTCGCCTGCGACCAACTTCGGGTCAGCCTTTGGGGATGCGGATTTTCTGGCCCGGGAAAATCAGGTTCGCATCTTTGATGACCTCACGATTGGCCTCGAAGATGCGGGGATAGTCGTTGGCGTTGCCGTAGTACTTCTTGGCGATGGCCGAGAGCGTGTCCCCCTTCTGGATGGCGTAGTACTCCACCGCTTCCACCGGGGCCGGGGCGGTCAGGCCGTCGGCCCTGACCTCACCGATTCCTTTGATGTTGCCGGCCATGAGCACGGCCTTTTCCATGGCCTCGGCACTTTCGGCTTGACCGCTCAGGGTGGCCACACCGTTCTCGACGCTGACCTCCAGGTTGGAAATCCCCGGGTTTGCATTTTCGATGTGTTTCTTGATTTTCTCGGGCGCCTCGTCTTCGCTACCGAAAATCTTGTTGCCGATGTCTTTCACGAAATCAAAAAGTCCCATGAGAATATCCTTTCGTTTTGCGTTTCGGGTATTATTGCCCGACAAGCTTCGGACTGTCCCACCGACAATCGATGTCACCGTACGCCCAGGGTCTCTTCGAGCTTGGCGGTAACCTCGTTTCCCAGCCCCAGGCCCTCTGCCAGGTCCTGCAGGTACTGCCGTTCGGCCGCGGTGTCGACCTCGATCGCCAGAAGGGAGGCCGCATACAGCTGGGCGCCGAGTTGGAGATTGCCACTGGCGGCGGCAGTCAGCGACGCCAGATCCAAGGGTTTGCCCATCTCCGCGAGCACGAAATCCCGGGCCTCCGGGTTGGCGCCGCCTTCCTCGAGTTTCCCGAGGATGCGCTGGATCTCGGTCTGGTCGATCTGTCCGTCGGCCTTGGCGGCATTGATCATGGCCTTGAGCGCGATTTTGGCTTCGTCTTCAAGCTGTTTTTTCTCCGCTGCGTTCTGTGGTTCCCGGATTCCCAGCGGCACTTCCCGGGGCGCCTGCTGGGCCTTTTTCAAGGCGGAGTAGGCCATGGCACCCAGAACGGCCAGCGCTCCGCCGCCGACGGCGCCCTTGACCGATCCCCCGCCGCCGCCGAGAAGCGATCCGGCCAGGGCCCCGAGGCCGCCGACCGCTAGGTTCCGCTTGCCTCCCAAGGAGCGCTCCGCCTGACCGAAAACCTCGGAGAGCATGCCGCCGATGCCGCCGCTTCCGCCGAGCAGGCCTGAAAGGGCGCTGCCGAGCCCTCCGGTGTTCTTCAGGAGTTCGGGCAGACCGCCGCCGGAGGCAGCGCCGCCGGCACCCAGGGCGTTTTGCAGCCGCTGGTTCGTGGAGCTGGACATTCCCCCTTGCTGAATCAAGTTACCGAGAAGATCACTGAAATTGAACATGCTGGCCTCCTTCGTCGTTTGAGGAAAAAGAAACTAAATCAATGACTGCGCCGATCAAAAACCGCCTCCGGTTCGGAACCCCCCGCCGCCGAAGCCGAGAAAACCGCCTTCCTTGGCTGCCTTGGCCACACGGTCAGCGATCACCGTTCTTCCCACTCTTCTATTGCAAAATCACCTTTTCTTGCCATGGTCTCCTCCTTTTCGGATCGGGGTAAAAAACCCCTTGGCCTTTCGGTCTCTTTTCTTTCCTTTGGGTCTTTCCCCGGTTGCTCAACCCACCGTTCGCAAACACAAACCACATCGCCCGCGCCACCAGTCAATGGATGGCAACGTCCTCGGACTAAGGAACACACCCCCATTTAAGAATCGAAATTTAAAAAAATATGCAGGGTTCGGAACCCTGTCCATTGGACCAAAGTCTAATAGACAGCATCTTCGTTCGTCTCTAAGAATGCGTAAACGGGGTGTTGGTCGTTTGAATCAATCCAAGGAAAGACCGGGCAGGAGATTTCGGGGAGAGGAAGCTCTTTTTCGCTATCCTGGGTTGCGGGAGCAGCCAGCCTCAGACTTTTCACAGGTTGCAGATTTATTTGAGCATAAAAAACATGGTCCTCTGGGCCAGGATTCTTTACTTCTTTGTCTAATTGGAGGTAGAATGATCCCATGAGAAACTTTTCAGATATGACTGGCAATATTTCAGCTGCGAAAAATTTCGCTGTAGATGCCTGGCGCCTGAGCATGATGGCGGCCGAGCTTGGAACGGCGGCTGTAACGACGATCATGCTCCGGAATTGGTACTGGGCGGCAAATTGGCCAAATCCCGACCGGCGCTTGAACGCCGAAGGCGAACGGATGATCACCGAGAAAATTACGGCAGGCATGGAGGTTACTGCGGCATTGCAGCGTGCGGCTTTCGGGGTATGGTCGGGCACATTCAACCCGTGGCGCTCAGGCCGAAAAATTCTGATGCCACTGCATCGCAAGGCAACAGCCAACGCGCGCCGCTTGGCGCGGCGCAAGCACTTTTGAAGACCGGCGCCGCTTCGGGCAGAACGAAAGAATTCGGGTTAAACCGGAAGTAACAACGCGACCCAAAGCGGCAAGTGGTCGGACATCTGGTAGGTCCGCCAGCGCTGGTAGGCCCTGAGGCGCTCTGCCGGTTTGCGAAGGCCTGCTTTCACCTTGGTCGCCGGCTGCGACGCGCGATAGGCCGCGGTGCGAGCGAAGCGGGAGAGATCTTCATCCCGCAAAACGTGCTCGTAGAGCTGCACCACACCGGCTGCCGGAGCGCCATCGGCCAATGGCATCTCACGCGCCGATGACACGAAACCAATCAGGCTGTAATATCGCCCCGGCACCACGTGGGCCGGCAGCAACACGGGACCCGGCAGTTGCACCCCGCCCTCGAGCAACGCCTGGTGGATCGGGCTGCCGGGCCGTTCCAGCTGAAAATCGCCCATCAGCAGCAGATCGGTCTGGTCGTGGCGTGCCCGGGCCCGCAGGT
>Ga0272444_10001853_pt1 | contig 19955 bp, 22 predicted proteins | sample SSMForm13_FD_201033 | JGI IMG/M metagenome (GOLD analysis project Ga0272444, IMG submission 201033) | Marine sediment archaeal communities from Little Sippewissett salt marsh, Falmouth, MA, United States - SSM-Form-13 | ecosystem: Environmental > Aquatic > Marine > Wetlands > Sediment ... | reverse complement strand
TGACGTCCAGGGGCAGGACCACGGGCAGGTCCTGCCTGGGCACGGGCACCAGGCCGCACGTGTCGCAGTGGATCACGGGGATGGGCGCGCCCCAGAAGCGCTGGCGCGAGATGTTCCAGTCCCGCAGGCGGTAGTGGACCGTGGTCTTGCCCAGGCCCTGCTCGGCCAGGTGTTCGGTGACCGCGGCCTTGCCCTGCTCGTTGGGCGTGCCGTCGAAGGGCCCGGAATTGACCATGGTCCCGGGGTCCGTATAGGCGATTTCCATGGTCGCCGGGTCGAGTTCCTGGCCGGGGGGCTGGATGACCACCTTGATGGGCAGGTCGTACTTGCGGGCGAACTCGAAGTCGCGCTGGTCGTGGGCGGGCACGGCCATGACCGCGCCGGTGCCGTAGCCCATGAGCACGAAGTTGGCCACGTAGACGGGCATCTTCTCGCCCGTGACCGGGTTCAGGCAATGGGCACCGGTGAACACGCCCTCCTTTTCCAGGTCCTCGGCCGTGCGCACGATGCGGTCCATGCGCGAGACCTTGTCCACAAAGGCCCGCACGGCATCGGCCTCGGGGCGGCCTTCGATGAGGCGCTCCACCAGGGGATGCTCCGGGGCCAGGGACATGAACGTGGCCCCGAACAGGGTGTCGGGCCGGGTGGTGAAGACCGGGATGCGCTCGTCCATGCCGTCGATCTGGAACTGCAACTCGGAGCCGTGGCTCTTGCCGATCCAGTTGCGCTGCATGGTCAGCACGCGCTCGGGCCAGCCCTCCACCATCCTGTCCAGCCAGTCGAGCAGTTCGTCGGCGTAGTCGGTGATGCGCAGGAACCACTGCTCCAGCTCCTTCTGCACCACCTCGGTGTCGCAGCGCCAGCAGCAGCCGTCCTCCACCTGCTCGTTGGCCAGCACGGTGTGGCAGTCCGGGCACCAGTTCACGGGAGATTTCTTGCGGTAGGCGAGGCCCTTTTCCATGAAGGTGAGGAAGAATTCCTGCTCCCAGCGGTAGTATTCGGGATGGCAGGAGGCAAGCTCGCGGTCCCAGTCGTAGGAATAGCCCAGGCGGTGGAGCTGGGCGCGCATGGTGTCGATGTTCTCGAAGGTCCACTTGGCCGGGTGGGTGTCGTGCTTGATGGCCGCGTTTTCGGCGGGCATGCCGAAGGCGTCCCAGCCCATGGGGTGCAGGACGTTGAAGCCTTCCATGCGCTTGAACCGGGCCACCACATCGCCGATGGAATAGTTGCGCACGTGGCCCATGTGGATGCGCCCCGAGGGGTAGGGGAACATCTCCAGGCAGTAGTATTTTGGACGGCCGGGCTCGTGAGCGGAGGCGAACTGGCGCTGATCGTCCCAGATGCCCTGCCATTTGGTCTCAATTTTTTCTGGATCGTAACCACGCTGCGACATTGAATTTCCCTTGGCGCAAATGTTTTCCGGGCAGGCACCTGGACAGGGTGGCTACCACGGGGTTGGGTTTGGCCGGGACCTGGCGGGCGGCCAGGTCCAGGTCGAACGGGGTGTGGAAGCGCACGTGGTCGAAGCGGCGCTCCCAGGCCCGGACGCCATGGTAGACCGCGCTGCGGCCCACGTCGCCCACATAAAGATAGACCGCGGCCTCGTTGCGGTAGTGCGGCCAGAAGGCCATGCCCCAGCGGGTCAGGGCCTCCTCCACGGGCAGTTGCAGGGCCCTGGCCACGCTGGCCGGGTCCAGCCACCAGCCGGGCAGGGCCAGGTCCTTGAGGCTGGCGGCCATGGCCGGGGTCCAGTCGTCCAACCGGGCCGGATCGGTGGGCACGTCCCAGCGCAGTTCGAAGCGTTCCACGCGCCGTTCGGTCCAGACCCGGATGGTGGGCGAGGGTTCGGCCCCGGCGGCCTCGTCGCAACTGCCCAGGCAGATGCCCGGGTGCCGCGGCGGGCACTGACTTATCTCACCTATGAATCCTAAGTTGACCATCTTCCACGGCTTTTGCCACGGCATCCAGGATGCCGTTGATGAAGTTCTTGGCCTTGTCGTCACCAAAGCGCTTGGCCAGTTCCACGGCCTCGTTGATGGCCACCTTGAGCGGGATGTCGTCGCGGTAGAGCATTTCATACATGGCCAGGCGCAGGATGGTCAGTTCGATGCGCGCGATGCGGTTGAGCTTCCAGTGCCTGGAGTAGTCGGAAATGATGCCGTCGAGTTTCCCGGCATGCTCCCAGACCCCGTGGACCAGCTCGGTCGCGAAGTCCTCGCGGTCGCCTTGGGCCACGTCCGTGTCCCGGGAGCCGGCCCGGGGGGTGAGGCGCAGGGCTTCGTCCACGCGTAGTCCGTCGGCGGCCGGGCAGAAGCACAGCCCGTAGAGGACCTCGAACGCACGCCTGCGCCCGCCGCGCCGCGTGCCTTTTTGCTTGGCCATGGGCTAGATCTGCTCCAGCACCCGGATCATCTCAAGGGTGGCGGCGGCGGCCTCCACGCCCTTGTTGCCGGCCTTGGATCCGGCCCGCTCGATGGCCTGCTCCAGGGTGTCCGTGGTCAGCACGCCGAAGCCCACGGGCACGCCCGAATCCAGTGAGGCCATGGCGATGCCCTTGGCCGCCTCGGAGGCCACGAAGTCGAAGTGCGGGGTGGCGCCCCGGATGACCGCGCCCAGGCAGATGACGCCGTTGTAGGTGCCGGAATCGGCCAGGCGTTTGGCCGCCAGGGGCATCTCGAAGGCCCCGGGCACCCGGACGATGGCCATGTCGGCCCTGTCCGCGCCGTGGCGGGTCAGGTAGTCCACGGCTCCGCCCACCAGCTTGTCCACGATGAAATCGTTGAACCGGCCGGCCACGATGGCGATTTTCAGGCCCTTGGCGTCGAAGCCGCCCTCGATGGTCGTGATGTGGTGCATGTTCGTATCCTTATGATTTGGTCCCTTGCGGGGTGATCTCGTTCTTGGGGGCGGGATTGCCGTTGCCGTTCAGCTCCAGCATGTGTCCCATCTTTTTCTTCTTGGTCTCCAGGTAGTGGTAGTTCCATTCGCACGAGGCCATCTCGATGGGCACCCGCTCCACCACCTCCAGGCCGTAGCCCGTGAGGCCGACGATCTTCTTGGGATTGTTGGTCATCAGCCGCATCTTGCGCACGCCCAGGCTGACCAGGATCTGGGCTCCGATGCCGTAGTCGCGCAGATCGCTCTTGAAGCCCAGCTTCTGGTTGGCCTCCACGGTGTCCAGGCCCTTGTCCTGGAGGCTGTAGGCCCTGATCTTGTTGCACAGGCCGATGCCGCGTCCTTCCTGGCGCATGTAGAGCACGACGCCCTTGCCCGCCTCGGCGATCATGTTCATGGCCGTCTGGAGCTGGCCGCCGCAGTCGCAACGCATGGAGCCAAGCACGTCGCCGGTCAGGCATTCGCTGTGCACGCGCACCAGGACCGGCTCGTCCGGCTCGATCTCTCCCTTGACCAGGGCCACGTGCTCCTTGTTGTCCACTTCGGAGCGGAAGGCGATGATGCGGAAGCTCCCGCCGAAGCAGGTGGGCATGTCGGCCTCGGCCACGCGCTCCACGGACTGGGGGCCGAAGCGCATGCGGTAGGTGATCAGGTCGCGGATGGTGGCGATCTTCAGGCCGTGCTCTTTGGCGAATTTTTCCAGGTCGGGCATGCGGGCCATGTTGCCGTCGTCGCGCATGATTTCGCAGATGACCCCGGCGGGCTTGAGCCCGGCCAGCTTGGCCAGGTCCACGGAACCCTCGGTCTGCCCGGCGCGCACCAGCACGCCGCTGTCGCGGGCCTTGAGGGGAAAGATGTGTCCCGGGGTGACGATGGAATCCGGCCCGGCGTCGTCGGCGATGGCGGACAGGACGGTGGTGGACCGGTCGAAGGCCGAGATGCCCGTGGTCACGCCGTGGCGGGCCTCGATGGACACGGTGAAGGGGGTGTCGAAGGGGGATTCGTTCTTGGTGGCCATCATGGGCAGTTCCAGGCGGTCCACCATGGGGCCGCTCATGGCCAGGCAGATGAGGCCGCGTCCGTGGGTGGCCATGAAGTTGATGGCCTCGGGGGTGGCGAATTCCGCGGCGATGGTCAGGTCGCCTTCGTTCTCGCGGTCCTCGTCATCCACCAGGATGATCATTTCCCCCTTTCGGATGAGCTCGATGGCCTCCTCTGTGGTACACATGACTGACATTGTCGCATACTCCGAAACGGCCGGACCCGGGGGGCCTAGAAGCCGTGTTTTCTCAGAAATGATTCGTCGATGCCCGACGTGGCCGCGTCGCCGCCGTCACCGGCCCCCCCGACCCAGGCGCCGAGCATACGCCGGACGTATTTCGCTATCAAGTCGGTTTCCATGTTCACCGGCCGGCCCGGACCCCACCGGCCGACGGTGGTCACTGTCCGGGTCTCGGGGATGATGTTCACTTCCAGCCAGTCGTCTCCGCAGTCGTTGACCGTGAGCGAGATGCCGTCCAGGGCCACGGAGCCCTTTGTGACCACCTCCACGCCGCGTTCGCGCGGGAAACTCAGGCGGTAGCGTACGGACTGGCCCGCGGGCGTGACCGAGGCCACCTCGGCCAGGCAGTCCACGTGGCCAGAGACCATGTGGCCGCCCAGGCGGTCGCCCACGGCCGTGGCCCGCTCCAGGTTGACCAGCGAGCCCACGCGCAGTCGGCCCAGGTTGGTCACGGACAGGGTCTCGGCCGAGGCGAAGGCCGTGAACCAGCCCGGCCCGAAGGTCTCGGCCGTCAGGCAGACTCCGGACACGGCGATGGACTCGCCCTGGACGATGTCGGGCAGGTCGAAGCCGGCCTCGATGCGCAGCCGCGTGTCCGGACCCCGGCGTTCCATGGCGCGCACGGTTCCCGTGCCCAGGACCAGTCCGGTGAACATCTACGACTCCCTCGGGCGCAGCACGAGGCGCACGTCGTCGCCGTGCCGCGATGTTTGAGCCACCCTGAGATCCAGGGCCTGGTCCATGGTTTCGGGGGCGCGGCCCGCGAACAGGGGCCGGGCCGCCTCGTCGCCCAGGATCCGGGGGGCGATGAACAGCCAGAACTCGTCCATACGTCCGGCGTCGAGCAATGACAAGGCCAGCCGCCCGCCGCCCTCGCACAGCACGCGCCGGACAGTGCGCTCGGCGCGCAGCCGGGTCAGGCCCTGGGCCAGATTCAGGCCGCCGCCCTGGCCGGGCTCAAGGTCCCATACCGCGCAGCCCAGGGTGCGCAGGGCCTCGGCCGCGTCGGAAGCGGCGGCCTGGGCCGTGGTCCAGAAGATCGTGTCCGCGGGCCGCTCGCGCAGGAGATGATAGTCGTCGCCGGCCTTGGGCAGCCTGGACGTGACGACCACGGCCAGGGGCTGTTTGACGGGCGTGTCGTCGTCCGGGCGGGCGGTCAATTGCGGATCGTCGGCCCGGAAGGTCTCGCCGCCCACCATCACGGCCCCGCAGTCGGCGCGCAGGGCGTGTACGCAGGCCCTCGACTCGGGACCGGTGATCCATTTGGAATGGCCGGTGCGCGTGGCGATACGGCCGTCCAGGGTGGCGGCCAGCTTGACGTGCACATAGGGCCGGTCGGTCTCGTTCCAGACCCGGAAGTCGGCGATGAGGTCGCGGCAGGCCTGCCCGGCCACGTTCTCCACCACCTCGACGCCCGCCTCTCGCAGCCGCGTGATGCCGCCCCCGGCCACGGTGGTGTTGGGGTCGGCCGCGCCCACGAACACGCGCCTGATCCCGGCGGCCAGCACGGCCTCGGTGCACGGCGGGGTGCGCCCATGGTGGTTGCAGGGCTCCAGGGTGACGTAGAGGTCGCAGGACGCCGGGTCCACGCCCTTGTTCCGGGCGTCGGCCAGGCATTCCACTTCGGCGTGGGGAGCCCCGCAGGCCGTGTGCCAGCCCCGGGCCAGGACCTCGCCGCCTTGCGCCAGCAGCGCTCCCACGCAGGGGTTGGGCGCGGTGGCCCCCCGTCCTCGCCGGGCCAGGGCCACGGCGCGGAGCATCAGGGCGTCGTCAGGGCTGGAAGTCGAGGCGTTCACAGCGCACCCCCGCCTCCTGGATCATGGACTGGGACAGTTCGTCCGGGTAGCCCTCGGCGAAGAAGATGGCCTTGACCTGGCAGTTGATGAGCATCTTGGCGCAGATGAGGCAGGGCTGCGTGGTGCAGAAGATCTCCGCCCCCTGCATGCTCACCCCGTGCAGGGCGGCCTGGATGATGACGTTCTGCTCGGCGTGCAGGCCCCGGCAGATCTCGTGGCGTTCGCCAGAGGGCACGCCCAGTTGTTCGCGCAGGCAGCCGATGTCCAGGCAGTGGCGCACGCCCGTGGGCGCGCCGTTGTAGCCCGTGGCCAGGATGCGCTTGTCGCGCACGGCCACGCAGCCCACCTTGCGGCGGGTGCACGTGGAGCGCTCGGACACCAGGTAGGCGATGCGCATGAAGTAGTCGGGCCAGGGCATTCGCTGGGACATGGCGGTTTCCTTGTCCTACCAAGCGAAGAGCGGGAAGTCCTTGGTGAAGTTCCGGACTTCCTTCTGGATGTCCCCGAGCTTGGTTTCGTTGTCGATATTGTCCAGCACGTCCACGATCCAGCCGGCCACGCGCTCCATGTCCGCTTCCTTGAAGCCCCGGGTGGTCATGGCCGGGCTGCCCAGCCTGATGCCCGAGGTCACGAAGGGCGAGCGGGTTTCGCCCGGCACGGTGTTCTTGTTCACCGTGATTCCGGCCGCGTCCAGGGCGATCTGGGCGTCCTTGCCGGTGATGTCCTTGCTGGTCAGGTCCACGAGAATCAGATGGTTGTCCGTGCCGCCGGAAACCAGCTTCAGCCCGGCGTCGGCCAGGGGCTTTGCCAGGGCCCTGCAGTTGGCGACCACCTGTTTCTGGTAGGTCGTGAATTCCGGCCTGAGGGCCTCGCCGAAGGCCACGGCCTTGGCCGCGATGACGTGCATGAGCGGGCCGCCCTGCATGCCCGGGAAGATGCGCGAGTTGAGCGCCTTGGCGTGCTCCTCGTCGGACAGGATCATGCCGCCGCGCGGGCCGCGCAGGGTCTTGTGGGTGGTGGTGGTGACGATCTGGGCGTGGCCCACGGGCGAGGGGTGGACGCCCGCGGCGATGAGCCCGGCGATATGGGCCATGTCCACCATCAGCACGGCCCCCACCTCGTCGGCGATGGCCCTGAAGCGTTCGAAGTCGATGATGCGCGGGTACACCGTGGCCCCGGCGATGATCATCTTGGGCCTGTGCTCCTTGGCCAGCGCCTCCACCTGGTCGTAGTCGATGCGCTCGGTATCTTTCGTCAATCCATAGGAGACGATGTTGTAGAGCTTGCCCGAGAAGTTCACGGGCGAGCCGTGTGTCAGGTGCCCGCCGTTGGAAAGGTCCATGGCCAGCACGGTGTCCCCGGGCTCGCAGACCGCGAAATAGGCCCCCATGTTGGCCTGGGACCCGGCGTGGGGCTGGACGTTGGCGTGGTCGCAGCCAAAGAGTTTCTTGGCCCTCTCGATGGCCAGGTCCTCGGCCTGGTCCACGAATTCGCAGCCCCCGTAGTAGCGCTTGTGGGGATAGCCTTCGGCGTATTTGTGGGTCAGGCAGGAGCCCATGGTCTGCCGCACCGCCGGGGAGGTGAAGTTCTCCGAGGCGATGAGTTCCACATTGTGCTTCTGGCGGTCGATCTCGGCCTCCACGGCCCGGGCCACTTCATGGTCTTGGAGGAACAGCTCTTCCATTGTCCTTGTCCTTTTATGGTTCCGTCAGGCTTGGCGCGGTGGGGCTGGTCGCGTTGGCCGGGCGGATTAGTCTTCGTAGCGTTTGAAAAGCAGGCTGCCGTTGGTGCCGCCGAACCCGAAGGAGTTGGAGAGCACGTAGCGCACCTGGCGCTTCACGGTGCCCGAGGCGGTGTAGTCCAGGTCGCATTCCGGGCCGGGCACGTCCAGGTTGATGGTCCCGGGGATGACGCCGCGCGACAGGGACAGGGCCGAGAAGACCGCCTCCACGCCGCCGGCCGCGCCCAGCAGGTGGCCGATCATGGACTTGTTGGCGGTGATGGCGATGTCCTTGGCGTGGCCGCCGAACACGGCCTTGATGGCCCGGGTCTCGCAGAGGTCGTTGAGTTCGGTGGAGGTGCCGTGGGCGTTGATGCAGTCCACTTCCTCGGGGGCCACGCCCGCGTCGTCAAGGGCGGCCTGCATGGCCAGGGCCATGCCGCCGCCGTTCTCGTCCGGGGCTGTCATGTGGTAGGCGTCGCCCGAGGCCCCGAAGCCCACGACCTCGGCCAGGGGAGTCGCACCCCGCTCCTCGGCGTGTTCCAGGGTCTCCAGGAGCAGCAGGCCGCAGCCCTCGCCCATGACGAAGCCGTCTCGGTCCTTTTCAAAGGGGCGCGAGGCGCGCTGGGGATCGTCGTTGCGCGTGGAGAGCGCCTTCATGGAGGTGAAGCCGCCCAGGGCCAGCTCGGAGATGGTGGACTCCGTGCCGCCGCTGATCATGGCGTCGGCCCGGCCCAGGAGCATGTCCGAGAAGGCGTAGCCGATGGCGTGGGTGCCCGAGGCGCAGGCCGAGGTGGTTGTCAGGTTGGGGCCCTTGGCTCCGGAGAAGATGGACACCTGGCCCGGGGCCATGTTGGCGATGACGATGGGGATGAAGAACGGCGAGATGCGGCGCGGACCGGCATCCTTGTATTTGGCGTGGGTGGCCTCGATGGTCTCCAGGCCGCCCAGGCCGCAGCCGATGATGGCGCCCGTGCGCCCGGGGCGTTGGGGATCCGGGGTGAACCCCGAGGCCTCCTGGAGCATCTTCCAGCAGGCAACGGCATACTTTGTGAAGTACTCCATCCGTTTGGCCTGCTTGTGCGGGATGTAGGGCGCGGTGTCGAAGTCCTTGATCTCGCCGGCGATGTGCGAGTTGAACTCCGAGGCATCGAAACGGGTGATGGTGCCGATGCCGGACACGCCCCGGCACAGGTTGTCCCAACTCGTCTCCACGTCGTTGCCGATGGGGGTGATGGCCGATACGGCTGTGATCACTACCCTTTTGCGCATTGTCGGTCCTCTTTGTCGTGCCCGGCGCGGAGAAAAACAAGCGCCCCGGGGCCCATGGGCGGCCACGGGACGCTTGCCACGTCGAGCAGTATGGACAGCGGCCCCGGCGAGGCTACTGCTTGGACTGGATGTAGCTGATGACGTCCTTGACCGAAAGCAGCTTCTGGGCCTCGTCGTCGTCGATCTCCAGGCCGAATTCCTCTTCCATGGCCATGATCAGTTCGGTCAGGTCCAGGGAGTCGGCGCCCAGATCCTCCACGAAGGACGATTCGGGTTTCACTTCTTCGGCGCTGACGCCAAGCTGGTCCACAATGATTTCCTTGACTTTTTCCTCTACGGACATCCTCTTCCTCCAATGGTGTTTTTCCTTGCCTGGATAGCGATGGGTTACATGTACAGGCCGCCGTTGACGGCGATGATCTGACCGGTGACGTAGCCCGCTTCCTCGGAAGCCAGCCAGGCCACGGCCGCGGCGACTTCGGCGGGGGTTCCCATGCGCGAGAGCGGGATGCGCGCTGAATAGGCTTCCACGGCCTTCTCGGGCAGGGATGCGGTCATGTCGGTCTCGATGAATCCGGGGGTCACGGCGTTCACGGTCACGCCCCGGGGTGCCAGTTCCTGCGCGGCCGCCTTGGTCAGGCCGATGAGCCCGGCCTTTGAGGCCACGTAGTTGGCCTGGCCGGGGTTGCCCGACTGGCCGACCACCGATGAAATATTGATGATCCTGCCGGCTCGCTGGCGCATCATGATCTTGGCCGCGGCCCGCAGGCAGGCGAAGGCCCCGGTCAGGTTCACGGCCAGGACGCGGTCCCAGTCCTCGTCCTTCATGCGCACGATGAGGCCGTCGCGGGTGAGCCCGGCGTTGTTCACCAGGGCCCAGAGCATGACCTTGCCCTTCAGTTCGGTGAACAGGGCGTCCACGGCCTCGCGGTCGGACGTGTCCAGCTCGAAGGCCTTGGCCGAGCCGCCCTTGGCCGTGATCTCGTCCACCACGCCCTGGGCCTGCTCGGGCCGGGACACGTAGGTCAGGTAGACCTGCAGGCCGGTCTCGGCCAGGGCCAGGGCGATGGCCTTGCCGATGCCCCGGGTGCCGCCCGTGACCAGCGCCGTTTTCGTCAAATCGCTCATGATTTTTCCGTGTTTTTGGTCCGGGAAAAGGGTGAGCAGTTCCTTACCGCAATTCCGATTCAAGGGCAACGCCGGGCGTTACTCGCCGGGCGTGCGGAGCAGGGCCGAGCCCCAGGTGAAGCCGCCGCCGAAGGTGGTCAGCAGCACGTTGGTTCCGGGCTTGATGACCCCCAGTTCCGTGGCCTCGGCCAGGGCGATGCCCACGCTGGCCGCCGAGGTGTTCCCAAAGCGGTTGATATTGACGTAGATTTGTTCGGGGTCCAGGCCCAGCTTCTTTCCCACGTATTCGATGATGCGCAGGTTGGCCTGGTGGGTGATGAGCAGTCCCAGGTCGCCGTTGGATATGCCGTGCTTGTCCAGCATGGACTGGCTGGATTCGATCATGGTCCGGGTGGCCACTTTGAATGTCTCCCGGCCGCGCATCTGGATGAAGAAATTCTCCTCGATGGTCTGCCCCAGGGTGTAGGGGGAGCCCGAGCCGCCGCCCTTGACCGTGAGCAGTTCCCAGTAGGTGCCGTCGGAGCCCAGGGTGACGTCCACCAGCTCGGTGGCCCCGGGGGCGGGCTTGCCGGTCAGGACCGCGGCGCCCGCGCCGTCGCCGAAGAGCACGCAGGTGGTCCGGTCCGTCCAGTTGGTGCGCGTGGACAGGACCTCGGCCGCCACCAGCAGGACCCTGGCTTCTGGTTCGGCGGCCAGGATGGCCCGGGCCGTGTACAGGCCGTACATGAAACCGGAGCAGGCCGCGTTGAGGTCCATGGCCGTGATGGGGCCGCAGCCCAGGATGTGCTGGAGCTTGGTGGCCGTGCTCGGACAGTAGGCGTCGGGGGTCAGGGTGGAGATCAGGATATGGGTCAGTTCCGAGGGCTCCATTCGCGCGTCGGCCAGGGCCTTGCGGGCCGCGGCCTCGGCCAGGTCGGAGGTGGCCTGTCCCGGCGCGGCGATGCGCCGCTCCTTGATGCCCGTGCGGGTGGTGATCCACTCGTCGGAGGTGTCCACCATGGCCTCGAGTTCCTGGTTGGTCAGGATGCGTTCGGGGACGTAGAAGCCCTTGCCGTGGATATATGCGGGTATGGTCATGATGAAATCGGTGTTTGGCCGGCCCGGGGGCGTTCGGCAAATTGGGCGCGTGGGCCTGGTCAGACGGCCCCGGCGGTGTTCTTGTGGGTGGCGTCGTTGCCCGCGGCGAGGCCGGGGTCCTTGGCCAGTTCCTGCTCCAGATGGGCGATGGAACGCTGCCGCACGAAGCGGGCGGCCATCTTCACGGCGTTCATGATGGCCTTGACGTTGGACGCGCCGTGGCAGACCACGACGATGCCCTTGAGGCCAAGCAGCGGGGCGCCGCCGTATTCGGCGTAGTCCACGATGCGGGCGAAGCGTTTCAGTCCGCCCATGTTGAGCATGGTGCCCAGGCGGCCCAGCCAGGTGCGCGTGATCTCGCGCTTGAGCACGTGACCCATGGTCTGGCCCAGGCCTTCGGACAGCTTCAGGGCCACGTTGCCCACGAAGCCGTCGCAGACCACCACGTCCACGTCGCCGGTGAACACGTCGCGGCCCTCGGCGTTGCCCACGAAGTTCAGCGAGCTGGCCCGCATGAGTTCGAAGGTCTCCTTGACCTGGACGTTGCCCTTGCCTTCCTCCTCGCCGATGCTCAGCAGCGCCACGCGCGGGCGCTGGATGCCCAGCACGTCGTGGGCCATGATGTCGGCCATGAGGCCGAACTGGAGGAGGTGGCGGGGCTTGGCGTCCACGTTGGCGCCCACGTCGATGAGGATCATGGGCTGCTTGGCCGTGGGCATGACGCTGGCCAGGGCGGGCCGCGAAATGCCGGGAATGCGTCCCACGATGAACATGCCGCATGCCACGGTGGCCCCGGAGTTGCCCGCGCTGACAACGCCGTCGGCCTGGCCGTTCTTGACCAGGGACACGGCCACGTGGATGGACGAGTCCTTCTTGCGCCGGACCACGTCCGAGGGCTTGTCCTGCATGCCGGCCACCTCGGGGGCGTGGACCACGTCCACGTCCAGGCCGGTCAGATCGAGGCCTTGGAGCTGGGCCTCGATCAGGGACTGGTCGCCCACCAGGCGCAGGGCGAAGCCGTCTTCCCGGGCCGCCTCGAGGGCCCCCGGGATAACCACCGAGGGGCCGTGGTCGCCGCCCATGGCGTCCACGGCAATGGTGGGGGCGATCACGGGTTGCCTATTCGGCATCTTCCTTGAAGAGCATCTGCTTGCCCTTGTAGGTGCCGCATTTCTCGCAGATGCGATGGGGCAAGGTGGGCTCGCCGCACTCGCAGTAGATGACGGTGGGGACCGCCACCCTGTCGTGGGAGCGGCGCATGCCCTTTTTGGACTTGGAGGTCTTTTTCTTGGGTAGAGCCATGATGCTGTCCTTTATGGTGGCGGCGGGGCCGCCGTTGATTCGTCAGTTGCCGGACACCTTGAGGCCGCGGAAGACGGCCATGCGCGGGTCGCCCTTGTCTTCCGCGCAGTCGCAGGGGTCCTGGTTGCGGTCCGCCCCGCAGTGGGGGCACAACCCGGCGCAATCGGCCTTGCACAGGGGTTTGACCGGCAGGGCCAAAAGAAGTTCTTCCCACAACAGCGAGCCCACGTCCAGTTCCACTTTGGAGCCGGTGACGCGGATGCGGGGCTCCTCGTCGTCCCCGGGCCCGCGCCCGGGACGCTGGACAAAGGCCTCGATGCCGTGTTCCAGGCCGTACCGGGCCCGGCCGGTGCAACGGTCGCAGACCATGTCCACGGTCCCCGTCAGGGTCCCGGTGATCAGCCAGCCGTCCTCGCCCGGGGTGATCCTGAGCCTGGCCTCCATGGGGCCGGACCCGGACGGACCGTTGCCGGACATCCCCAGTTCCCGCCACGGGCCGGTCCACAGCCCCTGGTCCGAGAAGGTGAATTCCCGGCCCTCGGCCGGGAGGTTGGTGATGTCGAGCCAAGCGTCGTTCATGATGGTCCGTCTCCAAAAGAGGACCATTCCTATATGTGATATTTTCCCGATGTCAAGCCAAAAGCGCTTGCCTTTTCCCGGCAAAGCGGCTACAGGTTCCAGTCCGCGACAGTTGCCGCCCGAGGCGGCGCGGGGAAAAACGACATGATTTCGGTTCGGAGCGCTGTGCGCCCGGACCGTCGCCAAGGAGGATACCATGAGCCAGGTCTGCGCAATTTGCGGCAAACGTCCCCAGGTGGGCATGAACGTGTCCCACGCCCACAACCGCAACAAGCGGCGTTTCAATCCCAATCTGCAGAACGTGCGCGTGCAGCTCGAATCCGGTCAGGTGAAGAAGCTCAAGGTGTGCACCCGCTGCATCCGTTCCGGCGCCGTGGTCAAGCCCGAGGCCAAGAAGGCCCCGGCCGCGTCCTAGGCGTTCGTCAAGGATCGCAAGGCAGGCCCCGCCGCCGGTTTTACATCGGCGGCGGGGCCTGCCTTTTTTTTGGCGTCATCCGGGTAGGGTCACGGTGACGGTGGTGCCCGTTTCCTCGGAGGTCTCCATGGCCATGTCGCCTCCGTGGGTGCGGGCGATGAGCCGGGCGATGTGGGTGCCCAGGCCCGAACCGTGGCGTTTGCCGTGGGTGGCGTACTTGTCGAAGAAGCGCTCCCGCATGGCTTCGGGCACCGCGCCGGCGTTGCGCACCTCGATGACGACCCCGCCTCCGGGACCGGGTGACAGGTCCACCTCCACGTCCCGGCCTTCGGGCGAGGCCTCCAGGGCGTTCTTGATAAGGTTGGAGAGCAGGGACTCCAGAAGGAATTCCTCGCCCGAGGCGGCCATTGCCTGGTCGGACCCCGCGGGCAGGCCGTCGATGTTCAGATTCACCCGGCGGCCGCGCCGGCCGGCCAGGTCGTCCAGTCCGGCCGAGATGCGCCGGACCAGGGCGGCCAGGTCCAGTTCGGCTGCCTGCAGCGCGTATTCCCCGGCCTCCATCTGGTGCATGGCCATGGATAGGTCGATGATCTGCTGCATGCGCCGCCCCGCGTCCTGGATCATGTGCAGCATCTCAGTCTGCTGTTCGGTCAGGTTGTCGCTCTGGGCCAGCAGGCGCGAGAATCCCACGATGGCGATGAGCGGGCTCTTGAGGTCGTGGCGGGCCATTCGCTCCACCTCCTCGCGCAGGGCCAGGGTGCGGCGCCGCTCCTCCTCGGCCTGTTTGCGGTCGGTGATGTCCGTGAGGATGGCCCCCACGGCGTAGACATCGCCGTCGGAGTCCAGCAGCGGGAATTTCGTGGTGATGAAGGTGCGCTCCTTGCCGTCGATCTCGGTGGACGTCTCGTGCCACACGGCCTGCTTGGTATCCATGACCCGCTGGTCGTTTTCCATGGCCTTGGCCGCATAGTCCGGGGCGAAGATGTCCGCCGATGTCTGGCCGATGATCTCCTTGACGGACCTGCCGCTGAGGCGGCTGAAGGGCTCGTTGGCCAGGATGAAGCGGCCCTGGAGGTTCTTGACGAAGATGGCGGACGCGGCGTTGTCGAGGATGTCCTGGAGCTGTTTGCCCTGCTCGCGCAGCCGTTGCTCCATGCGCTTGGCCTCGGTGATGTCCTCCACCAGTCCTTCCACGTACAGGGGGGTGCCCTGCTCGTCGTGGACCACGCGCACGTTGGCCCGGCCCAGGAACACGCTGCCGTCGCGTTTGCGGTAGAGGTTTTCGAAGCAGGCCAGGCCGGGGTTGCCGGCGATGGTGCGGAAGATCTCCTTGCGCTGGGCCGGGATGGCGAACAGATCGTCCACGATGTTTTCCACCTCGGCCAGGAACTGTTCGGACGAGTCGAAGCCGCACATGCGGGCCAGGGCCGGGTTGGCGGCCATGGGACGGCCCGAGGGGCTGCACCGGAACAGGCCCACCGGGGCGTTGTCGAAGATGGTCCGGAAGGTCTCCTCGGCCCGGCGGCGGGCCAGTTCGGCCCTCTTGCGCCGGGTGATGACCTCGGTGAACATGATGATGCCGCCCACGGAGCCGTCGGCCTCGTGCCAGGGAATGATCTCCCAGCGCACCCAGTCCGTGGAGCCGTCGGTCCGGATGAAGCTGTCCTCCTCGACGCGCATGGACTCGCCCGCCAGGCAGCGGCGATGGATGTTCCTCCAGCGTTCGGGAATCTCGGGGAAGATGTCGTAATGGCTCTTGCCGATGATGTCGGCGTCGTCCAGGCCGTAGTCGGCGATCCAGCGGCGGCTGGCCAGCACGTAGCGCATGTCGGTGTCGAACATGGCCACGGCGGCCGGGGTGTGCTCGACGAGCAGGCGCAACGTCTCCTCGGCCTCGGGGAAAACGGAGCGGCCTTCCAGTTGGGCCAGGCGGCGGCGCAGGCGCTGATTTTCCTCCATCAGCGCGGCTGGCGACAGGTCTTCGTCGGACATGACGGCACCGTAGCAGACGGGTCCGCCCCCGGCAAACGTCCGTCAGGCCTTGAGCAGGTCTTCCACCTGTCCCTTGCGCAGAATCTCCATGAAGGAAGCGCCGAATTGGCGTTCATGGGGTCGGTACCAGGTGACGATGCCGCGCTTGCCCTTGAGGAACTCGAAGCGGGGCGCGTCGAAGTCCAGGAATTCGACGCCTTGGCCTTCCAGCAGCTGGGGCAGGTCGTCGTCCTTGTTCACCTCCAGGCGGATGCCTCCGCAACTGATGTCCTGGAGGGAGGCGTTCACGGTCACGCCTTCGGCGATTTGCAGCACGCAGTGGAAGGTCGGGTGGCCCTTGAAGCACAGGAGGAAGCGTTTCCAGCGGCGACGTTCGGACATGGTGCCTCCTAATTCGGATAAGGATATCCAGCAACCGCCCGGAAGGCAACGCGAAATCGACAATCCTATGCGGGCAGCGCCAGGGCCCGGTCCAGCCGGGACAGGGTGCGCTCCCGCCCCAGGACCTCCATGGTCTCGAACAGGCCCGGGCTGAAGGTCTTGCCCGTGATGGCCACCCGCAGGGGTTGGGCCACGGCCTTGAACTTCAGTTCCCGCGCGTCCAGGAAGGCCTGCATGGCCTCCTCCAGGGCGGCCTGGGAGAACTCCGCCCCGGCCAGCAGCGCGCGGACATCCGTAAGCAGGGCCCTGGCCTCGGGGGTCAGGAATTTGGCCACGGCCTTGTCGTCGTAGGGCAATTCATCGTCCGGGATCACGAAGAAGGCGGCCGCCTCGGCCATCTCCACCATGGTCTTGGCCCGGGGCTGGAGCAGGGGCGCGATGGCCGTCAGATAGGCCTGGTCCTGTTCGCCGTGGCCGGCCTCGGCCAGGAAGCGGCCCAACTGCGGGGCCAGGGAGGCGGGTGCGGCCAGGCGGATGTAGTGTGCGTTGACCGATTCCAGCTTCACGGGGTCGAAACGGGCCGCCGAGGTGCCCAGGCCCTTGGGCGAGAACAGCTCCACCATTTCCTCGCGGGAGAAGTATTCCTGGTCGCCGTGGCCCCAGCCCAGGCGCAGCAGGTAGTTGGCCATGGCTTCGGGCAGGTAGCCCATGCGCTCGTACTCCATGACCGACAGGGCGCCGTGGCGCTTGGAGAGTTTCTTGTTGTCCGGGCCGTGGATCATGGGCACGTGGCCCATGACCGGCACGGCCAGGCCCAGGGCGTTGTACAGGGCGATCTGCTTGGGGGCGTTGGAGAGGTGGTCCTCGCCGCGCAGGATGTGGTTCACGCCCATGAGCGCGTCGTCCACCACCACGGCCAGGTTGTACATGGCCGAGCCGTCGGGTCGCCGCAGCACGAAGTCGTCCACCATCTCGGCGAAGTCCATCTCCATGGGGCCCTTGACCATGTCGTTCCAGACGCACGGGCCCGTGGGGGCCTTGAGGCGCACCACCCGGCCCGGTCCGGGGCCCAGGCCCTTGTGGCGGCAGGAGCCGTCGTAGCGGGGTTTCTTGCCCTCGGCCTGGGCGGCCTTGCGCATGGCGTCCACCTGCTCGGGCGTGCAGTCGCACCAGTAGGCGTGTCCCGACTCCAGCAGCATGTCGATGTGCTGGTCGTAAAGTTCGCCCCGCTCGCTCTGGCGGTGGGGCCCTTCGTCGAAGTCCAGGCCCAGCCAGTGCATGGCGTCGATGATGGCTTGGGTCATCTCCTCGGAGGAGCGCTCCCGGTCGGTGTCCTCGATGCGCAGGATGAAGCGGCCGCCTTGGCTTCGGGCCAGCAGCCAGTTGAACAGGGCCGTGCGGGCCCCTCCTATGTGCAGATGCCCTGTGGGGCTGGGGGGAAAACGGGTCACCACGGTGCTCATGGGTGCTCCTGGATGGGTGGGATGTGGACTGTGCGCGGGGCGCGACCGACCCCCGGCCGCCGCGCGTGGGCGGCGCCGGCGGCGAGCGGGAAAAAGCGGCGGACTAGACGGCCTCGACGCGCTTGACCTCGGGAATCTCGGTCAGGATGATGCGCTCGATGCCGTTCTTGAGGGTGATCTGGGACATGGGGCAGCCCTTGCAGGCGCCCTGGAGCCGGACCTGGACCACGCCGTCGTCGGTCACGTCCACCAGCTCCACGTCGCCGCCGTCGGCCTGTAGGACGGGCCTGATCTTGTCCAGGGTCTTTTCGACTTTTTCCCGCATGGGAACCTCCGCGTAATCTTGGGTCCGACCCCTGTAGCCCCGACCGGCCGGGTTGTCAATTTGTCCAATGCCGGTATGGTTTATGGTGGTTTTTTGTTGACATGTTTGTACAGGAAAACTATCCTAAAAATCGATGTTGACGCAGCTGTTCACTTCCCGCACCAGGATCAAACTGCTGCTCAAGCTGTTCCTGAATCCACAGGTTTCCTGTTATCTTCGCGAGTTGGCCACGGAGTTCGGCACCGGCCCCAACGCCATCAAGGAGGAGTTGGACAGCCTGTCCAAGGCCGGCTACCTGGACAAGGAACAGCAGGGCCGCTCCATCTATTACAAGGCCAATACCGGCCACCCCTTCTTCCCCGAGATCAATTCCATCGTCCGCAAGTACCTCGGCATCGACCGCATTGTGGAGCAGGTGCTCACGGGCGTGGGCGACGTGGAGGCGGTCTACCTCCTGGACGACTATGCCCAGGGCAAGGACAGCGGGCTTATCGATGTGCTCGTGGTGGGCGATGTGAACACCTCGCGCATCGAGAAGATGCGCCCCGCCGTCGAAGAGAAGATCAAGCGCAAGATACGGGTCATGGTCGTCGGATCCGACGAGTTCCAGCGCTCCAGGGATATTTTCATGAACCGGCCCAACTGGCGAATCATTTAGCCCGGCGCGTCCGCCGGACTGCGAGGCATGCATGCCGCGCCGAACAACCCTTTTGTTGACCCCGGTGGACGGGCCGCTCACCCCTGCCCTGGCCGCCTGCCTGCGCCGCAGCGGCATGTTCCGCTACAGGCTGGTGGGGGCCGGGAGAGGCGTCGACCCGGAAGGCCCATGGGACGAAACCGCGGTCCTGCCCGCGCCCGGCGATTCCGGCTATCTGGATGCTCTGCGTGATCTTGTCGTCCGCATCGGCGCCGACGTGGTCGTGCCCCTGGGCGACGACGAGGCCCTGGCCGTGGCCCGGGGTCTGAAGAAGATCCGCTCCGTTGGGGCCCAGGCACTGGTCAGCCCGGCCTCGGTGCTGGAGCGCCTGGCGGACAAGTTTCGCACCTACACCACCCTGGCCGCCGCCGGCCTGGCCGTGCCGGACTACGACGCGGTCATGGAGGCCAGCGGTCTGCTGGCGGCCGTGGCCCGGCAGGGTTTCCCCGAACGCAGTGTCGTGGTCAAGCCCGTCAAGGGCTGGTGCGGCCGGGGGCTGTACGTGCTCTGCGGCCGCGACGAGCCGCCGCATTGGCTGGGCACGGGGCCGCGCGAGCAGCGCCTGGAGCCCGGGGCCGGTCCGGACGGCCTGCCCGATGAGGCCTGGCTGGCCGAGGTGGCCGGCAAGGGCCCCATGCTGGTCATGTCCGCGCTGACGGCTCCGGCCTACGACGCCGACGTTTTGGCCCTGGGCGGTGGCGGCTATGCCGTGTCCGTGCGGCGGCGGGTCAACCCGGCGGGGAGCCCCTTCGAGGGGGTGACCGTGCTGGCCGACCGGTCCCTGGCCGACTATTGTCGCGAGGTGGCCCGGGTCCTGCGCCTGGACGCGCTGCATGACATCCATGTCATGACCGATCGCACGGGGCGCCCCGTGGTCCTTGAAGTCAACCCCAGGCCGAGCCTCGGGCTGGCGGCCACGCTGCACGCCGGGCTGCCGATGCTGGATTGGGCCGTGGCGCGGCTGTTGGGCAGCCCCTTTGATGCGGCGGAGCCCGACAGGGAGGTGGCCATCACCGCCTCGGACATGGGCGCGGGGTTCCAGCCGGGAAGGATGGTGGAATAACGCCCGGAATCCAGGTTGACTTTTGTATAGTTTTTTGTAACGAAATTGACTTGGAGAGGGCCTTGGCCCTTCCGTGATCAAACAATAACAAGCAGTATCAAAGCAGGTGGATATGCTCGACGGCAAGACCATTCTCATCACCGGGGGCACGGGCTCCTTCGGCCGCAAGTGCACTGAGGTCATCTTGTCCCGCTACGCGCCCCGGAAACTGATCATCTTCTCCCGGGATGAGTTCAAGCAGTACGAGATGGCCCAGCGGTTCTCCGTGGCCGATCATCCGTGCATGCGCTATTTCATCGGCGACGTGCGGGACAAGGAACGGCTCCAGCGCGCCTTCATGGGTGTGGACTATGTCATTCACGCCGCGGCCATGAAGCAGGTCCCGGCCGCCGAGTACAACCCCACCGAGTGCATCAAGACCAATATCTACGGCGCCCAGAACGTCATCAACGTGGCTGCGGACCGGGGCGTCAAGCACGTGCTGGCCTTGTCCACGGACAAGGCGGCCAGCCCGGTCAACCTTTACGGGGCCACCAAGCTCTGCTCGGACAAGCTCTTCATCGCTGCC
>Ga0272444_10001852_pt1 | contig 19960 bp, 17 predicted proteins | sample SSMForm13_FD_201033 | JGI IMG/M metagenome (GOLD analysis project Ga0272444, IMG submission 201033) | Marine sediment archaeal communities from Little Sippewissett salt marsh, Falmouth, MA, United States - SSM-Form-13 | ecosystem: Environmental > Aquatic > Marine > Wetlands > Sediment ... | reverse complement strand
GGATTGGTGATCGTGCTGCTTTCGCTGGCGGGAGCGGTGGCGTTGCTGCGTCGCAAACGGTAAGCCTTTTCGAAATTATTTTTCCGCGACGACCGCGATCAGCGGTTGCTCTTCCACCTTGCGCGTTTCGACCAGCCGCAATCCGGCCTGCTTGATCAGTTCGGTGAGTTCGCCGAGCGTCGAGCCCTGCGCGGCGACGAAACGGCGGAAGTACCACCGCGCCAGCCAGCGGAAGCCGGGCGGGAAAAAGCGCCAGCGGCTGGTGAAGTTGCGCGCTTCGGCATCGGTTGATTCCTTGTCGGCTTCGATCAGCACCACCCGGCCGTCGGGTTTGCAGACGCGGCGCATTTCGCGGATTCCGGCGAGGGGGTCGGGCCAGTGCTTGACCGAGGCGACCGAATACACCACGTCGAAACGGTCGCTCAAAATGCCCAGATCCATCGCGTCGTCGACGTCGAAGCGCAGGTTGGGCAGGTCGCCGCCGCGCTTGGTCGCGCGTATAACCTGCGCCGGGGAAAGATCGACGCCGACCACCTGCACCTCGCGTCGCCGCCGGGCCAACGCCGTCGCCGTATGACCGCCGCCGCAGCCGAGGTCGAGCAAACGCGAGTCGTCGGGCAGGTCGGTCAGCAGAAAATCGACGAGCTGCTCGTACAGATCGCCGATGCCGCCGGCGACGATCGCGTTGTACAGCCGCGCCGTCAGCCCGCCCCAGGCGCCTTTCATCTTAAACAGGTGCATCGCTCGCCGTTTCGTTGAATGATTCGCCGGAAACGTTAGCGGCTCGGCCCTTCGGCGTCAAATTAACCGGCCGGACGTCTTTGACCGCCGCCTGGGAAAAGGTTAAAGTACCCGGTCCGAAAAATAAGCTTGGAGGCCGTGATGCGCCGTATCGTTTTAGTCGTTGTGTTGTCGTTGCTGCTGGCCGGGGTTGCCTGGTCCGCTCCGGTAAAAACCGTTGCTCTGGTCTACACCCCGAACCTGCAGACCATGCTGGCGTTGGACACCTACGACGTCGGTTACGAGGAATCGGGCCGGCCGGGCTGGACGCGCATCATTGCCCCCCGCGCGACGGTGCAGCAACTCATCGACACCGGTTTCGAGGTCGATATTCTGATCGACGATCTCGACGCCTGGGTCAAAGCCCGCAATGCCTGGATGGAGGCGCATCCGGATCAGGAAGTCGAAGGCGAAATTACCCTCGACCACTACCTGACTCACCCTGAGGTGGAAACCTTTCTGGAAGACCTGGCGGTGGCGTACAGCGACATCATGTCGCTCGATGTGATCGGCACCAGCGTCGGCGGGCGCGAATTGTTTCTGGTCAAGATTTCCGACAACGTGGAAACCAACGAAAACGAACCGGCGATCTTTTTCGAATACAACATTCACGGCGACGAAATCGCCGCGTACATCAACATGCTGCACTTCATCGAGTGGCTGGCCACCAACTACGGCACCGACCCGGAAATCACCGCGGTCGTCGACTCCCGCGAAATCTTCATCGAGCCGCTGACCAACCCCGACGGCAATCAGGCCACGGCGTTGGGCCGCAGCCGCTACAACAACCACGGCGTCGACATGAACCGCAACTTCGGTTTCATGTGGAGCCAGTGGGAGGCGAACCCGGGCTCGACGCTGCACAGCGAACCGGAAATTCAGGCGGTCACCGACGTCTGGATGGGGCCGCAGCCTTACATGTTCGGGCTGAGCGGTCACAGCGGCACGGTCGTGTTCCTTTGGGCCTGGGGCTACCACGGCAATGTGCCGTTGGATAACGCGGAGATGGCCTACCTCAGCGAGGAATATTGCTATCCCAACCACTGCCTCGATCCGAACATGAACGAGTGGGGCCAGACCAGCCATGCCCTGTACTATTGCTGGGGCACGGCGATGGATGAAATGTACGGCTCGCACGGCATGCTCGGCACCACCGCCGAATTGACCTACACCAAGCAATGCTCGTTCACCGAGTCGATCACCGTCGCCGAAGAGCACGAACCGGCGCTAATGTGGGTGTTGCAGGAAATCGGCAACGGTCTGCACGGCACCGTAACCGACGATACCGATGGCGCGCCGCTGATGGCAGTGATCGAAGTCGACGGCAAGTGGGCAACCTTCACCGACTATGAAGTCGGCGACTTTCACAAATACCTGCGTCCGGGCACCTACGACGTGCGCATCTGGGCCAACGGTTACGATGAATACAACGACACGGTGATCATAACCGAGGGATCGCCGTTCACCTTGGATGTCGAAATGACCGCCTCGGCCGAACCGATTACCTTCGCCACCCGCTTGTTGATGATCACGTCGCCCAACGACAACGACACCGATACGCTTTCAATCGACGCTCTCGGCGAGCCTGACGGCGAGTTCGTGTCGATCGGCAACGGCGGCTGGTGCGTGCTCGACCTCGGTCCCGACGGCATCGATGACGGCACCGGCAACGACATCGCCGTCTACGAAAGCCACGGCGACGGCGCCGAATCGTTCACCATCTACGGCTCCGATCACTGGCGCGGTCCCTGGACGCAGATCGGTACCGGCACCGGCAGCACCGAATTCGACCTCGACGACTCCGGTCTGACCAACGTGCGCTACGTGAAAATCGTCGACGGCAGCAAAAACGCCGACGCCGGCGAGTACGACGGCTACGACCTCGACGCCGTCGGCACGCCGCTGTTCGTGGCCAACTTCGGCGGCGATCCGGTCAGCGGCTATCGCCCGCTCGACGTGCAATTCACCGACAACTCGACCGGCAACCCGACCGCCTGGGAATGGGACTTCGGCGACGGCGGCTCGTCCACCGAGCAGAATCCCTCGCACGAATACACGGCCGCCGGCACCTACACCGTCAGCCTGACCGTCACCAGTGCGCAGGGCACCGAAAACCTGACCAAGACCGATTACATCGAAGTGACCGAAGCGCCGCCCACCGCGGAGTTCTCCGCTGACCCGCTCAGCGGTCCCAAGCCGTTGGAAGTGGACTTCACCGACGAATCGACCGGCACGGTCAACTCGTACTTCTGGACCTTCGGCGACGGCGGCACCTCGATGGACCAAAACCCGACGCACACCTACACCGCCGTCGGCAAATGGTCGGTGAAACTGACCGTCAACGGCCCCGGCGGCTCGGATACGCGCACCCGCTGGTGGTACATCACCGTCACCGACGAACCGATCGATGACGACACCGTCGACGATGACACCGTGCCCGACGACGACACCGTAGTCGACGACGATACGGTGATCGACGATGACACGACGCCTGTCGATGACGACACCACGCCGGTCGACGACGACACCACGCCGGATGACGACGACATCACACCGCCCGACGACGACACCACCGACGACGACACAGCGCCACCGGTCGACAACGACGACGACGATGACGACGACGACGGGTGTGGCTGCCAAGTCTAAGACTTGGATGTGACATCCGGGTTTCGACGTCGCTGCCGGTGGGGTGACCTTCAGTCACCAGGGCTAAGCCCTGGACGTAACCTCCGGGTTTCGGCTACGACTATCTGAGGTTTGCCCTTCGGTCAAATAGGAAGCGTTTCCGATTCACCGCAGGCTATCGCATATCAACATGTAGGGGCAACTCGCGGGTCGCCTATTTTATTGCCTAAAACTTCATTTTGCACAAAGGAAGAGGAGATTGCGTTTTATTCTTGACAAATAGATGAAGAAGTGGTTAATATATCGACATGACGACGAACGAGGAAAGGAAACCGCCGTGTTGAACCAAACCGCCACTTACGCTTTGCGCGCCATGGCCTACGTCGCCCGCCACGGGCGCGAGCGACCGGTGCTGTCGCAGACGATCGCCGAGGAGATGGACATCCCGAAAAATTTTCTGTCCAAGATTCTCAATCGCCTGGTGCAGGAAGGGTTGATCACCTCGACGCGCGGCAGCAAGGGCGGCTTCCAACCGGCGCGCGACCCGAAGACGATCACCCTGCGCGAAGCGGTATCGCCGTTCATGAATCTCGATGCCTACCGCAACTGCTTTCTCGGGTTGTCGACCTGTGACGGTTCATGCGGATTGCACAAGAAATGGCAGCCGATTCAACAACGGATGCTGAAGCTGCTCGACGAAACGACGGTGGATAAAGTGCTGTAATTTTTTTGGCGCATAAGTGGATAAAAGGATGAACAAGTAAGGAAAACGAAATGAAGAAAACCGCAGAAAAGCAAGCAACGCTGACGCATTCCCGGGCGATGGCCACCGAGACGCTGGTCGAAGCGCAGCCCGGTGCGGTCGTCAGCCGCACTCTGCTGAAAAATGACGCGGGCAGCGTCACCTGTTTCGCCTTCGACGCCGGGCAGGAACTGAGCGAACACACCGCGCCTTACGATGCCTTCGTGCAGATTCTGTCGGGCGAGGCTGAGTTGATCATCGACGGCGAAACGGTAACCGCCAAGGCGGGCGAACTGGTGCTGATGCCGGCCGACGTGCCGCACGCGGTGCGCGCGGTCGCGCCGTTTAAGATGATGTTGACGATGATTCGCGGGTGAGAAAATCCACGTAACACGATAACGACGGCCCAAAGGCCGTTGATTGAAAAACAAACGCAGAGAGGAGCAAAGCCATGAAAAAGAGAAAGATCAAAGACAACATTTTCTGGTTGGGCGCCATTGACTGGGACCGCCGCCTGTTCGACTCGCTGATTCCGTTGCCCGACGGCACCAGCTACAACGCCTACCTGGTGCAGGGCTCGGAAAAAACCGTGTTGCTCGACACCGTCGATCCGCCGATGGCCGACGTGCTGCTGTATCAGCTTAAAGACGTGCCGCGCATCGATTACCTGGTGGCGCACCACGCCGAGCAGGATCACGCCGGCGCGATTCCGCACGTGCTGGCGAAGTACCCCGAGGCCAAGCTGCTGTGCACGCCCAAGGGCAAAGAGATGATCGTCGAGCACCTCGGTGTGTCGCCCGACCGCATTCAAACCGTTGACGACGGCGAGACGTTGTCGCTGGGCGACAAAACGCTGCAGTTTATCCACACGCCCTGGGTCCACTGGCCGGAAACGATGTCCACCTACCTGCCGGAAGACGAGATTTTGTTCACCTGCGATTTCTTCGGTTCGCACATCGCTACCACCGACATGTACGTCACCGACGAAGGCCGCGTGTACGAGGCGGCCAAGCGCTACTACGCCGAAATCATGATGCCCTTCCGCAAGATCATCCAGAACAACATCGCCAAGGTGACGGCGCAGCCGATCAAGTTGATCGCGCCGAGCCACGGGCCGATGTACGACCGGCCGGAATTCATCATCGACGCCTACAGGGATTGGGTGAGCAACGAGCCGAAGAACGAGGTTGTCATTCCCTATATTTCGATGCACGGCAGCACCAGGCGGATGGTCGAATACCTGGTCAGCGCCCTGGCCGAGCGCGGGCTGCGGGTGCATCAGTTCGACCTGTCCGTCACCGACATCGGCAAGCTGGCGATCGCGCTGGTCGACGCCTCGACCATCATCATCGGCACGCCGACGGTGCACGTGCATCCGCACCCGGCCATCTTTTACGCGACGCACCTGGCCAACGCTCTGCGTCCTAAACTCAAGTACGCTTCGGTGATCGGTTCCTACGGTTGGAACAGCCAGGCGGTGGAAAAAATCGCCGAGTTGATTCCGAACCTGAAAGTCGAGATCATCGACCCGGTGCAGTGCAAAGGGTATCCGCAGGAAGAGGACTTCGCCGCGTTGGACGAACTGGCCGAGGCCGTCGCCGCCAAGCACGCGTGAGCGATGGTGGTTATACTTTAGGCAAAGGAGGTTTGTCATGATGCCGATCGGACCCATGATGAGGGAGCACCGCCTGATCGAGCGGATGTTCAAGGTGGTGGAAGCCAAGGTCGCCGAGATCGACCGCACGGGGGAGGTCGAGGTGTCGTTCATCGATGAGGCCGTCGATTTCGTGCGCACCTACGCCGACAAGTGTCACCATGGCAAAGAGGAAGACATTCTTTTCCGCGAACTGGGCGATAAAAAGATTACCGACGAGCACGACAAGACGGTGCGCGAATTGATTAACGATCACATCTGGGGTCGCGAAACGGTGGCCGCGCTGGTCGCCGCGCGCGACCGCTATGCCGGCGGCGACAAGGAAGCGCTCGGCGAAATCCGCGACCTGTTGGCCAGGCTGGCCGAGTTCTACCCCAAGCACATCGAGCGCGAAGACAAAAACTTCTTCATTCCGGTGATGGACTATTTCACCCAGGAAGAGCAAGACGCGATGCTGGCCGAGGGCAACGAATTCGACCGGCAGTTTGATCACGAAAAATACAAGCGCATCGTCGAAAAATGGGGCGGGTGAGTCGCGTCGAAAACGATCTGCGCGTGCTGCAGCGGTTCATCGAGGTCTACTGCCGCAAGCACCACGACCCGCCGCGGGGCGAGATCTGCGCCGACTGCGCCAACCTGCTGGACTACGCGCGCGAGCGTTTGGAAAAATGCCCCTACGACCCCAAGCCCAAATGCAAGGATTGCCCGACGCATTGCTACAAGCCCGAATACCGGCAGCGCATCCGCGAGGTGATGAAGTTTTCCGGCATGCATTTCGTCAAGCGCGGGCGGCTCGACTGGCTCTGGCGCTACTTTCGCTGATACCTACAGTTTTTCCGCGACCATGTCACGTACCATTTCGCCGATGGCCGGCGCGGCGGTGAGGCCGGGCGACTCGATGCCGACCAGGTGCACGATGCGCCCGTCGTCGGGCTGCGGCTCGATCAGGTAATCGGCGCGCGGCTCGCCGGGGCCGTAGCGCTTGGCGCGGATGCCCGAGTGCCCCATGCGCAAATCGCTTTCGCGCAGCGCCGGGCAGAGCCGGTGCGCTTCCGGGAAAAATTCCGCCGGCCGCAACCGCGCCCATTCGTAGTTTTCCTTGTGCTCGATGAAGTTCGCGTTCGGCCCGACCCACAACTCGCCGTGGACGGTTTTGGTCAGGTGCACACCGAGGCTGATCGTGCCGGGCGTCGGATAGACCAGGCCGTTGACCAACCGCGCCTTGGCCGGAATGACCATCGCATATTCGCCGCGACAGGGGTAAATCGTGTGGCGGTCGTCGCCGCAGAGGCGGGCGACATCATCGGCGTAAAGCCCGGCGGCGTTGACCAACACGCGGCACGTCACCGCGCCTTTGTTTTCGGTGACGGCGACGATTTCATCCGACTTACGCTCGACGGCGATTACCTCCGCGTCGGTCAACAGCAACGCGCCCGCTTCCTGCGCGCGTCCGGCCAGCACCTTGAGGTATTCGGCGGCGTCGAAGATGCCCGATGAGGGCGACCACAACGCGGCTTCGGCGGCGACGTGCGGCTCGCGTTTGCGCACCGCGGCGGCGTCGATCAATTCCAGGTCGTCGACCCCGTTGACGCGCCCGGTTTGCAGTAACGTTTCCAGTTGCGCGATTTCATTTGGTTCGACGGCGACGATCAACTTGCCGCAGAGTTCGTGGTCGATGCGCCAGTCATTCAGGCGCTGCACCAGCGTTTGCCGCCCGGGCACGCACAGCCGCGCCCGCAACGAGCCGGGCTCGTAGTAGATGCCGGCGTGGATCACCTGGCTGTTGCGCGTCGATTGCCCTTCGCCCAGGCGTGCGCGCTTTTCCAACACGGCAACCTCGCGTCCGGCGCGCGCCAGCTCGTAGGCAATCGACAGGCCGACAACCCCGCCACCGACCACGGCGACATCGATATCGGAAGCAGCAGACATGTCGGAAGTATAGGGCATGCGCGCCCGGCGAACCAAGCGGTTTACTCGCGGGTCATCGCGTCCTTTTCGGGCATCGCTTTAAACGGCGCAAAACGTTCGGGATCGAAGGTCGGCGCGAACCATTGCACGATGCCGTTGCCTAAACGCCAGCCGATTTTCTTGCCGGACAGCGCGTCCAGTTTGGCTTTGGTGAACACCATAAAGTAAATGCCGCCGGGGAAGCTGCCGTATTCTTCGATGCGCGTTTCGCCGATGCGCAACTCCATCAGCCGCGCGGTAGCGGCGGGGAACGTGCCGTGCAGGCGCACAAGATAGGCTTGCGTGTGCCGCTGCTGCCCGCCGTCGGCATCGATGCGCACCAACGCTTCGTCGAGATCGACCAGCGCGATGTCGTAGCGGTCGAGGGTAGCCGTCGCCGTTTGCGCGCCGGCGCCGATTACGGTCGCCAGCAACATCGCCGTTGCCAACAGGATCATCCGTTTCATCGCCCGCCTCCTTTTACCAAAGCTCGAACCGGATTTCGTCGATGCCGAAATAGCCGGATGGTTTTTGATCGAATTCGAAAAGCACCGCGTCCACCTGCGAGGGCAGCACCGTGCCGCCGGTGAAGTCGTCGAGCGGAATGCGCACGGTGTCGAGCACGTTCTTCGAGCGGTCGTAGCTGCCGCCGTAGATCACCTTGCAGGGGTATTCCAGCGTACGGTAGCTCGACACGAGCAACGGATCGCTGGGGGTGCCGTCGATGACCAGCCGCACCGAGAAATCCTGCGTCTGCTCGAAGACGTTGTAGTTGTCGCTGGTTTCGTAAAGTTGCGCGACCTGGAACGCCAGCATGTCCAGATCGTCCAACGCGTCGTTGCCGGCGGTGGGCATATCCAGGCGATACACCGCGCCGCCGACGTTGTAACCCGCCATCGACCAGCGCGATTCGCCCGGACCGTTGTAGCCGTCGTTCCACTCCGCCAGATTCGTGCCGGCGATTGTCGCGCCGGGATACGAGGCGGTGGTCTCGTCGCCGTCTTCCTCGTAGTGCGCGAGGAAAGTGCGGAACTCGTTCTGATACTGGCGGTTCATGATGATGTCAGCCGGGAAGGAATCGAAGGTGCGCTCGCCGGAGGTCATCAGCCGGTAGCAGGCGCGGCCTTGCAGCGTCCAGCGGAACCAGGCGGTCATGAACAGTTTGCCGATCTGCTGCTGATCGGCGATCGAAATCAGCGGTTTGTTGGAGTAGCTCGGCGGATAGGGATCGCCGCCCGGCGCCCAGATTTCATTCCATTGGCCGTGGTTGGCGCCCTGCACGAACAGCAGCGCTTTTTCCGCTTCGCCGTCTTCGTCGACCGGCAGAGCGCGATCGTAAGTCTGGTGTCCCTGGAAGTCGGAGACGTCGCCGTCGTGGCTGCCGTGCATGATGAAGTAGTCGACGTTGCGCAGAATCATTTCGTCGAAGCCAAAGAAATACAACTGGCCGTCGACCGGCGCGATAGCGAACAATGACTTGATGCGGAAGTGGAAATTGTGCAGCGGGTCGGACGGGTTGTGCTTAAGCGTGTTGAACAGCCAGGCCGCGGTGACTGCTTCGCCGCCGCGCGAATGCCCGGCCAGGCCGATCTGCCGCATGTTGATTTTGCCGTAGAGCGGATGCTCGGGGTCGTTTTTCCATTCGCGGAACAGTTGCAGGTGACGCAGCAGCACGATGCCGCGCGCGTCCATTTCTCCCGAGACGCCGCCGTTGAGGAAGTCTTCCTCGATCGACACGGCGATGAAGCCGTGCGAGGCCAGGTGCGATGTCAGGTAATCGTAGCCGGGATAAGACAGCTCAGCCGGGTCGTGGTTGCCGTGAACGATCAGCACCAACGGGAACGGCCCGTCGCCGTCGGGGTAGTAGCCGATGCCGTGCAGCGGCACCGCCGACATTGTGATTTTGCGCACGAAACGCACGTAGAAATCGGGGAAGAAGAAATATTGCTGCACGTTGGTCGTGCGCGCGTCGGGGTCGTTTTCGTCGCCGTATTCCCAGGCAATGACGTCGTAGGCGCCGGGATCTTCCGGATCTTCCAGCGTCTCGCAATCGTCGACCGGGAAGGTGTCGTCGTCGCCGAAGGTGTCGTCATCGATCGGAGTGGTGTCGTCGTCCGGCGTGGTGTCGTCGTCCGGCGTGGTGTCGTCGTCGGGCGTGGTGTCGTCATCGGGCGTGGTGTCGTCATCTGGCGTGGTGTCGTCATCGGGCGTCGTGTCGTCGTCGGGCGTGGTGTCGTCATCCGGTGTCGTGTCGTCATCGTCGGGCGTCGTATCGTCGTCGCCGGTATCGTCGTCGCCGGTGTCGTCATCGGCCGTGTCGTCGTCGTCCGGCGTGGCGTCGTTGTTGTCGTCGTCATCGTCGTCGCAACCGGCGGCCACAAGCAGCGCCGGCAACAGCAACAACAGCAAAGCAAAAATCCAGAAGCGGGGCATGCCGCACCTCCAAGTACAAGGAATTGACTGAATTAGACTATGAGCTTGCTCCGGCTGATGCAAGCGCCGGGCTTTCTCAGCGGTCGAGTAGGGCACCCCGCGTTTGAGCGACCCGGGCGGCCAGTTCGGCGGCACGGTCGAGGGCGGCTTGCGGGTTATCGCCGAAAAGCAGGGAAGCGGCCAGCGCGGCGGCGAAGGAATCGCCGCAGCCGACGGTGTCTACCACGTCCACCTTGCGCCCCGGCGTAACAAAACGTTTGCCGCCTGCGGTCAACAGCTCGGCGCCGTTTTCGCCTTTGGTGACGCACAACGACTCGACGGGAAATTGAGCGAACAATTGTGCGACGGCGCGGTCTTCGTCGTCGGGCAGCGACAGCATCGGTTTGATCGTCGCCCATTCGTCGTCGTTGATTTTCAACAACTTCGTATGCGACAGCGAACGGCGGATGACATCGGTCGTGTAATAATGGCCGCGCAGGTTGATATCGAACACGGTCAGCGCCGCACGGTTGCGTTCGACCAAACGCGTCAGTGTGGCCCGGTTGCTTTCGCTGCGTTGGGCCAGCGAACCGAAATAAAGCAGGTCTGCGTCGGTCAAGTTGGTGAAATCCTGCGGCGCAATGAAATCCCAGGCGACGTTTTCGTGGATGACGAATTCGTGGCTGTGGTCGGGTTTCATGTTAACGTCGACCCGGCCGGTGGGCGCGTCGAGCGCGGCGATGAAACGGTCGTCGATGCCGCGAGCGACGATTTCCGCACGCGCCAGCCGGCCTAACTCGTCGTCGCCGAGCGCCGAAACGACCAGCACTTCCGCTTCCGGCAACAGTCGCTGCGCATAATAGGCAAAGTTCAGCGGTGCGCCGCCCAGGTGTTTATCCGCGCCGAAAACGTCCCACAGCACTTCGCCGAAAACGATGAGTTTGTGCTTTCGCGTCGTCATGCCGGGTACCTTAATAGTGGAACGCGCTGCCGCCGATGAACTCGCGCAATACGCTGATCGGCGGCACTTCCTCGTGCAGGATGGGGATGAACAAATCGATAAAGCGCATCAGCCGGTCGGCCTCGGTGAAGGCCGGATGGTCGCGCGAAACTTCCATCAGGAACCGGCGGGCGTAGGTGGTCAGCACTGCCTGTTCGTAGATCAGCGCCGAGTTGAACAGCACGTCGGCGTCTTCCTGGAAGGGGAAGATCCAGCGTTGTTCGCCGCGACGCACGCTGTCCCACATCATGATTGTGTCCGCCGCGCCGTAGCTGCGGAAGAGGCGGTCGCGAACGATGCGGCGCAGCAAACGGGTGTCGGAGGTGAAGATACGGTTGTGCTCGTCGATCATCAATTGGGTCAGCGCCGAGACAAAGAGTTTGAATTTCGCCTCGCCGGGGATGCCTTCGGTCAGAATCGGGTTGAGCGCGTGAATGCCTTCGAGGACGAGCACCTGATTCGGCTCCAGCTTGATCGGCCGCGTTTTGTTTTCGTAGCGGCGGTGGGTAGTGAAGTTGAACAGCGGCGTTTCCACGAGGTCGCCGGCGATGATTCGCCCGAGGTGGTCGTGCAGCAATTCCAGATCGAGCGCTTCGACGTGCTCAAAATCGGGTCTGCCGTCTTTGTGTTTGGGCGACTGCTCGGGCGGCAGGTAATAGTCGTCGAGGCTGATCGTCACCGGTTCGATGCCGTTGACCATCAGTTGAATGCCCAGGCGCTTGGAAGTGGTGGTCTTGCCCGAGCTGCTCGGCCCGGCGATGAGAATCAGCCGCACCGGTTTGCTCCGGTTGGCGATCATGTCGGCGACTTGCACGATCTTCTTTTCGTGCAGGCCTTCGTTCAATCGAATCAGCATGCCGGCACGCCCGGAAACCAGGTCGCGGTTGAGTTGCGAAAGGTTGGCTACGCCGATCAATTCATTCCAGTGTTGCGACTCGCGAAAGGTGGCGAACAGCTTCGGCTGCGGGCTCAGCCGTTTGACCGCCCGGCCTCTGCGATCGGGAAAGCGCAACACCATGCCGTCTTCGTAAAGCACCAGCGAAAAGTGGTGGATGACGCCGGTGTGGTCGGCCAGCGGACCGTAAGGCAGGGTCAGACGCTTGCCGAGCTTGGCCATCAGGATTTCGGTGAAATGATTCTGCCGCAGCAGGTCGGCTTTGCTGGTCAGGCCCAGCGCTTCGTAGTGGCGGATCGCCTCTTCGACGGCGACAAAGGAAAAATGCACCGGCAGGTTCTGGTCGCGCAGGCGCTCCATTTCTTTTTGCAGTTTTTTAACGACCGCCGGGGTGATTTTGCGCCCTTCCATGGTGAAAAAGTAGCCGTGGGCGATGGACTGGCCGACGACGATCTGATTGCCGGAATAGAGTTTTTCGGCGGCGAGGGTCAGCAGCAGCACGGCGGTGCGGCGGTAGATGTCGGCGCCGGCTTTGCTGGTCAGATCGACCGTTTCGACGACGCTGTCGCTGCGCAACCGGCGGGCAAGGCTGGAGAGCTGGCGATCGACGATCGCGCCCAAGGCCGGGTGGTTGCCCGGATGCGGATGCTCTTCCAGCAACTCGGCGACGCTGACGCCCGCTTTGGCGGTGATTTTGCGGCCGTTCAGCTCGATATTGATTTTATGATTCATCGCGTCTCCCACGTTTAACCGTGCCCCGTCCGGTGGTTTGCCGAACGACGTATCGACTTGCTATTATAAGCGCCCGACACGTCGCATGAAAGGAACCGTCATGCATCGCCGATATTTATTGATTCTCCTCGTTGCCTTTGTTGTGTCCTTATCGTTGCCGGCTTGCGACCGGGACGACGGCACCCAAGGCGAAATCGCCGCCACCGGCAAATCCGAGCCCGTGCCGAGCGCAAACGCCGAACTGCCGGCCGGACCGATCGAAGACACCGGCCAGTTCGTGCTGCCCAACGGTCGCCTGGTCTGGCCCGCCGGCGTCGGCACGATCGTCGACCTGTTCGCCAACGACCTGGCTGTCAGCCCCGACGGCAGCCTGTTGGTGGTTGTGTCCGCGGGCGTCGACCGTGTGCGGTTGATCGATACCGCCACGATGACCAGCCTGCAGGAATTCGACACCGGCCCGGTGTTCGGCGGCGCGGTCTGGAACAGCGCGGGCGACCGCTTTTGGGTCGGCGGCGGCGGCAGCCAGCAGGTCATCGAATTCGAAGTGACCGCGGGCGTCGCCAACGAACTGCGGCGCATCGACGTACACAACTACCCCTCCGGTTTGGAGCTATCGCCCAACGAAAACCGGCTTTACGTCAGTTGCATGACCGGCCGGCGCATGGCGGTAGTCAACCTGCTCACCGGACGCGAGATCAAATCTTACGACGCGCACCTGTACAGTTACGACGTGAAAGTCACCGGCAACGGCAGGCGCGCTTTCGTTTCCAATACCGGTCGCGCCAGCGTAACGGCGATCAACTTGCAAAACGACACGGTGCTGGGCGATATCGACGTCGGCCAGAATCCGGAAGGCATGGCGATTTCACCCGACAACGCGACGCTCTACGTGGCCAACGCCGACGCCGACACGATCAGCGTCGTCGACGTCGACACCCTCGCCGTGGTCGACACCTGGGAACTGCATCCGGATGACACCCTCGCCATCGGCGCCAGTCCGGTAGCCATTCAGGCGACGGCCGGCCGCGTGTACGTCGCATGCTCGGGCACCAACGAAATCGTCGTGCTCGACCCGGATGACGGCACGGTGCTGGGGCGCATCCCCACCGGCTGGTACGCCACCAACCTGCGGCTCGACGAAGCCAACGACATGCTCTACTACACCAGCGGCAAGGGCTATGGTTCCTATCAGTTGGGATTGCACGGCAACTGGCGCTCGACGGTGCACGCGGTGGAAATTCCCGACGCCGGCGCGTTGGCCGACTGGACCGAGCAACAGGATTTCTGCCTCAACTGGTCGTTGAATTTCTACGATCTGCAAGATGTCGAATCGCCGATCCCGCTGGAATACGGTACGCCGAGCGAGCAGATCAAACACGTGGTCTTCATTCTGAAAGAGAACAAAACCTTCGATCAGGTTTTCGGCGATTTCGAAGGCGCGCGCCGCAACCCGGATCTGCTCAACTTCGGCGAAGACATCACACCCAACCATCACGAGTTGGGCCGGCAATTCGTCTTGTGCGACAACCTCTACGTCGAAGGCGACACCAGTGTGCTCGGCCACCTCTGGGGCACCTTCGGTATTCTGAACGACATCACCGAAAAATCGTTCATCACCCACGACCGTTACCCGCTGCCGGACATCGACCCGACCGCGCGCATGGCCAACGGCACGATTTTCGAGCGGCTGCTGGAAGAGGGCATCGAGTTCCGCAGCTACGGGCAGATCATCGGTTTTATGTCGGATCTTTACCGCTACGCGCCTTACATCGACCTGAAGTACGGCTTCTGGAACATGGGCGTGCTCGACGTGGACAAGGCCGACGAAATCATCCGCGAGTGGGAACTGGGCATCTTCCCGCCGTTCATCTACATCAGCCTGCCCAACGACCACACCTACGGCAGCAGCAGCGGCGCACCGACGGCGCGCTACCTGATGGGCGACAACGACGCCGGCCTGGGTAAGCTGGTCGAGTGGCTGAGTAACAGCGAGTACTGGGAAGAAACGGTGGTCTTTGTCACCGAGGACGATCCGCAATCGGGCGCCGACCACATCGACCCGCACCGCACGATCGGTCTGGTCATCGGCCCCTACGTCAAACGCGATCACATCTCGCGCACGCTGTATTCGATGAGCAGCATCTGGCACACCATCGAGCTGATCCTCGGCATCCCGCCGTCCAGCAAATACAGCCAATACGCCGCGCCGATGTACGATTGCTTCGCCACCGAACCCGATTTGTCGACCTACACGGCCATCCCCAATCCGATTCCCTACGAGGAAAACGAGGATGGACTGCCGTTCCAGGAATACTGCGACAACGCCGACTTCAATGCGCCCGACCAGGTCAGCCGCATGGGCGAGGTTCTGTGGGCGCTGACCCGACCCGGCGAGCCGTTCCCCTATGAGAATTCGCTGTCGGGTTACGAAGAAGAAGACGAGGCCGAGGAGGCCAAGGAATACCGCGAGTGGGTTGAACATGCGCGGCAGTACGCGATCGCCCACGGCATCGAGATCAACTGGTAAACCGACGAAGACCCGCGCGGGATCGCATCGACGTGAAAGAAAAAACCGGTAACGAAAAAACAGACGATCAACGGCCGCGCCATGCCCGGCGCTACGTGTTTCTGCTTGCTTTTGTCATCATTGCCCTTTCTGTTTTGCATCATCCCGGCGGTCCTTTTTTACCTGATGAAACAGGCTTTTTCTTTACCGGCATGGATCTCGGCAGCCGGTTTGTGCGCAACGTCAATCTGATTGTCAACCATGATTTCGACTACAAAACCTGGCGGGATACACGCGGCAACTACGGCAGCGTCAAGCCGCGTGTCGGCATCTACGTGCTCGGCGTCATCGGCCACGCCACCGCATTTATCGACGACAAACCGACTCGCACTTACGCGCGACGATTGGGCGTGGCGCTGCTTTCCGCGCTGTGCGTTGTGTTGTTTTTTCAACTGGCTTGCAAGTTGTTTTCGCCGGCGGTCGGTTGGGTTGCCGCCGCATTGTTGTTGATCAACCCGATTTTTCGCTCGGTACAGGTGGCGCTGCTGCCGGACATTCCGACGTTGCTGTTTATTCTGGCGGCGCTGGTCGTGCTGGCGGACATCGAACGCGATCTGCGTGAGCGCAACGTCAGGCGCAAACCTTATTTGCTGTTCGGCTTATTCGCCGGACTTGCCATAGCCTGCAAGCTTTACGCGTTCGCTTTATTCGTCGCGTTCGGCATCATCGTGCTGATTCATCTGCGCGCAGTCAATAAACGGGTGGTCAGTTCTACGCTATGGGCCGCCGTCATCAGCATTGCCCTGTTTATCCTATCCAACCCGTTGCTGTATTTTGATCTTTCTGACGGTTTGCGCGTCATGACCGTCGACTACATGGCCACGCTCGACCGACCGCCGCTGACACCCACGCGAAGTCCGTTGTGGTATCTGGCCATCTATTCCGTTGTCATCTGGCAGACGCCGGCGTTTTCGCTGAAGGAAGGCTTGTTTATTGCACCCAGCGATATGGGCGCGATGTTGTTGGTGATGCACTCGCTGCTGCTGTTCGGTGCCTGGCGGGTGTATAAAAAGGGCTTGGTGCTGCCGCTGGCCTGGACATTGGCGGCCGGCGTGCAGATCGTCTTTGTACTTTTTTCAATGAATCCCGGGGCGATGATTCCGCGCATGTTTCTGCCGGTGGTGACGGGAACGTTGCTGCTGATGTCCGTCGCTTTCGTGGAGCTTTTTAACATCTGGCGCGACTACCGGGCAAAGGCAGGCGCAGGCAAGAAGAGTTCGTAACCCACGGCGCTACAATCCTCGGCGCGCTTGGTGCATAATGCCCGGCATGACGATGCGTGTTCCCACTCAGGCGATTATCGCGGTGACCTATCGCTGCAACGCCCGCTGCACGATGTGCGACATCTGGCAGCGCGAGCCCGAGCCGGAAGTCGAACCCAGCGTCTATTACCACCTGCCGCGCACCTTGCGCGAGATCAACCTCACCGGCGGCGAGCCGTTTTTGCGCAGCGACCTGAACAAAATCGTCGCGGTGATGGCCGAGCGTTGCCCCGGCGTGCGCATGGTGATCAGCAGCAACGGCCTGTTGCCCGAGCGCATCGGCGAGTTGGCGCCGAAGCTGCGGGCGCTGTCGCCCAAGCTCGGCGTGCGCATCAGCCTCGACGGCATCAAACCCGAAACCCACGACCGCATCCGCGGCGTGCCCGGCGCGTTCGACAAAGCCTGGGCGAGCCTCGCCGCGCTGCGCCGGGCGGGCGTGAAGGATTTGGGCATCGGCTTCACCATGCTGCGCGGCAACGAAGACGAATTGCTGCCGCTTTACGAGTTGGCGAAGAAAAAAGGGTTGCAGTTCACCAGCACGGTCGCGCACAGCTCGGCGATGTTTTTCGGTGAGCAGAACGACAGCTTTCCCGAACCGGCGAAGGCGGCCGCGGTGTACGGCGAGTTGCGCCGCCGCCAGTTGCAGTCGTGGCGGATCAAAGACTGGTTCCGCGCGTACTTCACCGCGGGGGTGGTCGATCTGGTCTCGGGCCACCCGCGCAAAATCAAGTGCCCGGCCGGTCGCGATTTCTTCTACCTCGATCCCTTCGGCATCGCCTTCCCCTGCCACATCGAAAACTGGCCGCTGGGGCACATCGAGCAGGGCTACGAAAATCTGATCGCGCAGCATCCGGAAATCCTGACCAAGGTCGACACCTGCGACGAACACTGTTGGATGACCTGCACCGTGTCGCCGTTGATGCGTCGCGACCTGACAACAACCGCCGGCTCGGTGGCTTTCGACCGATTGCGCACGATGGTAGGGCGGTTGTAATGCGCATCGCCATGCTCGGCTTGAAAGGTCTGCCCGGCACCTTCGGCGGCGTCGAACGCCACGTCGAAGAGTTGGGCGCGGCGCTGACCGCGCGCGGGCATGAAGTCACCGCCTACGTGCGCCGCTTTTACACGCCGCAGGAAATCACGGTGCGCGGCGTCGAGACGAAACTGCTGCCGACGATTCACACCAAGCATCTCGACGCCACCGTGCACACCTTTCTCGGCGCGTTCCATGCCGGCTTCGGCGATTACGACCTCGTGCATTACCACGCCATCGGCCCCGCCGCCTTTTCGCCGATCACGCGGGCGCTGGGCAAACCGGTGGTGACGACGATCCACAGCCTCGATTACCTGCGCGACAAATGGGGTGGCTTCGCCAAGTGGGCCCTGCGTACAGCCGAGCGCGTGGCGGTGCGCAGCGCGACGCGGGTGATTTGCGTCAGCGAGTCGATCGCCGCGCGGCATGTCGCCGGAAAAACTCCGGTGGCGCACATTCCCAACGGCGTCGGCGAGGTGACCGTACATCCGCCGGAAATGATCCGCGAACAGTGGCAACTGCAGGGCGGCGACTACGTGCTCTACGCCGGGCGCATCAGCCCGGAAAAGGGCGTGCATCATCTGATCGAAGCCTTCGGCAAGGTGCCGGGCGACGTGCGCCTGGTCGTTGCCGGCGGCACCAGCCACACCGACCGCTACGTCGAAGATCTGCGCGAGGCGGCCGATCAGCGCGTGCTGTTTGTCGGCTACCGGGAAGGGCAGGAGCTGGCCGAATTGTTCGGCAATGCCGCCGCGTTCGTGCTGCCGTCGGATCACGAAGGCATGCCGGTGGCGCTGCTGGAAGCCTGGAATTACGCCTTGCCCTGTCTGGCCAGCGATATCGCGGCCTGCTGCGAAATCGGCGGCGAAGAAGGCGAACTTTGCACGTATTTCCATAAAGGCGATGCCGATCACCTGGCCGCGAAGCTGACCGAGCTGCTGACCGACCCGCAAGCCAAAGCGATGGGCGCGGCCGCGCAGGCGCACGTGCGCGAACACTACGGTTGGGCGGCGATTGCCGAACGCGTCGAGCGCGAGTACGTGCTGGCGGTGGGGGGGCAACGATGAATGCCTGCCCGCTGTGCCGCGCTGTCGCCCGCACCACGCTTTATCGGGGCACGCGCAGCGGCGACGTGCATCGCTGCACAGCCTGCGGTTTCGTCTACAGCGACCCGCACGGCGACGGTGAATGGAGCACCTTGCCCGCGTTCACCGACCACCCGGCCGCTTACCGGGCCAACGCCCGCGACCGCTTCGACTTCCTCGCCCGCGCAGCCGGCATTCGCGGCGGTCGGCTGCTCGACATCGGCTGCTACGATGGCACCTTTACGCTGGCCGCGCGCGACCTGGGTTTCGACGCGGTCGGTCTCGAACCGGACGACAAAGGCGTCGCCATCGCCCGCGAGCAGGGGGTGGAGATCATTCATTCGACCGTCGAAGAAGCCGACATCGACGAGCGCTTCGACGTGGTCACGATGATTCACACCATCGAGCACTTCGACGATCCGCTCGCCGTGCTGGACAAAGCGCGCACGCTGCTCAAACCCGACGGCGCGCTGTTGATCGAAGCGCCCGACTTCGACGCCTGGTCGCGGCGATTGGCGGGGCGGCGCTGGAGGCAGTTCATTCCCGATCACTTTCACTTCTTCGAGCCGGCGACGTTGCAGCGCGCATTGTCGCTGACCGGCTTTGCTTTGCGCGCACAGCGGACCGCGGGCAAGCGGATGACCTTCGACCTGCTGGCCGACCGCCTGGCGCGTTATTACAGCCGGGCGCTCGGCGGAGTGGTGCGCAAAACGGCCGACGCCTTCCATGCCCGCGAACGCACCTTCACGCTCAACCTCGGCGACATCCTGCTGGCCGTTGCGACGCCGCAACAAGACCGCTAGACTACGCCTCGAATCGAGCAGATTGTAGAAACACCATGCAACGTGAACGCTTTTCCGGAATAGCCGCCTTCAGCGTGATCGGTGACGCCGTCGTCATCTCGCTGTCGCTGGGACTGGCTTACCTGCTGGTCGAAGGCTTCCGGCAGTTTCTGCCCGACCCCTATCAGGCGCGGCAACTGTACGAGTTGAGCCACTACGGCTGGGTCTTCCTGTTCGACCTCGCCGGCAGCCTGGTGCTGCTGTACCTGTTCGGCTTTTATTCCTACGGGCGCACACTGAGCTACTTCGACATGTTCATCGGCGCGGCCAAGATGGTTGTCATCGCGTTTCTGTTGCTGATCGCGATGATGTTTTTGCTGCGCGTGCAAGACGTTTCGCGTTTGCTGCTGGGCGTGTACGCGGTGATCAAGCTGCTGCTGCT
>Ga0272444_10001851_pt1 | contig 19963 bp, 27 predicted proteins | sample SSMForm13_FD_201033 | JGI IMG/M metagenome (GOLD analysis project Ga0272444, IMG submission 201033) | Marine sediment archaeal communities from Little Sippewissett salt marsh, Falmouth, MA, United States - SSM-Form-13 | ecosystem: Environmental > Aquatic > Marine > Wetlands > Sediment ... | reverse complement strand
GGTGACGGCCAGCCAAAGGAATGGATTCTGGCTTTTGTGGATATTCCCTTAGCCTAGAAATTCCACTGGTTTAGGTTGTACCAACAAACAACCGGTTCATCCGTAATTCAAATCACGCTTCTGGTTGATTTATGACACCGGAAGGAAACCCAGGAAGAAAGTGCAATGATTGCATTCTGCCTGGCGGCGATGTCCATTTCAATCCAATGCCCTACGATATTAAGCGCAGACCCTTGCGAACAGGCTTTTTCATTTGAGCCAGCTCTATGTATTGATCTACTCGACGACCGAGTAGAGCCGATGACTGAGCTACCGCAGGACGCTATTTATCGGATTGGATTCACGGACATCAAAACAATTGAATCAAGTGAGATTGTTCTTATTATTTAACGGTTGCATGATGCGACCGAGGCAATGACTGTGAGGACCATCAATCCAAACACCAGTCAAACCGCCAACTATTAAAGATCGGAAGATCTGGTTAGATCTGCTGTCACTGTTGGAATCGCCAGTGATGAAAAGCTAGGAGGGGACAACCAATCCTCACACCAGTTAGGCTACAACCATAAACTCCATAGATTCATTTCTGATCGTCGGTAACAACCGATCCGGAAATACGAACCAAAAGACGATGATCGGTATCCACAGGAAGGTACACTTTCCGACAGTGTTTGTGGCAAATATTCAGAGGAATATCGAAATGATGCAAAAAAGAACCCTGCTGCTGTCCCTTAGCACCAGCTAAAGGCGGATTGTCTAATAGCTGGCTCGTTAAGAGTCAATAAGCAGCCGTCCTAATCAACCAAGATTAAATCTTGTGGACGTAAATTCAAGGGGGCTCTGGTGTTGGTCCAGGCCCTTCTATTTTTCCAAGAAGAGGAGACTGCAGTTATGCAATTACCTGTTCGAGAAGAAAAGCCGCTGAATCTCAAGCTAGCGCTGATGGGTGCAAGCCTGTTTATGTTTGCGCTTTCATGTGTTTGCGGTCTGGCTGTAGACTCCATCGAGATGAACTATGAAACATGGAAGTTCTTCAAGCAGGCTGATGATTTCGCATTCAAAATGTCTGGAGGATTCGAACTTCTACTGATCGGTGTAGTCTACCCGTTCAGAATTGCCAGGAGATTTTGCCTATGACCAATGTTTACAACGCGGACGAGGAACCAGGCTTTGCTGACAGTGTTAAAGCATGGAAAGATGCAGGATGGCCTGGTGGTATGGCGGAAGTGAGAGCGGCTATGAGTGGTGGCGGAAGCCCACCAACAGAAACAGAAGAAACCACTGATGGACCAGCTAAGAGCTTTACCTGGTAAAGATTTGCCCGGAAAAATTAACGTAGTAGGAGCAGGATATATATCCTGCTTCACGAGGTTCTAATCCTCGGTTTGTGGAGGTTCTAATCCTCCTCCGGGCTTTATATTGTCTAGTTAGAGGGATAATTACTTAGATAAATTGCAGAATGGTTATTTAAAATTTAGTAACATACTGTTACTCAACAATCGTATCATATTCACAAATATCTCTCCTCTGGAATCTGCTACTGGTTAACAGGTTCTCAAGCTTTCATGAGCTCAAAAGCAAGTGTTAGTTTGATCTAGAAATTGTCCTGAAATTGAGAAGAGATTTGTTTCTTTTTACAGACTTTTCTTTAGTCTTTTGTGGTTGGGAAAGGTCTTGAGATATAACAAGGGCCGAAGACATGATGTCCGCCCTGAATAAAAAGACGTATTTCAAAAGGAGGTTTTTTCTAAAACAGTGACTCATTTTATGAGGCACTAAAGTGCTAACTCTATATTGAAGGAGAATTGCTGTGAAACTGAAACAGTTATTCTTCTGGGCACTAGCAGTAGCTATGCTCGGATCATTTCAGGTCGCAGCCTCGACACATTCAGTCATCGAAACTCAACGGGATAAGATGTGTCTAACCCTTCAGGTATTCGAAGACTTCATCAATGAACCGACAGAGTATAACAGTCTTCTATTATCTCAGATAGGTTTCGATGTTCAGAGTGTCCTGCCAAACATCATAACAGATCCGGAAAACTCGGGGTCGCCGAGACAGATATTTCTGGAACTGTTGGATGACGAAAGAGTCCTGGTGATATTCACATTAGGCTATCATGCCGCTGTGGATACAATAGAAGTGGGGTTCGTACCAGGACCAATCAAGTTCGTCCCGGAATTCAGTCATGAAAAGGCCGCTGAACGGGCGATGCAAATGAGGGTTGATCAGTCACAGAATGTGACAAATTTCCCTTCATGGTATTTACCTGAAACACCGATCGAACGGTATTGTCCTGTATTCAACATCGACAACGCCCTTAATCAAATAAGGTCTTTCGTCATTGAAGAAATACAGAAGATGATGCCGTATGTTGACGTCAACGTACCGGTTGTGCAAAAGTCTGGCGGTTCAAGGACGCAGAGTGATGGACTCTACCATCCAAGGTCCTTACCTGGATCGTATACAGTCTTTGACAAAGCAGCCAGTAGGTCAGAGTTCGACGGTAATGAGATATACAGTTGGATTAGAACTGCTTTCGGGATGGAGTACGACGACCCATGGGCCTGGTTGGATCACCGATTCCTCCATACCGTAGATGCTGATTGGCATCGAATAATCGGCTCGTCTGAAAATCCCGGAAGATCTGGAGAGATGCATTGGTTCCAGGATATCGGTTCGTATGGCGACGGAAGTCTCCGCTTCAAGAGTCCATGGGACTTTGCATATGTCTCCCAGAACTGGTATATTATAGACAGGCTCAACGACAAGGTCAAGGTTTATGATCTTGACTGGGATACTGGAGAACTGGATCAGGTAGACGTACTTACCGGATTCTCTGACCCAGTGGGTGTTGATGCAGCCCGTATTCCAGCAAGTGAACCTATCAATGACTGGTGGCAGATTGCTGTTCTGGATCGAGGAGCTAGAAATGTCAAGATCTTTGATCTGTACGGCAATTATGAAAGAACGCTGCCTTCATACTCTTCTGATCCTACGGCCATATGCTTTGCCCGGAACTATGTCACACACTTCAAGATGCCCTACATATATGTGCTTGACAACGGTAGCAAACGTATATGGGGCTACAACACCAGCGGTGTTGGAATGCCGAGTTCAACTGATCCTGGCATATTTCCCTCAAACGCGTGGTTGACCTCAATCTGCACCGATGCATATAACAATGTCTATGTTGTGGACAAGCAGAACTGCACCATATATGTATTCCGGTCAATGGAACTCATTGCCACATGGGGTAACGGCCCAGGATCAGGCAGCGATCAGATGTACTACCCGACCACAACTCATATTGCCGAAGGGTGGTACTATGATGAGGGTGGACGCAATGTTCCCAAGGTTCTGGGTGACGTTGTTGCCACAGAATTATTTAGTGAAGAAACCGGACTACGACGGTTCGTTCTGGGTTTTGATGTGCTTGGTTATGAACTGTCTTACATGCCGCAAACATATCCTGGTGGTGGAGATCGTGTCAATATTGATTGGGACATCTCAGGAACCGTAAGGTCACACCGCCGTGTATGGGCTGATGGTATTCTAGTAGATGATGTCTGGAATGAGGTGAATGTTCCAGGCAGTCATTACCACATATACTGGCTGGAGGAAGGCGATCCTGACTCCTGTTATTATGTCTTCGAGATTTACATGCACTCGAAGTACGACGCCTGTATCAACCAGACTATACGTGATTCAATCTACGTCGAGAGATATCTGAATCCGGGACCACATATCGTGGTGAACGGAGATGGATGTGTTGACATGACAGGTGAAGTGTATTGCGGCGTCCATGGCGGGGATACTGCCAAACCTTGGTTGGTCTGGATCGACATGATTGACAATTGGAATGATTCTGGATTAACCTACTACTGGTCGTCAGGGGCATGTATCTCGATGTCTGAAGACAGCACCTTTGATTCCACCCACTATTGGTGTATCAACGAGAAAGACACAATGTACTTCAAAATGAGATGCAACCCTAGTGGGATTCCGGATTACGGATTGTGGCGTGATTTGTTCTGGTTGATGGTCACAGATGAAGACTACGATCCAGAGAAGTCATGGAACGAATACAATTGGATCGACACAGTAGAAGTCGAGGACTGGTACTACAGAATGGCATGCCACATGCCCTGCACAGAAGACTGTCCACCCATAGATCATGGATGTCCCAGTTTGTATGTACGGGATGAAACCGGAGAATATCAATTTGTTGACAACATACTACCAGAGTCAGAGGTATCGGGTAGTATCAACGTGACCGACATCTACCCGATACACAAAATCCACATGTCTGGAGAATACCAGATACGTATACAAGAAGATCAAGATGAAACCACATATCTTGATCAGATCCAACTGTATACTGTAGATGCTATCGGCGATGTGTATGTTACAAACAATGGTAAGCCGTGTGTATGTACAGGCTCGTATATCGGACCTACCAACGCGGTGACTCATGATGGCGAAGATGTAACAGAACTTCTGGCGACCGAAGACGGTAAAATCTTCTGGTCCACAGGCCATGGATACATTGATCTCACATACCAGATCGATGATTCAGGTATTGCCTTACTGGGACCTGACCCACCAGATAAGGCATACAAAAAGCCTTGGGTTGACGAAGTTCCCAATATCATCACAGTATCTGCAGTTGACTTTGCCGGTCAACACGTAGAGGTTCAGACAATATATTCTCGACTGAGTGACAAAATAGATCTCATCGAGATGGACGACTACGTGATCGACGGTGTACTACAACTGCGGATAGAGTGGACTTTGGAGTTCCAGGCCGACCACATATCATACATGTCTTATGATGATATCGGTGCTGAACCGAGGGAAGCAGTTCTTACCTCAGCCCATTCTTCAGACGGTGATGTCATCATCAACCTGAGTCAGACAGATCAGGATTACTGTGTAATCGGCCCTGGGAAGAGAATCGACCTTAGTTTCGACTGTCAACTAGGAATTGCCTCGGATAATCGGGTGCTTGTTATCAATATGACTGGATGGTATGAATCTGCCAAAGCCCAGCCACTGATATTCGAATTGCATCAGAACTATCCGAACCCGTTCAACCCGACGACACAGTTTAGTTTCTCCATCCCACAGGCCGGGCATGTCACGCTTGAGATATTCAACGTGCTCGGTCAGAAGGTTGCGACACTAATCGACAACGATCTTGGTTCCGGATTACATGAAGTGACCTGGAATGGCAAGAACGACAACGGCGGAAACGTTGCAACTGGAGTCCTGTTCGCGAGGCTCAAAACCGGTGACTTGGTGGCCACCAGAAAGATGATGATGTTGAAATGAGTATATTGAAACTACTACCAATTCCTCTGCTTGCTCTACTCATAATCACTGGATGCGACAACAACACCGGTGAGCCGGATAATACACCCACCATATATGATTCCGGTAGTATGGCAGAGGACTGCTGCGGAGTGATATACTACCAATCAGTATCTGGAAATTCTCCAGGTGCTTACGTATATATGGTGCTTGAGTATCAAGGCCGTGCAGTTTCATACGGAAATGCAGTCTGGGTAGAAGGAGAGTATACTGAATTGCTCTCTGTTAGTAGCGCTTATGTAAATCTTCCAAGTGAAGAGCTCTTCAAGAAGGTCTACATGACAACCGAACCCGAGGATATCGGTTTCACCGAGAAGTCTCACATTGCTCGGGATGCGTATCCTGTGGGTATGGCTCTTGCTGACACTGGCTGCTCAGCATGCTGCACCAAAACCCTGAGAAGATACGCCATTTGGGCGATCAAGAAGGGTCTTGATAGTCTAACAGGAGTAAGCGCAGAGATCGAAACACACTGGAACATGCTTTGCCCAGATTATGAACAACATGCATTATCAGCTGCATGGGTTGGTCTACAGAACGATCTGCCTCCGGCAACGTTCACCAATTTTGTCCAGATGGGTTACATGACCTGGCGGCGGCCGGGTTATGGTACGGACAGCCTTGTATATGTCGAATTCAGAGGCGAAGAAGACAGTGCTGATTACTGGCACATAGACTGTTCTAACGAGATTCCACCGCCGTATGAAGGCGATTTCCATCACTACAAATCTGAGGTAAACAGTAGTAATGGAACTGTGATGTTTTGGTATGACGGATCTAACATCTATAATATTTCTGCTCCGTGGTGGTCTGGCAGAACATGCCGTTATCCATCATGGAGATGCGAAATCGACGGACGAGAGTCTGACATGGGCGGAACATCACAGGATCCTCTGTATTTCAACGACTGTGAATATAGGCAATTGAACGGAAGTTACCAATGGGCCAACTTCGGTGAGATTGATGATTGGATCCAGGCAACTCCCCAACTATATGATCCTGATCAGTGGGGAATCTCATATGCCCATCACAGTCTTTCAATGTGGGATAACTATCCACTCGGCACAGTGCCGTAGAGGAGCGATTATATGAAGAACGTATTAACAAACATTGCCATGGTCCTATTGTTTGTTGCCGGAACCATGGCCGGGCCTATCACAACCCCTGAACAGGCTATTGATCGTGTCTTGGATGTCACAGGTTTGTCAAGAGATCTCAAATCCCAAAGAGGTTCTGAGACTGCTGAGCTTGTGACATATCACGACTCGACTACACCATTCATCTCACATGAACTTGACGGAAGTTCTGCCTGGAAGGTATTGGTTGATGGTTTCAAATTCGGAATGGACGCGACCGAAGAACAAAGGGAGCTGGACGTTCCGAAGACCATCGAGGCCTGGATTGATTCGGAAACCGGAAAGATCATGAAAATCACAATTAGACAGAACGAAAGTGATTCAGATCTAGTCCGGCAGCCGACGGCTGAAGAGTCGCAGAGACGCCTGCAGAGAGCGGGCGAGACGATCTTCTCACTCGCAGAGAATGTTCCAAGTGTCAGTATGATGAATGCAATTCGACTGTGCAAAGCTCATCCCCTCACCGCAAAGGAGATAATCATCTGGTATGTGGAATACCAAATGACGAACTGTACGTCATATTCCAAACGACCGGTATGGTTCGTCTTCATGCGAGGAGGATATCCAATAAGCCCGAGAGAGGATGTTCCTTTGTACATGAGAAACCACATTCATTGCGTGATCGATGCGACTGATGGAAGTCTCATGTTCGGACCTGTTAACGGTCCATACCCGAAACTGGAATAACCCCCTACTCCCATCTTGTGGGAGACACTCTAAACAAAAGAGGTCCCGATCATGTATCGGGACTTCGAATTTCTATTGTCTATTTAACGGGACATATAAAAAATTAATTTTTTCCATATTTTCTGTGCCAGGTAATCACAGTCCATCGGGTGACCTTTACTCCGTGCTTTCTCTTCATGTAGGTGACAACCTCTGCAGAAGAGTATCCCTTATCATAAAGTGCTACAGCTTTTTTTATCTCGTCCTCGCTGAAACGCATCCTAAAGAATTTGTCTCTTGGTGTAAATTTTCTGTTACAGTTCTTGCACAACCTTAGATGTTTTTCAGACTTCTCATTGTATCTATATCCTCTGAATACAATTCTTCTGCTTCCGCAGTATGGACATTTTTCTGTCATACTTAATATGTCAAGTTAGAGGTATATAAAGCTTTCCCTTAGAAGAGGGGCTGATAAACACAGAAGAAATCTTCAAAGAAGCTTGCGGGTGGATAACAATTGAAGATAGCGACTATTAGATATATAATTACCAACAGGATGATGATCTTTACTACTTTTCCCATTCTAATCCCTCTATTATCCTTTGTTTTATGTTGATTTAAATATCACATCTTTTCTGGTGCTTCTATACCAAGCAAATCCAAACTAGACTTCAGTACAATTGTAGTAGCATTAACAAGTGCTAATCTAAGGTCTCTTATCTTAGGTTCTGCTTTGATTACAGGTTGATAATGGTAGAATGTATTGAACATGGTTGCCAATTCATGTGCATAATTTGTGATTATGTGTGGACGCATCAAATCAGCTGCTTTTTTTGCAGCTTCTGGAAACTCCATCAACTTCTTTACCAAATCAACTTCAACCCTCTCTTTTAACAAGGAATAATCCACGCTCCTGGAAATCTTAACTTTCTTGAGTATGGAACAGGCTCTTGCATGTGTATACTGTATGTAGGGAGCTGTGTTACCTTCGAAATTCAAGCTATCTTCGACACTAAAAGAGTATGTTTTTTCAGGCGAAACCTTAAGCATAGCATACTTGAGTGCACCTATTCCAATTATGTTTGCAATCTTTTCCTTGAAAGTCTTGGAGTAATCTCGTTCCTTCAGAACATTTTTTACAGAATCAACAAACTTCTCAATAACTTCGTCTACAGATACGAACTTGCCCAGACGCGTAGACATTGTACCTTCAGGTAGTAGAAGAAATTCGTAGAATAGAACTGTATAATCTTTTGCCTTTGCAGGGTTTAGGTACTCAAGTGTTGAATTTAGTTGTTTGAAATAGAACTTTTGATCTGTTCCTATTACATTTATGTTCCTGTCTGCTCTGGAAAATTTATCAAGATGATAAGCTATATCACGTGCAGGGTATATGGTTGTTCCATCAGATCGTGTAAGAACAAACTCTCTCTCAATACCAAACTTCTTCAGATCTACCCATATCCTCTTTCCATCCTTTTTTCCGTGATTTGTTTTCAAAATCTTGTTCAAAGAGGATTTGACACTTCCATTGAACAAGAACTTGCTTTCGCGTACAAAATTATCAACCTTTATTCCAAGTTTGTCCAAAGTCTCTTTATGTCCTTTCATGCATCTATCAACAATTAGATCATAAGTCTTCCTAAGTTTTGCATTCCCAGCCTCAAACTTTAATATCATATCTGTTACTTCATTGTTTATGCTCGGATATTTCTCCAACCTCTGATTACACTTGAAATACATGTCATAGACCCACCAATCAAGCTTGCCTTTTGGTTTGGTTTTCATATTTAGGTAATACCATGCTGCAAGTGATATCTGTTTTCCTGTATCATTCACATAGAAATCTGTCTTCACTCTTTTTCCTGAAAAACGTATGATTCGTGCGAGAGAATCACCTATAACAGTATTTCTGAAATGTCCTAGATGTAGAGGTCCATCTGGATTTGCAGACGTATGCTCTATAAGAACACTTCCAGTTTCTTTTCCTTTTCCGTATCTGTTCTTTTCTCTTATAATCGCTCCAATAACATCTTTTCCAAGCTTATTCCACTTGAAATGAAAATTGACGTATGGTCCATTGGCTTCTATAAACTCTATCATGCCTTTTGGCTTAGCTTGGGATATCTCAATCGCTATTGCAATTGGGTCTTTCTTAAATTTCTTAGCTAATGCAAAGCAAGGAAATGCTAGATCAGATTTTATACCTTCAGGTGGTTTTTCTAGAAGGTTTATAACCTCTTGTTTCTTGAGCTTCACCTTAGAAGTAATTATATCAGCTATATCTAGCTTCATTTTTGATATCATAGATAATTATTGAAAAAGTGCAATTTATAGTTTATAGAAAAATAAAACCTACAGAGAGAACAAGTAACCTCCCTGTAGCAAAGTGACCATATCACGATAACTTTAGTCGAACATATGGCGGTTTTGAGATGGGCTTACGTAAATATTTTTTAGAAGTATGATTTATAAAACTATTTGATGCCTTCGCATGATACTGTTTTATTTTAGGTCACTGAAAAGTAGTGAATAATATGTCACTGAAGTCCAATGAGAATAATTATATACAACACCATAGAAACATCTCTTCTACCAATCTGGATAAGAAATACAACAGTAGAATAAAACATGTGGTTAGAGAGAAAAGTGTTTGAAAAGGGTTTGTATAATGCAGATTTCTTCAGAAATAGATTAAGACCTTTTGCATATAGAATGGCAAATGGCGACGCAGAGAAGGTTCATGAATTAGCATTAAATATGCTTACCAGGTATGAAGATGTTCTCAAGGTTTATGGTGAAGGATTAGATTCACCAGAAATAAAGATAAGAATCGGAAATTATGAAGTTATACCTTTTGGAACTGCAGCAGGTCTTGATAAGAATGGAGATGCTCTTAAGCCACTCTCACATATATTTGGATTCATGGTTCCTGGAACAGTAGTAGTCAATCCACGAATGGGCAATCCAAGACCACGAGTAATTGCACAAAACAATACAATATATAATGCACAAGGATTTCCAAGCAAGGGATTGGATTATTTTCTTGGAAATATAAGGAGATACAGGGAAGATGGATATGAAACTCCTGTAATAGTAAGTATTTGTGGAATACCAGAACCAGACATAGAAACAGGTTATGATGAATTAAAGAAGCTTGTAAAGGAACTTGATGAATATGCAGATGGATTCATATGGAATCCTTATTCACCGAATACAGAATCTCTCAAACAATTAAGAAAAAAAGATAATTTCAAACGTGCTGCTGAGACGATTGCAGAAATCTCTGGAGACAAACCAAAACTTGTTAAGCTAGGTCCTTATGATCATGACAAAAATCACTGGATTGATAGATGCGGTGCCTGGTTAGAAGGTGGGGGTGATGGTTTCGCTGCACTAAATACAATGATGATTTCAAGAGATAAAGTACCTTCAGTGGAGTGGGGATATCCCACAGCTGGTATGAGCGGAGAATGTCTAAAAGAATGTAGAAGAAATGCAATAGTTACCTTAAGAGACGAGTTTCCAGGCTCTATTATATTCTCAACAGGTGGAATTGATTCTGCAAGAGAAGCAGAAGAGGAATTCACATACGGAGCAACTGCTCTAAAAGGTTACACTCCTTATGTCTTCAATGGATTTGGCCTGTTACAAGAACTTGTATCAGGAGCTAGAGAAGTGGTAAAGACAACTGGATTAAATCTAGCTGAGTATCAAGATTCTAGAAGAAATAGCCCTGGGCGGATTCGAACCGCCGTCACCGGGTATCCTCTCTCATACGACTCATAAAGAGTCTCGAATCCTTAGTTCGGAGAACCAAGGCCCGGCATCCTTGGCCACTAGACTACAGGGCTATAATTATATCTATATAGTCTACAATTGTTGTTCCAAAGAATAAAAAGATTTAAACCTCTTCCTTTAGTGCTCTCAGACCTTTTTGAGTAATAACAAGTGTTGTTCCTATCGATTCTACCTTTTCCACATATCCAAGTTCCAAAAGTCTTGATATTGAAAAGGAATTTCCATTGAGATCTTCTTTTTGTAACATTCTTGACAATTCTCCTGTTGTTACCAATAAGTTCTTGCCCATTATCTTCAATACTCTTCTATCTACATCTGTTATCATGTTCTCACGCAACTAAGCTTTTTCTCACTCTAGCAGCTTCTGTTGATCCATTAACTTTTTCAACTATGTTTAGAGCAAATTCAATCGCTGTACCTGGACCTTGTGAAGTAATTATATTCTCATCAACAATCACTTTACCGTCTCGTGGTCTAGGGATTTCCCTTTCCATACCAGGGTATATAGTAGCCTTTCTATTCTCCATTATACCAGCCTTCGCCAATAGAGAAGGAGCTGCGCATATAGCACCTATTAGCTTCTTCTTTTCGTTATAATCAACGATAGCGTCCATTATCTTCCTTGATTTTCCTAGGTTCAAATATCCTGGACTTCCGCCAACAAGTACCAAAACATCGAATTCGTCTATGTTGATATCATCCATTTTTTTATCAGTTCTGATTTGAACTCCTCTAGAACTTGTCACTAAGCTGCCTGGAAGGCCAACTGTAACTATATTCAAATTAGCTCTTCGTAGAACATCGATAACGGATATTGCTTCAATATCTTCGAATCCCTCTGCAAGAGGTAGGAGAATATTCATGCTATATTATTGGTTGCAAAAGGATAAAAAGGGTAATCATTCAACTATGTATCTAGATAATCTCATTGGACAGAAGTGTATCAACTGGCATTTTCATATATATAATAAAACATGAATCCATCTAATCTAAATCTATAGGATGGCTAAAACAGATGACTTCTTCTAAGGGCTCCTATACAATCTGAAGATTCATCTTCTCCAAGCTCATTGTATCACAATCTGCTTTTAATGTAACCAGACGTTTAACCAACGTATCCAATGTTCTGTGCGTCTTTAGGCTGTAGTGTTGGCATACCAATCGGTGGTGGTAGTTGTAAATCGTCTGCCATGTAAGCAACCTTAAGAAGGCATCTCCTGAATAAGTGATTCAATACTTCCAAGCTCATTTCTTCAGGTATTTTCTTGTTCTTCTTCCAACCATTCAAAACCTTTGTGTTAGTAAGTTTTGCTTGTACAAGGTAAAGAACTTCACCGCTGACTTTAATCTCTGCTAAATCAGGAGCGTAAGTGCTTATAAACTCGAATGATATTGCAAGACCCTTCTTGTCTAATGTAGGGACCTTTACCTCTTTGATGTCGAGTATCTTTGGTGTTGTGTTTACTTTTATTTCACCCTTTACCTGAACAGGTTTCTTCTTTGCTTCAAATGATGTGAATGCGAGTCCAATTATTGGCATTGTATTACCTCCGTGTTATTATCTTGCTCCTTCTGCTTCTCTTTCTATTCTGTTTCTTTCTTGAATTGCGAAGGACTTAGAATCATTCTTAGAAGCTGCAATGAGCTCATCTGCAATAACTTCAGACAAAGGTCTTCTCTTTCTGAAGCTTGACTTGTAAATTCCCTGAGTTAGATATCTCAAAGCCAGATCTAATCTTCTCTGTGGTGAAACAACAACAGCTTGTCTTGCTATAATACCACCAAGTCTGTAAGATGCAACTTCTTCAATCATAGCTGCATTTTCTACAGCTTTGATTAATACGTTAAGTGGATTTGACTTAGTTTTTTTCTCTATTGATTCAAATGCTTTTTTTGTGTGTAAATAAATGGTCTGTGCATTTGGTGGACAATGACCTGATGTGATCTTATGTTTCTTACCTCTATGACCAGGTACTCTTAGTTTATTCATAAATCTCTCAACTATATGAGTTTTTTGCCTATACATTGCAGAAGTCTTTCCTGATGTTTTAGGAACTATAAGTGCTCTCTTGTTTATGTATCTATCAAGGCCTAAATCACTCACCTTAACTTCTGATGTATCCCAACGATTAAATAAAAGAACGTTCATAATCATCCCTTAGATTTCTGTTTTTTGCCTTTAAGTAGCTCTGAAAGAGCTATTCCATTGATCTTAATAACCCTAAATTTAATACCGTGCATAGAACCAACTGCCCCTCCTTGAGAAGCCCCCATACCTTCTACTATGACCTCATCATGCTCATCTACGTGCTTAACAGCTCCTGTTTTAGGCAAGAAAGCTGTAACAGGTATGCTATTCTTAACTACTTGTACCCTAGCTGCCTTAATAATACCAGAGTGCGGCTGCTTTTGCTCTACACCCTTCTTTTTGAGAACAATTCCCTTTCCTAGGGGAGAGCCTTCAAGAGGTCCTTTCTTCCATAATTTGAGCTTTTGGCGCTTATATTTTGTAGATTTCCATCTAAATCTTTTCCTTTTCTTCACTAGATGTCGTGCTCCAAATTCGCCCATAAGTATCAGTTTAACTTCTATATGTTACTAATAACTGTATATATATATTTATAAAGCTTCTAATGATGTCTGGTGGCTACAGCTACTGATATCCAAGAGAAACCAGCAAGCAGAATAAGTATGAATGCTAATATCAAAGTGACAAAATAGTTGAATTCTGGCACTCCAACGTTGACTTCGAGGTTTGATACTATCCATAAAGCTAAAAGCATGAAAACACTTCCAACAATCCATGAAACCACGAGTCTAACGCTCATAATTAATGTTTATCCCTAAAGCCTTAAATCTTTGTCAATTGCTTCTTGAATTCTATTGACTTGGTTTTCAATACATCTATAGCCTTTGTTAATATCTGTTCAGGAGTCAGTCCAGATACACTCTCTACATGGAATGTGAATTTAATTGGCTTTGCTTCTGGATCATATTCATATCCAACTATTGCTGCCTGGTATTTTGAATGTTCGTCTCCTATACCAAGTCTTGCTACAGCCTCTAATTTCAATTCCTGATCCTGGAGTAACTCCACAATAGGGAACTTGTCGTCTGTGAATTTTGCTGTCTTGTCAGATGATTTCATGTCACCTGAATGCACCATTCCTGGACCTGTCTTATGCACAGCAAAGACAACCTGCTTTGTAGGGTCTATTTTGCTTGTTATCTCATAGTTCTCAAACATTGTATACTTGTCTGGATTGAATTTGACAGGCATCATACCTATCCTATGAACAAGCATTTCATCGAATAAAACAGATGTATTGTTGTGTATATCTACCCAATCAACAGCCATTGTAGGCACTTCTGATATCATGATCCTTCTCAACGCATTCGCAAATGCTAAAGATACATCTTCAGCTACAAAATCCATCTTTTCTGAATTCTTCTTCAAAACTCTTATTTTCATAGACATATACCTCTCTTGTGATCATAAATAGTTATACCATATTATTAAAAAGCTTATATATAAACTTATAAGCCTGCATGCTTATTCTATTATATGGCATCACACAAACTTTTCATGTTTGTACTACTCTTGGTTGCAGTTATAGTTATCTATGGGTCTGCAGTTTCCACTCCAATCCAAGAAGATAGAACTCTGGATTTGATTGATGCTGAAGATTATAATTTTGAGAAAAAACTTGACGATATATTCACTGAGTTTCATAATTTGATGAGTAGAAGTATAGATACCCAACTAGATGTAGAACAAACAGGAGACGATATAAACAGAATTGGAGATGATATAAAAGATGGACAGAGACATGTTGACTCTGTCTTTGATAGAATAGGTTTATTAGAAGATCAGGGGATAATTACTGGAAACATAGTTGGATTTGATGATTATGAAAACTCTCTCGGACTTTATGATCAGATATTACTAAAATCTGAGGTTGTGAATACAAACTTACAAGGTTATGTCGAATATACAGGATTCTTTTTGAAGTATGATGAAGTCAGTTCTGAGTTCGTAATCTTAAGGGATATTTTAGAACAGCAATTGGAAGAAAAGCGCAATGAAGATGCTGTAATTACTTTGAATGGAATGATAGATGTTGTTGATAAACAGATTGATCTGATACAAGAACAGATGAATAGTGAAATAATCACAGTAACAGAAAATGAACTTTTCCTAAAGGACAGAACATTCTACAAACATTCGCTCGTGTCATTCAGGGATGATATAGAAGCATTTATAGTAGATCCAAAAATGACACAGGAAGAAGCCTTCCAGAAATCTGATGAAACATACAAAGAATACATAAAGAACTCATTTACAACAGCTCAATTAAGACAAGCATATGATAGATGGTATGAAATAAACATAAACGGTAGATTCAAGGAACTGCAAGAACTTGTTGTCGAATTTGAAGCATCTAAAAGCAGAGTTAGATTATCTGGTTGATTATTTCAACCTAAAACTCTTTATGTTGAAATGTCTCTTTAATATATCTTTCAATATCCTGATATTCTTTCCATTTTTGTCAAGAACATCCATCTTTTCTTCTAGAGGCACTGATGCAATCATAGCATCGTCTTCAATCTCCACATCTGTAACTGCAGGCAGAACTGATTTAACCATGTCTTCAGGGGTTTTATGATAACCAAATATCTTTATCGGTTTGTTGAAAACCCTGCATAAATCCTTTATCATAGACCCGCTTTTACCCACAGCTTGACCTATCTTACTAGGATCAACCAAAAAAACTATGTAAGAATTTGTAACAATACAATCTACTGCATTTACCTTCGTTATTCTTTCGAAGGTTCCCAGCACCCTAATGGTCGAAGTTTCAAGTTTTAGTGACATTTAATTACCTTTAACCGCAGTGTATTATTATTGTTATAAAAGTTTATATTGGCATTATATCGGTTTTTTACTTATTTTTTTACACCTATCATCAAAATGTTGAAAGGTTTTCCGCACATTTCTCCGAGTTGTTTTGAGTCTCCATTGAAATCCTCAATCTCTAGTTTTGATAATTTTGCATAATGTTTAAGATCTCTGTTTATGGTCTCGGGACAGTTATTTGCTCTGACAACCTTCTGAAGATCGCCTCTTTTTGCTCCTTTAAGTACGATCTTGCTTCCAATAACTAGTTTCTTTGCCTTTATATACTCATTAATATCTCTGTTTGTAGTAGTCATAAAATCACCTAATAAACATAACCTAACAGCCTACCTCCAGCATTTTGTTTTGTTGCCTCTCTCTGATCCATAATACCTTTTGATGTTGTAAGAATCAATATGCCTGTTTCTCTTGCAGGAAGAAATCTCTTCTCCCATTTAATGACTTCATTAATCTTTACAGCAAAGTGAGGTCGAACAACATTACAGTCATTTATCCTACCTTGAAGATGTATATGATAAGCGCCACCTCTGTTGTCTTTCAATAATTTATATTCCTTTATGTAACCATTCTTTTTCACAACTTCTAATACACCTTTGATTATGTTTGATGCAGGTACTGTACATTCAGTCTTGCCTATGAACTCGGCGTTCTTTATTATACATAATGTGTCTGCAAGTATGTCGTGCTTCATAATATCACCTAACTAAACTTGGAGAATCCAAGTTTCTCTGCCTCCTCTCTGAAACACTGTCTGCAGTATCGTATATTGTATTTGTTTATGATACCACCTTTCCTGCCACACTTTCTGCATTTGTTGACATTTTTTCCAACCTTTCTTGGACGTGCTTTGTTGAACTTGTCATATCTTTTAACTTTATGTGGTTTGTGTGCAATTTGTTTTCTTACTTTTTCGAAAGTCATAATCATGCCACCTCTAACTTAAATTCCTTTTTCATAAATTCCATTGCTTCTTCTTTTGTAATTCTGTGTTTGGTTCCAATCTTCTTTCTTTTAATTACTCTCCGCTTTATTCTAAAGCCTGGTCTTCGTAATGTAACGCATACATCAAATCCAACTATACCTATATCAGGATCGTATTTGATTCCTGGTATATTTATGTATTCTGCAATACCGAAAGAAAAATTACCACTATTATCAAAAGAGCTCTTTTTGACTTTGTTCTCATTTGCCTGGAAAAGCAACCTTAGAAGTTCTTTTGCTTTTTCTCCTCTTATGATTGCCTTTGCTCCAATAGATCTTCCTTTTGCTCCACCAAAAGGTGTTCTTTTGTGGTTCTTTGTAATAACAACTTTTTCACTCGATATCTTCTCAAGGATCTTTACACCTCTATCTAACTTTTCTCCAGCTTCGCCTGCACCAAAGTTCAATGTTACCTTATCGATTTCTATTTTACGCATTGGGTTTTCACTCATTTACTCACCTTTGTAACATTTATCTGATCTCCTGGAAAGACATAAGTTTTAAGTGTTTCAACGTTCTTCTTATCAGTCTTTAGAGTAACTGTACTCTTCTCTGTCAAGACTTTTCGTTGTTTAACTTCCTGAATAACTCCAGACGTTCCAGAGTTCTTACCAGAAAATATGAATGCGTGTGTTCCCTTGGCTAATTTTTGATGGGAAACTATCTTTTGATCAGGAAGCTGTATTGTGACAGAATCACCAACCTTATATTTGGCTGCCTCAGTCTTGCTTAGTTTTATGTTTCTTCCGTCATGAAGATTTAACTGGAAATGCCCCTTCCTAAGAGAGACCTTGTTAGTTATTAAACATAATTTCTTATCTGCATCCTTCGCATCTATCTTCTTGAGAACAAGACCATTTTTATCCACAGTAACTCTGTAATATGTTTTGAGTTCAGGTAATTCAACAACATCCATTAAACCGATTCCGAACTTTGGTTCCTTTCTTACTTTTTTGTCAACAAATACCTTTCCCAAATTGATTATCTGCTTTGCTTCTTTTGCATTGTCTGCAACCTTTAACAAATCTCTTACCATAACTTGTAGAGGCATGCAAGCATGCTGACTGTGTGCACCTGGAAGAGGTCTAATAACGAAAGTCTTACCTTTAACTGGAAGCGGCCAACTTCGCGGCATCATGTATCTCTTGAGATGTGACATAACTATTTTTTAGGTGAAACCTTTTCCTCCTTTTTGACTTCTTTCGTAACTTCCTTTTTGACTTCTTTAACAGGCTTTTCAGTCTTAACAGACTTCTTTGCCCTATCCATTGCCATTCGTCTCTTTTTATCATCCAGATTTACTTTTGTGATTATTAAATTCGATGGTTGTATTGGCTTTGCTGCCTCTGAACCATCAACTTTCTTGATATTAACACCATCAACATGAACCTTGTTCTTTGAAAGATCAAGTGATGTGACCTCTCCTTTTGTTCCTTTGAACTTTCCTCTTTGCACAACAACTTCATCTCCTTTTCTAAGAGGGAATGATCTACGACCGTATTGTCTCCTAAGATCTACGCTTAAATGAGCACTTAGGAACTTTCGTCTTACATGTAAAGGTGCATTGTGCCTGAATTTTCTCTGTTTTCTTGGTTGCTTGGAATTTGCCCAAGATTTTGACCATTCTTTCATATCATTCTCCTAGTGCTTCTATTCGAAGCCTTGCAGCAGCGTTCTGTGTTGCGACGATCATGAACTCATACCGTTCTCTTTCACCAGCGTCGAAGAGGGTATTTCTTATCTTCTGGAGTTCTGTTGCCTCCAGATCCCTCTCATCTGCCAAATCAAGCAGACAATTTTTGTCTCCAAACGTGACACCGCATTTGATTGACTCTCCTATTCTTTCAATCTCGTAAAGGGCTGAGTCAGGGAGCGTTTCATCTCCTAGAGAGTATTCGAACGATAATGGTATTGCGATTACGAATACTACTATTAATAGTATGATTCCTATTAACGTCAGTAATCTCTTATTCATCACTATCTAACTCTGGTTCCCGGAGGAACTTCACTTTGCGGCTGCAACATTGTCAAATTACCGTCTTCTGATTCAGCCACAAGTATCATACCCTGACTGTCGACACCTCTGAACTTTTTTGGTTCTAGGTTGACGAGTATAGGTATTTGTTTGCCTACCAGCTGGTCAGCTTCAAACTGATCAGCTATACCTGAAACTATTTGTCTAGTTTCAGAACCAAGATCTATCTGCAGTTTTATCAGCTTTTCTGTGCCTTCAACCTTTTCAGCTTCTTTCACTGTACCGATTCTGATCTCAATATCATTAAACTGATTGAAATTTATCATCTAAACCACCGTGCTTGATATCTTACCTACTGTCGGATATCTTTCTATAACCTCTTTTGCCACAGGTCCCTTTACAATACTTCCACGTGGCTCTTTTTTATCATCAACTAGGATAGCTGCATTATCAGAGAATGAAACTCTAATTCCTGAAGGTCTTATATATTCCTTTGTCTGTCTTATGATAACTGCATTGTGAACTTCATGTCTGACCTTTTCAGTTCCTTTCAAAACCTTGACCTTGACCAAGCTGCCTATACCAGCTGATGGAATTGTTCGTCTAATACCTTTGTAGCCTTTTACAGAGATTATCTTTATCTTCTTTGCTCCACTGTTGTCTACACAATTCAAAACCGCGCCTATTGGCAAACATCTTGTCATCTTAACTGTCAATGCTTTCATACAATCACTTCTCAACTCCTACCACAATGAAACTCTTTGTTTTTGATATAGGACGACACTCTGCAATTATAACCTTCTGACCCTCTTCAGCTCGAAGGCATTTAGGAACATGAGCTGTAACTCGTGAATTTCTTCTTTCATATCTCTCATATTTCTTCATATATCTGTTGTATCCCCACTCAACTATCATAGTGTTTCTTGATTTGGCTGATCTGACAACTCCATGAAAAACCTTACCTCTAACAGGAATGCTTCCATGCCATGCACAGTTTTTGTCTTCACACTTATTTTCAGGGGCTTTTATACCCAATCCAATGTCCTTTTTAATTTTTTTCATATCTTACCACTCTTGTTCATATCCAATTATGAGCATTATAGTTTATATAG
>Ga0272444_10001848_pt1 | contig 19977 bp, 18 predicted proteins | sample SSMForm13_FD_201033 | JGI IMG/M metagenome (GOLD analysis project Ga0272444, IMG submission 201033) | Marine sediment archaeal communities from Little Sippewissett salt marsh, Falmouth, MA, United States - SSM-Form-13 | ecosystem: Environmental > Aquatic > Marine > Wetlands > Sediment ... | reverse complement strand
ACATGGAGGCGGCCGCGCCCCTGGCCCGCGCCGAGGGCAAGGCCGTGCTGGAGAACGTGCGCGTTCTGGACGACCTGGGCGCGGCCCTGGCCGGATACGAGCACGTGTACGGCACCACGGCCCGCACGGGCGGCTGGCGCAAGGGCATCCTGACTCCGGCCGCGGCCGCGCCGGACATGGCGGCCAGAACCCGCCAGGGCGGAAGCGTGGCCGTGGTGTTCGGGCCCGAGGACCGGGGCCTGAACAACGAGGAAATCTCCGTCTGCGGGCAGTTGCTGACCATTCCCACCATGTCCGGGGCCAGTTCATTGAACGTGTCCCAGGCCGTGCTGGTGGTCCTGTACGAATGCTTCAAGGCCGCGCTGGAGCGGCCCTTCGAGCCGGCCGGGCCGCCCCGCTCCAGGCTGATCACGCACCAGGAACGCGAAGTGTTGTACGAGACGCTCAAGGAGGCCCTGCTGGCCATCGACTACCTGCGCTCGGACAACACGGACTACTGGATGCTGCCGGTGCGGCGTCTCATGCAGCGCATGGAGATCGGCCGCCACGAGTTCAACCTGCTCATGGGCGTCTGCCGCCAGATGACCTGGGTGGCGGGGGAGGCCGGACGCGGTGCCGGCCCGGACACGGATGGCGGCGCATGACCCTTCCCTCTTGACGCGCCATAATTGTCATAGTAGCCTATGACAATTATGCACCTCACCCTGAACCGCAACGCGTCCCTGCCCATCAAGGAGCAGATCAAGGACCAGGTCCGCGCCCTGGTGCGCGGCGGCGCGCTCGTGCCAGGCCAGGCCCTGCCGCCGTCACGGGACCTGGCCGTGCTGCTGGGCGTAAACCGGAACACCACGGCCGCCGTCTACAAGGAGTTGGCGGCCGATGGGCTGGTGTACAGCGTGGTCGGCTCCGGCACCTTTGTGGCGCAACGTCGGGACGCGGAACTTGACGAGGGCCTGGAGACCATCATCGACGCCGTGATGGAACAGGCCGTTTCAGCGGGCTACGCTCCCGACCGGCTGCGAGAGGCCCTGGCCGCCCGGCTGGCCCTGCACTCGGCCACGGCCGGACGGTGCGTGCTGGTGGTGGAGTGCAACCACGAGGCCCTTGAGGACATCGCCGCCACCCTGCGCGTCCGGCTGGGAGTGGTCACCCGGGACGCGCTCATCCAGGACCTGGAACACGATCCGGACTTGCTGGAGCGGCATCTGCGCCATGTGGACCTGGTGGTCTGCGGCTTCAACCACGTGGAGGAATTCCACGATCTGGCCCCGCGCTGCCCGGTGGACGTGGTGGGCGTGATGCTGCGCCCCAACGTGCGCATCCTGGCCGAGTTCCAACGCCTGCCCAAGGGCGCGCGCGTGGGCTTCGCCTGCGCCAACCAGCGTTCGGCGCGGTCGTTTTACAAGTCCTTTGCCCTGTCCGGAAACTCGCAACTGACCGTGGCTTGGCTGGGCATGGACGACCAGGAGCGAACCGCCGCGATGCTCGGACAGTGCGGCGTGATCTTTGCCACCCATTACGTGGCCGAACGCGTGGCGGCCATGGCCGGGTCCGACACGCGCGTGGTGCGCGTGGACTTGGGCATCGACTCCACCAACGTGGCCCGGGTCCGGGAACGGCTGCTCCAGGGCGGCGCAAGCCAGGAAAGGAACTGATGCGATATCCCGACGGCGATCCCTATCTTGACGACCGCCTGGAGCGCTACGACCGCTGGCTGAACCAGGGCCGCATACCCACCTCGTCCAAGGTCATTCCCGTGGGCGCGTCGTTATCACAGCTGCAATGGGTGCTGCCCACGGCCCAGGTGCGGGAGATACTGCGCAACGCCCGGTCCTACGCCCTGACCGAGTGTTCGTGCCGGGCCCACTACCGGCGCTGCGACAACCCACTGGAGGTCTGTTTCCTGCTCAACGACGTGGCCGACAAGCTGGTCGCCGACGGCAGGGCCCGCCGGGTCGATCTGGACGAGGCCATGGAGCGCGCCGCCCAGGCCGACGAACTGGGCCTGGTGCACCTGACCATCTACAACCCCGAGCAATACGTCTACGCCGTATGCAGCTGTTGCCAATGCTGCTGCCACGATCTGCAACTCATCCAGCGCTACGGCCGGTCGGACCTGGTGGCCCATGCCGACTACATCGCGCTCACTGACATGGATGCATGCGAGCACTGCGGGCTGTGCGAGAACCGCTGCGTGTTCGGAGCCAGGATCATGGTCGACGGCAGGCTGGCGGTGCGCCTGGACAAGTGCCTGGGCTGCGGCCTGTGCGCCACCATCTGCCCCACCGGGGCCATCGCCATGACCCTGCGGCGCTAAGAGCGCGGAAAAGAAAAAGGCCGGGACGAACCCGGCCTTCCAAAGCCCTGAAAAGGGCCGATATTCACTGTGCCCGCAGGCGGACCGCCTACTTCTTTTTCTTCTTGCCGCCCTTCTTGTTCAGGGCGTCCTTGAGGCCCTTGGAGGCCGAAAACTTGATCACGCGGCGGGCCGGAATCTTGATCTTGGCGCCGGTCTGGGGGTTGCGGCCCGAACGCGAGGCGCGCGTGGCCAGCGAGAAGGAACCCACGTTGGGGAGCCGCACGCGCTCATCAGAAGAAATGGCCTTTGCCAAGATCATGCAGAAGGCGTCGAATGCCTTTTCCGCGCTGGCCTTGGTGGGAAAGACATCGGACTGGGCTTCCTTGAGCGACTCGACAAACTGGGCTTTCGTGAACATGGGGTGTTCCCTCCTCGGTACTGGTTCTAAGCCTCGACCCGGGGCGGAATGCCCCGGGAGTAATGCAGCGCTAGGGATACTGGGTAGTTCTATGCTTGCCCCGGTTCCAGTTGTCAATGTGAAAATCCGTCATTTTCACGTTATCCACAGCTGTCAAAAACCCTGCGAACCGGCCACAGACGCGGCCTTGCGGCTTTCTGGCCCTTTACGGCCTCTGGCCCGGGACCAAAACTCCAAGAAAAATCCTTGGGTTCCGTTTTATTAGATTCTCTCTACGGCCTGTCTCGAAAAACTCCATACCCGGGGGCCATGTGACCCAAACTGACCTCCGTGACAGAAAATGTGGAAAAAGTTTTTCTGGTTCCGCATTTTCCCACATGTGAAAAACGGCAAGAAAAGCTAAAAAACCTCGGCCTCGAACCACAACAGCGTAGCATCCGGGTCCTTCCAGGCTGTCTCGGGCAGACCGGCCTTGAGGCACGTATGGGCCAAAAAAGTCTCCCGGTCCCATTTCCATTCCACCGGCACCTGGGGCAGCAACAGGCCCGAACGGACGCCCTTGCGCACCACCAGCCCATGGCGGCCGATCTGCACCTGCCGGGGATCCGGGCACTCCTCCAGCGGACTGAGGATGGATATCTCCAGGTCCAGATCGTCGTATTCGTCGGCGGTCACGGGCGGGAAACGGGGATCCCCGAAGGCCGCGGACTGGGCCATGCGCGAAACGGTCTCCCACAGGGGCCTGTCGCCCACCACATGCCCGATGCAGCCGCGCAGGCGGCCGCGTTTCTTGAGGGTCACGAAGGCCCCATAGGTCTCGCGCAGCCTGTCGGTGGGCGGCTGGGGCAGACTCTTGCCGCGCTCGGGATGCAGACGCATAAGGATGGAAATGCGGGCCAGGCCCTTGAGATACTGTTTTTCCTGATCCGTGAGGGTGAAGCTGAAGCCCTCGCCCATGTGTCCGGACGAGTCGCCGCTCATGCTAGAAGCCCTCCTCCAGGGGGGGATTGACCAGGCCGGGGCCGTGCAGTTCGGCCAAAGGACCGGCCGGACCGTTCAGCAGGACATGCCTGCCCTCCACGCGTAGCCGCCCCTGGGACAGCCACTGGATGGCCTGAGGGAAAATACGGTGCTCGAAGGCCAGGATGCGCGCGCCGAGCGCGTCGCCGTCCTCGCCAGGGGTCACGGGCACCGCCGCCTGGATGATGACCGGGCCGCTGTCCATCTCCTGAGTCACGAAATGCACCGTGGCCCCGGACAGCTTGACCCCGTAGTTCGCGGCGTCGGCCTGGCCGTGCACGCCCGCGAAGCTGGGCAGCAGGGCCGGATGGATGTTCACCACGCGACCGGGGAAGGCATCCAGGAACAGGGGCGTGAGCAGGCGCATGAACCCGGCCAGGATGATGGTGTCCGCCCCGGTCTCTCGGATGGCATCCACCATGGCCCGATCGAACGCCTCGCGGCTGTCGAATGCCGTGTGGTCCAGCACCTTGGAAGGGATGCCGTGCCTGGCGGCGCGCTCCAGGCCATAAGCGCCGGCCTTGTTGGAAACGACCAGCGCCACCTCGGCGTCCAGCACACCGGCCTCGGACTTGTCGATGATGGATTGCAGGTTGGAGCCGGAGCCGGAAACCAGGACCGCCAGACGCAGGGACATGGCATCACCTCATGGAACGCGGCCCTACAGGCCCCGGTCCTCATAGACATTGCAGATGCAGCACAAAAAGGTGCTCGGCTCGGTGTCGCTCAGGTTGCGCATGGAATGGGGCTCCCAGGCGGCCACGTGCACGGCGTCGCCCGGTCCGCAGGTCCAGGTCTGAACGGCTTCGTCCGTATCCGGGTCGTGGCGCACGCACTCAACCCGGCCGGACTCGATGTACATGGTCTGGAGATAGAAATGCTTGTGGATGGGAATCTCGCCGCCCGGGGCCATGGTGAAATGCCTGAGCCCGAACTCGGGACCGCCCTGGGCGTCCTTGCCTTCCTTGGACAGCCAGCGGATGGTCACGCCCGTCACGGGCAGCATCTCGTCCTTGTAGGGGAACTCGGTGACTGCGACGCCTTCCACGTCGTCCTTGCCGACCGTGTACATGCGTCCTCCAGCGGGTCGGCCCTGGGTGGCTATCGTCCGGCGTCCTCGGCCAGGGCCTTGGCCAGGGCCGGAATGGTGAATTCGCCCGGCTGGACATGGGCCGCGAACCCGAACCCCTCCAGGGTCCGCGCGGTCACGGGCCCGATGCTGGCCAGCCTGACGTCTGCATACGTTCTCAATTCCTCGGGCGCAACCATGGCGAAAAAGTTCTCCACCGTGGATGAACTGGTGAAGGTCACGTAATGGATTTCGCCCGCCTCCAGGGCCGCGCGCACGGCCGAGGCCATGTCCTCGCGCTCCTGCTCGGCCAGGCTGGTCTCGTACACGGGCAACACCGTCACCTCGGCCCCGGCCTGTCGCAGCTGATCGGGCAGCACCTCGCGCGCCACCCGCGCCCGGGGGATGAGCACCTTCGATCCCCTGGTCACGCCGCGCTGCAGCAGCCCGGCCACCACGGACTCGGCCACGTACTTGTCGGGCACGAAATCAGGCCGCACCCCATGCTCCACGAGCAGATCGGCCGTGGCCGGGCCGATGGCCGCCACCTTGCGCCCGCCCAACACCCTGGTGTCCAGGCCCATTTCGTCCAACACGTTCCAAAAATGGCGTACGCCGTTGACGGAGGTGAACACCAGCCAATCGTAATCGCTGATTTTCTTGATTGACTGTTTAATCTCTAAATGGTCAGGAAGCGAATTGACTTTGATGGTCGGAAACTGGTGCACGCACGCGCCCATGGACGAAAGCAGGTCGGCGAATCCGCTGGCCTGCTCGCGGGCGCGGGTGACCACGACGCCCTTGCCCAACAACGGACGGCCGTCGAACCAGCGCAGGGTGTCGGCCAGGGAGCAGACCGTGCCCACGACGATGATGGACGGGGCCTCGAACCTGGCCGCCTCGGCCGCCGCCGCCACTTCGCCCAGGGTGGACACCAGAGACCGCTGGCGGCAGCTCGTGCCCCGGTAGACCAGGGCCACGGGCGTGTCTGCGGCGCGGCCATGGGTCATCAGGCTGTCCGCGATCATGGGCAAATTTTTCACGCCCATATAGAAGACAAGCGTGGAATTACTTTTGGCGTACACGTCCCAGTTGTGGCCCGATTGCTCCTTGGTGGGATCCTCGTGGCCGGTAATGAAGCAGACGCTGGTGGTGTGCTCGCGGTGCGTGACCGGGATGCCCGCATAGGCCGGCGCGGCCACGCCCGCCGTGACCCCGGGGATGACCTCAAAGGTCAGACCCGCGGCCACGATCTCCTCGGCCTCCTCGCCGCCGCGGCCGAACACGAACGGATCGCCGCCCTTGAGGCGCGCCACGGTCTTGCCCTCGGCGGCGACACGGACGATCAAATCGTTGATCTTGTCCTGAGGCAGGGTGTGATCGCCGCCCTTCTTGCCCACGTAATAGACCTCGGCATCCTCGCGGCACAAATCCAGGAACACCGGATTGGCCAAATAGTCGTAGACAATGACGTCCGCCGTCTCCAGGACCTGCTTGGCCTTGACGGTCAGCAGGCCCGGATCGCCAGGCCCCGCTCCGATAAGATAGACGTTGGGCATGCTCTTCCCCTACTCCATGGCCGAGCGCAGGCGGGCCTGGAGCTTGGCCAGGGTGTCGCGCTTTTCCGCGAAGGCCTCGGCCTTGTCGCGCTCCTTCTGCACCACCTCGGCCGGGGCCTTGGAGGTGAAGCCCTCGTTGGAGAGCTTCTTGTTCACGATGGTCAGTTCCTTCTCGATCTTGGCCAGTTCCTTGTCCAGCCGCGCCAACTCGGCCTCGAAATCCACTGCCCCGGCCAGGGGCACGTACAGTTCTCCACCGCGCACCACGGCCGTGGCCGAGCCCTTGGGATGCTCGGCGGCCGGATCCACGTCCACGGTCTTGAGCCGCGCCAGGACCTTGATCATATCGCTGTTTTCGGCCAGCACGGCCGCGTCCGCGTCTGACCCGGGCCGGACCACCAGATCCAGTTCCAGGGACGGATTGATGTTCAATTCGCCCCGGATATTGCGCACGGCCACCACGGTCTCCTGCAACAGATCCATGCGCGAGGCCGCGGCATCGTCCAGGCAGTCCGGCCGGACCCCGGGATAGGGCTGCAGGGCCAGGTTGTCGCCCGGCACGGCGGGCAGCGCGCTCCAGATTTCCTGGGTCACGAAGGGCATGATGGGGTGCAGCAGCACCAGGACCTCGGAAAGCACGGTCCACAGGGCTTTGCGCGCCGCGGCCTTGGCGTCGGCGTCGTCGCCGCCCAGTTCGCCCTTGACCATCTCCAGGTACCAGTCGCAGAACTCGTGCCAGATAAAGCGGTACAGGCCCTGGGCCGCGTCGTTGAAACGGTATTCCCCGATGGCCTTGGCGTTGTCGGCCTTGAGCTGCTCCAGACGATGGAGAATCCACTGGTGATGGATGCCTTGGGCGGCCTCCAGAGGCGTTTCGGGCAACTCGGTTTCGGCTTCCTCGGCGGGCATGTTCATGAGCGCGAACCGGGCCGCGTTCCAGAGCTTGTTCACGAAATGCCGGTAGCCCTCGATGCGATCCTCGGACAGCTTGATGTCCCGGCCCATGGCCGCGAAGGCCGTCAGGGTGAAGCGCAGGCTGTCCGTGCCGAAGCGGTCGCACATCTCAAGCGGATCGATGACGTTGCCCGTGGACTTGGACATCTTCTTGCCCTCGGCGTCGCGCACCAGGGCGTGGATGTACACGTCCGTGAACGGGGCCTTGCCCTGGAACTGCAGGCCCATCATCATCATGCGCGCCACCCAGAAAAACAGGATGTCGAAGCCCGTGACCAGGCACGACGTGGGATAGAACGTGGCCAAGTCGTCGGTCTCGTCGGGCCAGCCCAGGGTGGAGAAGGGCCACAGGGCCGAGGAGAACCAGGTGTCCAGCACGTCCTCGTCCTGCACGGCGTGTCCGCCGCAGTGGGGGCAGGTATCGATGTCCTCCATGGACACGATGAGCTCGTTGCACGCCTCGCAGGTCCAGGCCGGGATGCGGTGGCCCCACCAGAGCTGGCGCGACACGCACCAGTCGCGGATATTGTCCAGCCAGTGGAAATAGGTCTTTTCCCAGCTGCCCGGATAGATGGTGGTCTCGCCCGTGCGCACGGCCCGGCCGGCCTTTTCGGCCAGGGGCTTCACGGCCACGAACCACTGGGTGGACACGTAGGGCTCGATGACCGACTTGCAGCGGTAGCAGTGGCCCACGGAATGCTCGTAGTCCTCGACCTTTTCCAGGAACCCCTGGGCGTCCAGGTCCTCCAGCACGGCCTTGCGGCACTCGTCGGTGGTCATGCCCCGGTACTTTTCGGGCGCGTTGCCGTTCATGCGCCCGATGCTGTTGATGACCTGGACCATCTCCAGGCCGTGCTTGCGGCCGATCTCCCAGTCATTGGGGTCGTGGGCCGGGGTGATCTTCAGGCAGCCCGTGCCGAACTCCATGTCCACATAGGTGTCGGTGATGACCGGCATCTCGCGGCCCACAAGGGGCAGGGTCACGGTCTTGCCGTGAAACGCCGCATAGCGAGGGTCGTCGGGGTGCACGGCCACGGCCGTGTCGCCGAGCATGGTCTCGGGCCGCGTGGTGGCCACCACCACCGAGCCCGAGCCGTCGGTGAGCGGGTAGCGCAGGTGATGCAGGTGTCCCTTGCGCGGGGCGTGCTCCACCTCGTCGTCGGCCAAGGCCGTGTGGCAACGGTTGCACCAGTTGACGATGTAGTCGCCCTTGTAGATCAGGCCCGCATCAAAGAGGCTGACGAAGACCTGGCGCACGGCGCGCGAGAGACCCTCGTCCAGGGTGAAACGCTCGCGGCTCCAGTCCACGGACGCGCCCAGACGGCGAATCTGGTTCAGGATCTTGCCGCCGTATTCCTCCTTCCACTGCCAGACCCGCTCCACGAACTTTTCGCGGCCCAGGTCCTCGCGGGAGAGGCCCTCGGCGGCCAGGGAGCGCTCCACCACGTTCTGGGTGGCAATGCCCGCATGGTCCATGCCCGGCACCCAGAGCACCTTGCGGCCCTGCTGGCGGTTGAAGCGGCACAGGATGTCCTGGAGCGTGATGTTCAGGGCGTGGCCGATATGCAACTGGCCGGTCACGTTGGGCGGCGGGATGACGATGGAATAGGGCTCGCCGTCGGCGCAGGCCTCGGGCCGGTACGCGCCGCTCTGCTCCCAGTATTTGGCCCAGCGCGACTCCACGTCGGCCGGTTCGTATCCCTTGGGCAGGGTCTTGTCCGTCATTGGGTCTCCCGTGTCTTCACAAAGGCGTGCAACTGCCGTAGTCTCTGCCGGACGCGCCCGCCCGGCGTTTCATGTACACAAACAATGCGCCGCGCAACCAGCGCGGCCTGACTCAAGAGGAAACCGGCCCTCAATGCCATGATCCATCTACTCTGGGACGAATCGCACATCTGGGGCCTGCTGCTCTGGCGGGCGCTCAAGACCTGGGGTTTCGAACACCGCCTGGTGCGCGGTGAAGAAATAGCCCAGGCCGGGCTTTCCCGCAAGTCATGCGCGGCCCTGCTGGTTCCGGGAGGCTGGGCCAAGGGCAAGCGCGAGGCCCTGGGCGACGCCGGGGCCGAGGCTCTGCGGCAATACGTGGCCTCGGGCGGGGTCTATGTGGGCTTCTGCGGCGGGGCCGGGCTGGGCCTGACCGGAAAACACGGCCTGGGCCTGTGCCCATGGAAACGCCGCGCCTTCCGGGACCGGCTGCAACATTTCTCGTCCGGGCACATGGTCGTGGACCTGGCCCCCCAAAACGACCCTGACGCCACGGCCGGACTGGTGCCCGGTTCCCTGCCCAGGTCCATCATGGCCCCGGTCTGGTGGCCGGCCCGGTTCCAGCCCGAGGACGGCGACGGCGTGACCGTCCTGGCCGCCTACCGCGAACCCGCCTCGGACTTCTGGGTGGCCGACCTGCCCCTGCAGTCGCTGCCCAAGGAACCCGTGGAGGAACTGGAAACCCTTTACGGCGTGCGCTTCTGGCCCAGGTTCATGACCGGCCAACCCGTCGCCGTGACCGGCCGCCACGGCGACGGGCGCTACGTGCTCTCCTACTCCCACCTGGAGACACCCGACTCGCCCGAGGCCAACGCCTGGCTGGCGCACATGCTGGCCACCCTGACCGGCGCCGACCCCGTGCCCGAACTCAAGAGCCGCACCTCGCGCTGGGACCTGCGCCGCCTGCCCTCGCGCTGGGACGACCCCGACCTGGACCGGGCCAAAAAAGCAATGGAAAACGTCATCCGCCTAGGCCAGGAAAACCTGCTCCTGTTCCGGCGCAACTCCTGGCTGCTGGGCTGGCGGCGCGGCATTCCGGGAGCATCGCTGAACGCCCTGTACAGCCTCATCAGCCAGGCTCGGGCCCTGCCGCCGACGGATGCGGCCCGCGACTACTGGCAGGCCAATGCCGCGCCGTTCATGGAACAAATGGAACACTTCCACGCCGGCCTCACCGGCTACCTCCTGGCCGAGCGCCTGGGCATGACCCTGACCGAGGCCAACTCGCTGATCCCGGCCGAGGCCCTGGCCGAACAGCGCGCCGCCCTGTTCGGAGCGCCCATGCTGCCCGGCGGGCTCATGCAGCCGCTCATGCGGACCATGGACGAGCTCATCTGGCGGCTGCTGGCCTGATCCACCCTTTTCTCCACACACCCGCCTTGCCCCTGGCATCGCTTTTGCTGGCCGTACGCATCATGCGATGTGCGGCAGATTTTTCCATTTTCGCATTTTTTTCATAGCTAAAACATAGGGCTATCGCAAAAAGCAATACTCGATATTTTTTTCAAACGACGCCCTTTTTCCCTAAAGTTTCGGCGAAACATGCCGATGGGGCGTCATGAGGGGGCCGCCATCACGACGGACCCGAAACATGAGGCAACGCCATGGACACCACCACCACCCTCACCTACCTGGCCAATACCACCGAAGACATGCAGGGCAACCTGCGCATCCGCCAGACCGACGAAAGCAACAAAACAGACACGAATGAATCCTCGGGTCTGGCCGTCAGTGCCGATACCGTGAGCATCTCCGAGGAAGGCAAGCGCCTGTCCGGCCAGGCCGTGCAAAAGGTCGAGGAAAGCGACGAGACCGACACCGAAACCAGCCTGACCGAACAACGCATCGAACGCCTTCAAAAGCGCATCCAGGAAATCCAGGAAGAAATCAAAGAGATCCAGGCCGACGACAAGCTGACCGACAAGCAGAAACAGCAGAAGATCCAGGCCCTGACCGCCGAACTGCTGCAGATTCAGCAGGAACTGAACAAATTGAAACGCGGCGGCGGCGTTCCCGCCGGGGGCACTCCGGCAGAGGGATCCGCCAGCAGCCTGACCTAGCAATTCGGCAATCCAGGCCTCTACAGCCAAGCGCCGTCATCCAAGGATGACGGCGCTTTTGTTTCTTCCAAAACAACCCAGCCGTGTCACGCTTTGTGCAGGCTACGCCGCACAATCCGCGCCACGGCTTGATCAAAACTCCTGTTTTCACCCCGATCATGAACCCGGGAGGGCCTCCATACTCAGGCCTTTTCCAAAATTTCCGACCACTCCTCTTGTTTCCCCTTATTCCCCCAGCAGCCTGGGACGGCGCTCGGGCGGCATGGGCCGCACCAGGAGCATTCCCTCCCGGTTCTCCATTTCCAGCCCGAACTGATGGACGGTGGCGGCCAGGGGCCGGCCAAAAAACAGGTCCAGATATTCCGACCCGACCTGGGCCCTGTACATGAAGGCCTGGCGCATGGATTCGTCGTAGCGCACCAGGGACAGAATCTCCCTGGCCGCATTCGTGTCGCCCGTGTCCAGGGCCCGGGCTTGGTCCCAGAGGCGTTCCACCGAACACATGCGCTCATGGTCCGCGATGACTTGGCCCAAGGCGCTTTCCGGATCGATGAGATCCGTCCTGGCCAGCCGGTCCCGCATGTACATCATCTCAAGGTCGGACGTGTCCCAGCACTTCAGGGCCCGGCACTCCACGGGCCGGTCCTCGTAGATGGCGCAACCCGAGTCCTCGGCCAGGTAGAACCCGCACACCCACTGCGTGCCCGAGCCCTTGACCTTGATCATCTCGGACTCCAGGCGCACCAGGCCGCCGCGCACCTGCTCGTGCACCACCTCGCCCGCGCGCAAGGTGTAGACCTGCTCGTAGCCCAGCACGCCGCGCCCGAACAAGTCTGCGTCCGCCAGATGCAAGGCCGGACCGCCCGCCTTGCAACACTCTCCGCAGCGTTCGCACTGCGTTCTCATGATCGCTCCTTTGGACAAGGCGAACCGGGGAAAAACCTTTTCTCGCCGAATCCCTGCCGGGATTCGGCTCCGGGTGTTCGTTCTCAAACCCTGCCCTGTTCGGGGTGCAGGGGTGGAAACCCCTGCCGGAGTCCAGGGGCAGAGCCCCTGGCCGCCGGAGGCATTCCCCTCAGCCGCAAACGGCCCGCACAAAATTCTGGCATGTGAAGTCGTGCCAGGCCATGAAACCCAGGGACGCATCGGCGGTCCAGGCGGAGGTGAAGGTCCGCGAATCCGCGCTCCAGAGCCGGTCCTGGACCGTGTCAAAGGCCGGGGCCATGCAAAAGTCCGTATGCTGGCGCGCGGGAGACAGGATGGACATCAGTTCCGGCGCCGTGGGCAGCCGCCAACGCGCGCCGCCGTCCGGGCCCCCGGCGTTCAGGGCCTCAACGTAGGCCACGGCCTCGTCAAAGTCCATGGGATACGGCGAGCCGCCCTGCTGCCAGGTCAGACCGGTGGCCTTGTCCGTGACCGTGCCGCCGTTGTTGTCGATGAAGTCGTTGGCGACGTAGCGCAGGGGCCGGTACAGTTCGTCCAGGCCCAGGGCCCGGCGCGCGCCCTTGGCCGGTATCTTGGTTGGTTCGGCGCGCAGCGGCAGTTCCGGGACGCTCGCGGTCCGGCCCGGCTGGAGCGTATCGGGCAGCGCGCAGGCCTGGTCCAGGTTGTCGCGCCAGGCCTGGTGGAGCCGGTCCAGTTCCTCGGCCATGGCCTGGGCCGTGGCCGGACGCCGGGCCGGATCATGGGCGCAGCAACGGTCCAGGAAATCGTCCCAGTCGGGCGTCAGGTCGGGGTTGCATCGGCTGGGCCGCTCGCAGGACAGGGACGGCAGGCGCCCCGTGAGCATGCGGTGCAGCATGACGCCCACGGCATAGATGTCCGCCTCGGCCGTGGCCGCCTCGGGATCATCCTCCTGCTCGGGCGCGGCGTAATAGGGCGACCCCACCCGCTCGGAGGCGTGGCGGTTCATGGCCTCGCCGCGCAGCTTGGACAGGCCGAAGTCGATGATGCGCACGGTGTCGTCGCCCGTGAGCAGCAGGTTGAAAGGCTTCACGTCGCGGTGCACGATGCCCGCGAAATGCAGCCTGGCCAGGCCCGCCAGGGCCTGGGACGCGTAGCGCACGGCCTTGTCCAGGGACAGGACGCGGGACGGGTCCTCCACCCGGTAGGTCTCGCCGATGGCCGCGCCCACGTTATTGCACAGGTATTCCATGACGAAAAAGGGCCGCCCCCCCTCGTCGCTGTCCAGATCCCAGACCGCAGCCACATTGGGATGGCGAATGGCGGCCATGGTCCGCGCCTCGCGGGTGAAGCGCCGCACCAGTTCGTCGGCCCCGACCACGGCCTCCAGCATGTCCGACGGCGCCAGGAGCTTGAGCGCCATGATGCGCCCCAATTCGGGATGACGGACCTTGTAGACCGCGCCCATGCCGCCCCGGCCCAGCAGGCCCCTGATCTCGTATTTGCCGATTGTGCGCATATTTTTCCCCGTCTAGACGAGCCGCTCGGCATAGGTGCGGGGGATGCCCGCGGCGATGATCTTCCGTGCCGTGGGCTCGGCGTCGTAGGGCACGAACCGCATCTGAACGGCGTGTTCGGCGCTGTCCCATATGGCGTACTTGGCGCTCTTGTCGATATCGTCGCGGGGCTGGCCCACGCTGCCCACGTTGAGCATATGCCGCAAGGAGGGGTCCAAACGGGTCACGCCGCCGCCAAGCGACCGCCGCCGGGCCTCCTGGCCGTCAAAGGTCACGCGGGCCAGGTCGTGTGTATGGCCCACGAAGATGACGGGCTCGTCGCAGTTGTCGAACCCGCGGCGCAGGTTGCGTTGCCTGACTTGGTACAGATAGAGATGCAGGTTGCGCGGCGGGAATCCGTGCACCAGGCGGCACCGGCCCTGGGGCGTGTCCACCACCAGGTCGCGGGGCAGGGCCTTGCACCAGGCCATGGACTCGGGCGAAAGCAAGGATTCGGTGATGTCCAGGGCCTTGCGGGGCATGGGATTGAACCAGCGTTTGCGGTGCTCGGACTCCAGGGCGTATTCGTGGTTGCCCATGACCGAGGCGATATTTCGTTCGCGCACCAGGCGCACGCAGGCCTCGGGGTCCGGGCCGTAGCCCACGGTATCGCCCAGGCAATAGACCGCGTCCGGCCCTATCGCGTCCAGGTCGGCCAGGACGGCCGTCAAGGCCTCGATATTGCCGTGGATGTCCGAAACGATCCCCAACCGCATGGCGACCACCGTAAAACAAGACGAAGTATTGTTTTACCCTTTTCTTTTCACCGCCGCCGCGACGAAGTTCTCGGCCCACCACGGTGTTCCAAGGGCATGAATGTGTGTGTAGGCGGCAAAGGTGTTGTTTTGCACCAGTCCGTCGCGGTCCCCGGCCATGCCCTGGCCGCGCCGCATGCGCAGGCAGGTGGGCAGGGAGACCGCATCCTCCGCCCGGCAGCAGGAATAATGGAATTCGTGCCCGGCCAGGGTGGAACCCGCCGGATGGTAGAGGTTGGAGCAATCCACCTCGGCCTCCACGTAGCCCAGGCCCTGGGGCTTGGCGCAGACCCGGACGGCCAGGTCGAAGACCCCGGCCATGGGCCATGAACGGCCGTCGTATTCCAATTCCCGGGCCAGGACCATGAACCCGCCGCATTCGGCGTAGATGGGCAACCCGTCGTCGGACAGGGCCTTGAGACGAGCCAGGCAGCCCGACGCGGCCAGGGACTCGGCCTGGGTTTCGGGGAATCCACCGCCCAGGTACAGGCCGTGGATCTCGGGCCAGGGCTCCGAATCCAGCAGTGACAGTGCCACCACCTCGGCCCCGGCCCGGCGCAGGGCCTCCAGATTCTCCTCATAGTAGAACCACAGGGCCGCGTCGCGGATTACGCCGATGCGCGCCCGGGGCGCGGGCGCAAGGTTCGGCCACAGCGGGGGGGGAGCCTCGTCCCAGGCCGGGGCCTTTCGAGCCAGGGCGAGCATGGCCTCCAGGTCGCAATGGGCTTCCACGGCATCGGCCAAGCCGTCCAGAATGGCATCGCGCGCGCCTATCTCCTCGTGGGAAATAAGGCCCATATGCCGCTCGGGGATGGGCTCGCGGCCGAGCTTGGGCAACGCGCCCAACACAGGCAGGTCCGTATAGCGGCCCATGGCCTGGCGCAACATGCCCCGGTGGCGTTCGCCCGCGGTGCGGTTGAGGACCACCCCGGCCAGATCCAGGCCAGGTTCGAAATCTTGGCAGCCGGCGGCCACGGCCGCGGCGGTGCGGGTCATCTTGGTGCAGTCCATGACCAGGACGACGGGCGCGTCCAACAGCCTGGCCAGTCCGGACGTGGAGGCCGAGCCGTCCACGTCCAGGCCGTCGAACAGGCCGCGGTTGCCCTCCATGAGGGCCAAATCGCAGCCGGCCGAGGCCTCGGCGAACAGGGAACGCACGGCCCCGGAGGGCATGAAGAAGGGGTCCAGGTTGGCGCAGGGCCGGCCCGCGGCCAGGCCGAGCCAGGTGGCGTCTATGTAGTCAGGGCCCTTCTTGAAGGGGGCGACGCGCAGGCCACGGCGGGCCAGAGCCCGGGTCAGGCCCAGGCTGACCATGGTCTTGCCCGCGCCGCCGGACAGGCCGGCTATGACAAGGCGGGGGATGTGCAGGGGCTGGGAGGGAATGGCGTGTTCCTATGCAGCACGAAACCGATTCTCCGTGTCCGCCCTCAAGCGTTCAGGAGAATCGGCTCGTGATTGCCGACTTTCGGCCACAGGGTCAGACCCCGCTGCCGAGCAACGGTCTGACGGCGGACCAGGCCCGCCGAAGGATCCTAGCTCTCGCCCTCGGAAGCAGCCTGCTTGCCGACGCCCTTGACGCCGTACAGCGTGGTGCTGCCCGAAGACCAGAACTCCATCTTGCCTTCCTGCACCAGAGCGGTCAGGACCTTCTTGACCTCGCGCTGTTTCGCATCGGGGAACAGCTTGGGGAAGTCGTTGAAATAGAACTTGGTCTTGCTCTTGCTTGCGCAGAACTCGAGGATGGTCTTTTTCGCCTCTTCCATGTCGAGAGCCATTCGCTTGCCCCTTGTGTTCGGGGGCGCGGGCAGACCCCGCGCCCCCGGTTAGTGACGATATCCTAGAACTTGAAGTGTGTGGTCTGACGCCAAGTGTAGTAGGCGGGATCACGGAAATCGTCGATCAGGTGCTCGGAGAACTCCAGGCCGGTCTTCTCGAAGAAGCGCTCCCAACCGATACGCTCGGCCCAGTCGCCCAGACGCTCGTACTTCTTGGCGTCGGCGGCGTAGGCGTCCACGATCTGACGGATGGTCTTGGCCAGGGTGGGCCAGCGGGGCGGCTCGTTGGGGATGAACGCCACGACGACCTTGGAGAACTTGGGCTCCGAAAGGCGGTTGGAGATCTTGCCGCCGGCCATGATGACCAGGCCGTCGCCTTCCTTGTCCGCCAGGGGCAGGGAGGGGCACATGGTGTAGCAGTTGCCGCAGAACATGCACCGCTCGTTCTTGACGGCCACGGACTTGTATTCCTTGCCATTGATCTCGGTCTTGGTCGGACGGATGGCGCCCATGGGGCAGGCCGCCACGGCCAGCGGAATCTCGCACATGTTGTCGAGGTACTCGTGGTCGATGATCGGAGGCTTGCGGTGGTAACCCAGGATGGCGATGTCCGAGCAGTGCACGGCGCCGCACATGTTCAGGCAGCAGGCCATGGAGATGCGCAGCGGGGCCGGCAGGTCCATGTTGGTGAAGTGCCCGAAGACCTCGTCCAGGGTGACCTTGACGGTGCCCGAGGCGTCGGTGGCCGGCGTGTGACAGTGGACCCACCCCTGGGTGTGCACCACGTTGGTGATGCCGGCGCCGGTGCCGCCCACGGGGAACTTGTAGCTGCCGCCAGCGAACTTGCGACCGTTCAGGTCGGCCTTGAGCTTCAGGGCCGTGTCCTTGTCGGTAACCATCAACTCAACGTTGTTGCGCGTGGTGAAGCGCAGGTAGCCGCCGCAGTACTCGTCGGCAATGGCCATGATCTCGCGCAGGTGGGTGACGCTCATGAGGCGGGCGCCGCCGAAACGCACGGTGTAGACCTCGTCGCCGCTCTTGGCCTTGTGCATGAGCACGCCGGGCTCGATGATCTCGTGGTACTCCCACTGGCCCTTGTTCTTTGCGATGACCGGCGGGTAGAACTGATCGAACTTCTTGGGACCGATGTCGGTAATCCGACCTTCCATCGGTTTGTCGGGATTGTATCCAGCAGAAATGAATGCCATTTTGGTATCCCCCTCTTATCTCTGGTGCTTCTCGCGGAACACATTGATGTCGCGCGTCCAACCGCCCTCGACGTCCTCTTCCTTCCAGAAGATGTAGGGGTTGGCACGGGGCGCGGAAACGTGACGGGCGTCGGCCTTGATGCCGGTGACTTCCAGCATCTTCTGGAAGCCCTGGCGGCGAATAAGCTCGCCGATACGCTCACGGTTCTTGCCCTCTTCCATCCACCAATCCCACAGGTTCTCGATAACTTCCTTGAGCTCGTCGTAATCCGGCGGATTGACCTCGATGAAGGGCACCAGCAGAGAAGCCATCTGGGCGCCGTCCAGGATGGGCGCCTTGGCGCCGACCAGGATGGTCGCACCGCGCTCGTCGCCGATCTTCAGAGCGCGAGGCATGGTGTTGATGCAGTGCATGCAACGGTAGCACTCGGCGTTGTCGATGCTCAGGGTGTTGCCGTCCCAGCTCATGCACTTGGTGGGGCAGCGGTCGATGACTTCTTCCACGATGTCGAACTTGCCCCAGTCGCGGCCCGAATGGGCGCCGGCGTTGGGGGCGAACTCGCCGTTGACGTAGCCCTTGACGGCGTCCTGGTCGATCTTGATGTCGTCCTTCCAGGTGCCGATGACGGAGAAGTCGGAGCGGGCGATGGAGGCCACGCAGCCGTTGGGGCAGCCGTCGAACTTGAACTTGAACTTGTACGGGAACGCCGGACGGTGCAGCTCGTCCTGATACTCGTTGGTCAGGGTGTGGCAGGCAAGCTGGGTGTCGTAGCAGGCGTACTCGCAACGGGACTCGCCCAGGCAGCAGGCCGGGGTACGCAGGTTGGATCCCGAGCCGCCCAGATCGGTGTCCAGGTCATGGGTCAGGGTCCAGAAGATCTCCTCGAGCTGCGGCGTGGTGGTGCCCAGGAAGACCAAGTCGCCGGTGGCGCCGTGGAGGTTCAGCAGGCCGGAGCCGCGGAAATCCCACAGATCGGCCAGCTGGCCCAGGAACTCGGTGGTGTAGTATTTACCCGAGGGCTGGTTGACGCGCAGGGTGTGGAAGTGCGCCACGCCGGGGAACATCTCGGGCTGGTCGCAGTAACGACCGATGACGCCGCCGCCGTAGCCGAAGACGCCCACGATGCCACCGTGCTTCCAGTGAGTCTCGCCATCCCGGTAGGACATTTCGAGAACGCCCAGGAGGTCGTCACAGACGTCCTGCGGAATCTGGAACTCGACATTGTCCGGGTTGGCTTGCCTGTGCTCCGCTTCCTGTTTGATGTCGGACACAAAGCTGGGCCACGGCCCGCTTTCCAACTGGTCCAACAACGGAGTTTCATGTTTCGCCATTCTCTTCCTCCATTGTCTTAGAGAGTTTCACACCGTATGAATGTGTCCCGCAACGCCCGGCTCTGGCCGAAACGTCGGAGGAACGTCCCCGCGACTCAGCCCGGGCCCCGGCCATGCGCTTAAAATACGCATAACCCCCTGGGACACGGGAATGAAAAGCTAGAAAGTATCCAGGTTTTTGTCAACCGAAAATGCCCCTGCGCAAGGCGCGTAGGAACCCGGCACCCGGCCTTCCCAGCCATCACCGATCAAGGACCACCCTCCCGGGAGGATACTCTCCCGGCATTCGGGCCGAACACCCTGCACCCCCCCAGGGCAAGATGTCCCGCATGACACCCAAGGTACACTTTCGACAAGGTTTTGCAAGTGCTTTGAACAAAGCAAAACCGCCCAGTTTTCATACTAAAATGGAATAAAAAAGGGGCCGGACCACGGGTCCGGCCCCACAGGGCGTGATTGGAGGAGGTTCCCTGTTGTGAATGCTCAGTTAATCTGGGTCTTAAGCCAGGCCCGGATGGAATCGGTGACGGGGAAGGTACCCTTCAAGTCGCCCATCTCGCGTCTGAAGTCGCGGACCAAATGGTCGGGAAGATCCAGGCAGGCCAAGTCCTCGGCCCCGTCGGAATTGCGCCGCACCAAAAAAACCTTGGGAGTCTCGTCCCAGTTGTAAATGACCCAATAGATGGACTCGTCATCCTTGCTGCGCACGCGGTTCTCGTAGGAACCGCCGTAGCCGTTGTTGCCCCATTCCAGGTACAGGCCCACGGCGTCCACGGGCTCCATGTCCCAATCGATCTCCAGATCCCTGAATCGGCTCAACTGTCCCATGACATCCTCCTTGGCGGCCCCTTCGGGGGCTGACCGGCCGGACATCCCGGCCGAAGTGTTGGCTTGGCAAGGACAGGGGAAGGGGCCGGCAACTCCCTGGCAGCACCCACACGTGCAAACCGGCGCCCAAATGCTTCCGGGAACGTCCCTTGACATCCCCCTGTCCTTAATTGGAATAATAACGATTACTGTAGAACTGTCAAGAAAAATTCTTAATAAGAAACAAAAATTCACAACCCGCCGAAAAAACAAAAAAAGCGGGGAGCCTAAAAGCTCCCCGCCACGAAAATCGCCAGGAAAATGCCGTGCTGGTTACTGTTCAGCTACAGGCAGACTTGTCCTCGTCGATGAGCCGACGGGCCACGTCCTCGTCGTACAGGGACAAGGGATTGCGTTTCTTGTGGTCGTCGGATCGGCCCTGGTAATGGGGCACGGCGGCCTCCACCACGTCACGGGTGATCCAGTGATGACGGTCCC
>Ga0272444_10001847_pt1 | contig 19980 bp, 20 predicted proteins | sample SSMForm13_FD_201033 | JGI IMG/M metagenome (GOLD analysis project Ga0272444, IMG submission 201033) | Marine sediment archaeal communities from Little Sippewissett salt marsh, Falmouth, MA, United States - SSM-Form-13 | ecosystem: Environmental > Aquatic > Marine > Wetlands > Sediment ... | reverse complement strand
CAGTTCAGTCTTCGGCGACGATCTTCACCAACAGGCTGGCGTTGACGTCGGTGTGCAGGTGCAGCACCACTTCGTACTCGCCGGTCATGCGGAAGGCGCCCTCGGGCAGGCGCACTTCAGACTTGGCGATCTCCACGCCGGCCTTCTCGCAGGCGGCGACGATGTCGCCGGTGCCGACCGAACCGAACAGCTTGCCTTCCTCGCCGGTCTGGTGGGCGATGGTGACGCCGTCAGTCAGCGCCTCGATCTGCGCCTTGCGCGCTTCCGCCGCTGCCAGCTTTTCGGCAGCCTGCTTTTCCAGCTCGGCGCGACGTTCCTCGAACGCGGCCACGTTGGCAGCGCTGGCGAACACGGCCTTGCCCTGCGGGATCAGAAAGTTACGGGCAAAACCGGATTTTACGCTGACCTTGTCACCCAGCACGCCCACGTTCTCGACTTTTTCCAGAAGAATGACTTCCATCGTTAGCAAACCTCTTTAAGGTTAAACAGCCAGGCCTCATCACCCCGCTGCGGACACAGGACCCATCCCTATCGATGTGTCCTAATCCGGCCCCTGCGACCTGTCCGGACGCGCACGAACCTTTGCCCTGAAATCCAACCACCCGTCGGCGTAACCGGCCGCAGCTATCGCTGTGACACTGTGCGGCGCACCGACCAGCATTAAAAAATACAAACCAAACAACCAGGCCGCCTGCGCCCCGGTGATCTTCACCAGGCCGTGCACCATGCTGATGCCCTGAAACAGGTACAGCGTCATGCCGACCAGATACAACTGCCCGAGCACACTCGGATCGCTGGCGTCACCCCAAAAGGTCGAGGCCAGCAGCACCGGCAACAGCAGCAGCCAGGTGCGCGAGAAGCGCAGCTGGCGGAACTCCTCGCCAAACGCCCCCGGCTTGTCCAGCCTGGCCTGTGCCCAACGACCGACGAACACCGCCAGGGTCATCAGCAACAACCAGCTGACCGCCACCCCGCCCGGCATCCAGGCCGCGATCAGGCCCAGCAATTGCTGCTGATCCGCCTGCGGGATCACCGCCGGGTCGAGACGCCCCTGCACGTATTCGCGCAGCAGCTTTTCCCAGTACTCCGCCGGGTCGCCGAGCAGCAGGTACTGCGCGACAACCAGCAACACGGCGCCGAACGAGGCCGCCTCCAGCGTCCTCGCCAGCGAGCCGCTGCGACCCAACACGCTGGCCAGCCCCCAGGCCGGCAGCCACAGGATCAGACCGAGGATCGCCAGCGCCAGCGGCATGCCGAACATCAGGCCACCCAGGCCGGCCATCGCCAAGGTGGCGGAAACCACCACCAGCAGGCCTTCACGGCCGCCGTTGCGCAGGGTCGCCAGCACCACCACCGCGGCGCTGGCGATCGCCACCGGCGTCACCGTCAGCGCCAGCATGCCAAACATGACGGTCGCCACGATGGCCTGGGTACGGCCTTTCATCAGCAGGGCGATCAGGCCTTGCACAACTCTCCCCCGTTCAAACGAAGGATGCGCTGCCGCCGCCGGCGGCAACGCTGCTCCGCAGCAAAATTAATGGCTGTCGGAATACGGCAGCAGCGCCAGGAAGCGCGCACGCTTCACCGCGGTAGCCAGCTGACGCTGGTACTTGGCGCTGGTACCGGTGATACGACTCGGAACGATCTTGCCGGTTTCGGTGACGTTCTGGCGCAGCAGGTTCAGATCCTTGTAATCGATCTCCGCGATGCCTTCAGCGGTGAAACGGCAGTACTTACGACGACGGAAAAAACGTGACATTCCAGTAACTCCTTACAATCAGGAAGCCGCAGCTTCAGGTGCTTCGTTCTTTTCCTCTTCCTTGGCGAGCGGAGAGGCCTCGGTGATCGCTTCTTTGCGACGGATCACCAGGTGACGCAGAACGGCATCGTTGAAACGGAATGCACTTTCGATCTCGGCCAGGGCATCGCTGCCGCACTCGACGTTCATCAGTACGTAGTGAGCCTTGTGGATCTTGTTGATCGGGTAGGCCAGCTGGCGACGACCCCAGTCTTCCAGACGGTGGATGCTGCCGTTGTCGGCTTCGATGATGGCCTTGTAACGGTCCACCATGGCGGGGACCTGTTCGCTCTGATCCGGGTGGACCAGGAACACGATTTCGTAGTGACGCATTGTAGCTCCTTACGGGTTAACAGCCTCCCGCCCGACTGCTAAGCAGCCGGCGGTGAGACAAGGAGAATCCGGCCTTGCAGCCGAATCGAAGCGCGCGATTCTAGGGATTCCGCTCAGCAAATGCAAGGCCCAAGCAATCGGCTCGGGCAACGACACCCTGTTATGAACGTTCAACGACGCTGGCGCAGCGCCTCGTAAAGGCACACGCCGGTGGCCACCGACACGTTTAGACTCTCCACGCTGCCCTGCATCGGCAGTGACACCAGCAGGTCGCACTGCTCACGGGTGAGACGCCGCATGCCCTCGCCTTCGGCACCCATCACCAGCGCCAGCGGGCCTTTCAGGTCCGCCTGGTACAGGTCGCTCCCGCTCTCGCCGGCGGTGCCGACCAGGAACACGCGGAAACTGTCCTGCAGATGGCGCAGGGTGCGCGCCAGGTTGGTCACCTGCACGAACGGCACCGTCTCGGCCGCGCCGCTGGCCACCTTGCACGCCACCGGCGTCAGCCCCACCGACTTGTCGCGCGGCGCGATCACCGCGTGCACCCCGGCAGCATCCGCGGTGCGCAGGCAGGCGCCGAGGTTGTGCGGATCGGTCACGCCGTCGAGCACCAGCAGCAACGGCGGCTCATGCAATTCGGTCAGCAGCCGGTCCAGGTCCGCCTCGTTCAGCGACACGGGTGCCGCGGTGCGCGCGATCACGCCCTGGTGATTGGCGCCGGCCGCCAGCCGGTCGAGGGTCTTGCGGTCGCTCTCGGTGATGTTCAGACCCAGCTTGCGCGCCTCGTCCAGCAGCGGCCTGAGGCGCCGGTCGTTGCGCTTGGCATCGAGCAGGATCTCCTCGATACGCCCGGCGCCGTGCTTGAGCGCGGTGCGCACCGCGTGGATGCCCACCACCCACTGGCTCTTGCCCTTGCTCACGACTTGTTGCGGTCACGCTTCGGCTTGGCCGGTTTTGCCTGCTCGTCGTCGCTCACCGGCGGCCCGAGCAGCGCCGGCACCTCGCGTGCCGTCTTTCTGCGCGGCTTGCCCACCGGTCGCGCTTCACGACCCTTCTCCGCCTTCGCCCTCTCCGCAGGCTGCGCCTTGGGCTCGGCCTTTTCCACAGGCTGCGCCTTGGACTTGGCTTTTTTCGGCGACTCCGCCTTGGCCTTCGCCTTGGGCTGCGGCTCCTTCTTGCGCTTTGGCTGTGCCTCGGGCTGTTCCGCTTCAGGGCGCGCTTCAGGCTTGCCTTTGTCGCGACCCCTGCCCCGGCCCTTCTTCGCCTTGCCTGACGACTTGTCGGCCTGTCCCTCGCGCGCCTTCTCCGGCTTGCGCGAACGCTTCCTGCCCGGGTGTTCGCTGGGTTCGGCACCATCGAGCACGAAGTCGATCTTGCGATCGTCCATGTTGACCGCGGCGACGCGGATGCGGATCGAATCGCCGAGGCGATACACCTTGCCGCTGCGCTCGCCGGTCAGACGATGGCCGATCGGGTCGAAGTGGAAATAATCGCGGTCCAGCGCGGTGATGTGCACCAGGCCGGTAACATAGATTTCTTCCAGTTCGACGAACAGCCCGAAGCTGTTGACGCTGGCGATCACCCCCGGGAAGCTGTCGCCGACCTTGTTGAGCATGAACTCGCACTTCAGCGCATCGGTCGAGTCGCGCGAGGCATCGTCGGCACGCCGCTCCAGCGCCGAGCAGTGCTCGCCCATATTGGCCAGCTGCTGCATCGAGAAGTCGAAGTCCTTGGCCTTGCCGCCGGCGATGATGTGCTTGAGCGCACGGTGCACCATCAGGTCCGGGTAGCGGCGGATCGGCGAGGTGAAGTGCGCATAGGCCTGGAACGAAAGGCCGAAGTGCCCGACATTGTCGTGCGAGTACACCGCCTGCATCATCGAGCGCAGCAGCACCGTCTGGATCACGTGGAAGTCCGGCCGCTCCTTAACCTTTTCCAGCAACTCCGCATAATCCTTTGCCGTGGGCTCGTCACCGCCGCCCAGGCTCAGGCCCAACTCACGCAGGAACTCGCCCAAGTCGGCCAGCTTTTCATTGCTCGGCCGCTCGTGGATGCGGTACAGCGCCGGCATCTTGTGGCGCAGCAGCAAGCGCGCCGCGGCGACATTGGCCGCCAGCATGCACTCCTCAATGATCTTGTGCGCATCGTGGCGGACCAGCGGCACCACCTCGGCAACCTTGCCGTTGTCGTCGAACTTGAAGCGCGTCTCGACAGTGTCGAAATCGATCGCACCGCGCTCAGCACGCGCCGCATGCAGCACCTTGTACAGACCGTACAGGTCGTGCAGGTGTGGCAGCACGTCGGCGAACTGCTCACACAGCTCGGCGTCGCCGTCGAGCAGCATGGCCCCGACCTGGTCGTAGGTCAGGCGCGCATGCGACTTCATCAGGCCCTCGAAGAAGCGCGAGCGGTACATCTTGCCCTCGCCGTCGAAGTACATCTCGGCGCACATACACAGGCGATCGACCTGCGGGTTGATGGAACACAGGCCGTTGGACAGGATCTCCGGCAGCATCGGCACCACCCGGTCCGGGAAGTACACCGAGGTGGCGCGGCGGTAGGCCTCGTTGTCCAGTGGCTGGCCCGGCTTGACGTAGGCCGACACGTCGGCGATCGCCACCAACAGCTTCCAGCCCTTGGCGGTCGGCTGGCAGTAGACCGCGTCGTCGAAGTCGCGCGAATCTGCACCGTCGATGGTCACCAGTGCCACGTCGCGCAGATCCACACGGTCTTTCTTGGCCTTCTCCGGCACTTCTTCGGACAGCCCCTCGATCTGCTTGAGCAGTTCCTCCGGCCATTCCACCGGGATATCGTGGGCACGGATCGCCACGTCGGTTTCCATGCCCGGCGCCATGTGGTCGCCCAGCACCTCGGTGATGTGGCCGATCGCCTGGCGCCACTCGGTGGGGTGCTCGATGATCTGCGCCACCACCATCTGGCCGTCTTCGGCACCGCCGAGCTGGTCCGGCGGAATCAGCAACTGCTGCGCGATGCGCTTGTTGTCCGGCTCGAGTATGGCCACGCCCTGCTCGATGTGCAGGCGCCCCACCAGGCTCTGGTAGGCACGCTCCAGCACCTCGACGATGTTGCCCTCGTAGCGGCCGCGCCGGTCCATGCCCGAAATCTGCGCCACCACGCGGTCACCGTGCCACACCTTGCGCATCTCGCGCGGGCCGAGGAACAGGTCGTCGCCGTGCTCGTCCGGCTTGAGGAAGCCGAAGCCGTCCGGGTGGCCGATGATGCGGCCGGTCACCAGATCCTGCTTGTTGACCACGCAATAGCCGCCACGGCGGTTGCGCACCACCTGGCCGTCGCGCGACATCGCGTTGATGCGCCGCGACAGCGCCTCGATCTGCTCTTCTTCGAGCGCCAGCGCCGCGGCGATCTCCTTGAAGGACATCGGACACCCCTGCTCGTTGATGGTGTCGATGATGAATTCGCGGCTGGGGATGGGGTTCTCGTATTTGCGCGCCTCGCGCTCAAAATTCGGGTCTGCCGGGCCGCCCTTGCGTGCCTTACTGCGTCTTGCCACTCACTGTGCCTTGGTTTCTGAAATCTGCGCGCATTGTACGTTGACAGGCGCAAAATGTCGCTGTAGATTACGCGCCCTCGACACCCTTGCCTGGGTGGTGAAATTGGTAGACACGCTAGCTTCAGGTGCTAGTGGGGGCAACCCCGTGGAGGTTCAAGTCCTCTCCCAGGCACCATACACATCGCCAGGTAATCGCTTACCGAGCGACAGGAGCCCGCATGACGTCATCGTCATGCGGGCTTTTTGTTGCCAACGCCCCGGCCCCGACAATATTGCCGCGGCGCCGACTGATACGCGCATCGCTTCGGTTACAGCGGCGCCATCAGCAAGGGAGTATCATGTGCACTGGATTCCCGGCCACTGTGGCCTCGAAATTTTCACCGACCTGCGGAAACAGCCTATGCGCATCTCGGAAGGTCAGATATTCGAAGGAGCAGTCACCGCCCTCGGCGCGGAAGGCCCCAACATGCGCTGGCTGGTGATCAGCCCGCAGGGAAAGATCCATGCGCATTCACTCGGCGACCCGCTGGACCTGCATTGCATGCCCATCGGCATCCTCGAACAGAGTCTTGCGCAGGGAAAACTCAGCTACGTCGAAACCCATATCGATCATCCGATCATCCGCCTGCAGCGCGCCAAACAGGAGTTCGGCATCACCGATACACATCTGGGACTGCACGGAAAGCGGCTGCAGAAAATGCTGCAACTGCTCGAATACAGCGTCGAGAACAATTTCGACTACGTACCTCATCTGGCGGGAGAGATCCTTTCCCTGGTCGCCAGAGAATCGCTTCCCAAGGACGAACTGGGCAATCTGCACGCCAAAGTGAGCAGCCTTTTGAAACCCGGCTGATTCGGCTGCCGGCCGCTGCCGCACAACGGCCGCCATCAAGGCGAACAATCACCGATTTCGCGACCATGCTATTCAAGATCGAGCACTACACCCGCTACGACTATTCGCTGCCGGTGAACCTGGGCGAACATACGCTGCGCTTCCTACCACGCGACGACAACGGCCAGCGGCCTGTGCAGGAACAGCTGCAGGTAGACCCTGCGCCGGTCAGCCGCAGCCAGGATCGCGATGCCTGGGGCAACCGCATCGAACGCCTGGACTTTGTCGGCGAAACCGGCCACCTGGAAATCCGCGCGCACCTGCTGGTGGAGACCAGCCCGGCCACAACACCGCAGTGGCTAGGCCCGCTCAGCCTGCCCTGCGACTACGCGGCACAGGCGGACTGGCTGGCACCCTACCTGGCGCCCCTGGAAAAACCCGGGCAGCTCGATGCGTTCATCGCCGGCCTGCTGCAGCGCAGCGGCGGATACGCGCCCGACTATCTCGACGCCCTGAACCGGGCGCTGCACGGTTTTTACCATCGCGGGGTGCGCCTGCACGGTGCGGCGCGCAGCCCGGCCGAGACCCTGCGCCGCGGCGAAGGCGTGTGCCGCGACCTGGCCCTGTTGTTCATGGCCTGTGCCCGCCAGGTCGGCCTGGCGACACGTTTCGTCAGCGGCTACCAGCAGGGCGAAGGCAACATCGAGACGCGCCAGCTGCATGCCTGGGCCGAGGTGTATTTGCCCGGTGCAGGCTGGATCGGTTACGACCCGACCCACGGCGCCACGACCAGCGAGGAACACATCGCCATTGCCTGCGCGCCGACCCAGGCGCTGACCATGCCGCTGGAGGGCGGCTATACCTTCCAGGGCGAAAAGCTCACCAGCACCCTGACCACCGAGATACGCATCAACACGCGCTGAGCCGCGCTGGCAAACACGCCGACACCGCGCGTGGGGCGGGCGCGACGCGAGCAGCCCGGAGAGACTGGCTCAGAGATAACGCAGGTCCAGGGTATAGGCGCTGAGTGCGCCGGACGGCGGCGTGGCCGAGGTGTCGGGCGGTGTGTTCACCGGCTCGATCACCAGGCGCTCCTGGCGACGCTCACGCGCCTGCTGCAGATCGTCCGGCAGGCCATCGTAGGGACCGCCCTGCGGCCGCCATTCGTGCCAGCTCAGGCGCAGGCCGCTGCCCAGCCTCTCGTTCCACAGCAGCATGTCCAAAGGCGCCTGTGCCTGTATGCCCGGATACAGGCCCTGCGTCGGCACGAAGCTGCAATAGCGCACGCCGAACAGGCGCAAGGGCCCGGCTTGGTCGCGCTCCTGGCGCAACGGCAGGCGACAGCCTTCGACCCACAGGGACCAGTCGTCGAGTTGCTGTTCAGCACCGTCGCCGGCGCGCAGCGTCAGCTGCAGGCGCTGACTGCTGGCGTCGACCAGGCGCGAATCGCCGCTGGCCTGCATCGCCGTGTCACCGAGCAGCGGCCAGAACTCCAGCGCCTGTTCGATCTCGAGCTCGCAACCATCCAACTGCGCCCGCGCCAGCTGGCGATCCGCATCGTCCAGCAGCCGGCTGGCGATCGCCCGGTCCAGCCCCAGGCCGGCCTCGCGCAGATCCCCGAGCACCTGTGTCAGATCCTGGCGCAGATAGAACGGCAGGGCGAAACGCTCGTGCAGTTCATCGCCCCAGTCAGTCAGCTCCGGCACCCGGTCCTGCGCGCCGAGCATCGCCACCAGGCTGCGCAGCAGCGCCGCCACCGCGGCCATCTGCTCGGCAGAATGCAGCATGCGGAAGGCGCGGAACTCCACCAGGCCGAGGCAACCGCGCTGCGGCAGGTAGGGGTTCCATAACTTTTCGATGTTCAGCTCGCTGCGATGCGAATTGCCGGAAGGATCGACCAGGAAGTTGTTGAGGCTGCGCCAGATGAATTCGGGTTCGGGCTCCGGCTGGCGGCCGAGACGGTGCAGCGCCAGCGCCAGCGCGTTGAAACTGTCGCGCACCCCCTCGTCCGGCCGCGGCGCCTGACTGGAACCGCCGACATAGGCGGGCGCGAACCAGTAGGACAAGGCGGGATGGCGGATCAGATAACGGATCAGCCGCGGCAGGGTCTGCGGCGCGACGATGAACGGACTGCTCAGCGGCTCCGGGCCGCCGAGGGTGAACTGGCCGCCACCGCCACTGTCGCTGACCTGGCCGTTGAACTGCAGGCGCTCCGGCGCCAGCCCCACCGCCCGCGCCGCGGCGAACAGGCGGCGCAGTTCCTCCAGGAATTCGCTGACGCAGGTGGCGGGCGCCTGGTTCACCTCGATCACCGCCGGGTCCGGGGTGACCGTGGCCCAGGCGATCTTTGCATCCACCGGTGGCGGATGCCCCTGCCAGATCAGCTGCGCCACGCCGGCCTCGCCACACACCTGTGCCACCAGGCCGACGAAGCGCAGGAAGGTGGCCACGTCGGGAAAACGCGGCAGTTCCAGGCACAGGGCATTTTCCGACGCATCACTGCCGAGCTTGAGCAGCAGCAGACCTTCGTCGGCCAGGGGATCGGCCAGGCCTTCCACCGGCGTCTTCTGCTCGTGCAGCGAGGCCGCGCGCAGGCGCTCATCGGCCGCCGCATCGACCGGCGGCGCCTGTCCGTCGACCCTGAACAGGATACGCAAGGGCAGCGGCCGGTCTGCCAGTTCGAAGGCAGTCGCCCCCCAGCCCTGACGGTTCAGGGCATCGCCCAGGGCCTTGTGCAATGCCTGCAGCCGCTGCGCTGCATCCTGCGCCTGCCCGGATGCCTCGCCGAGCAAGGGGTCGACCGGCCCCTGCCACAGCGCGCTGCCGTCACGGCGTTGATAGACGCCGAAGCTCCAGCGTGGCCTGGATTCGGCCTCGTACTGACGGCCGACGCAGCGCAGCACCAGTGCGCCGCGGCGGTCGCGGCACAGCTGCCCCAGCAAGCGGGCGGCCCGCGCACGCTTCTCCTCCCCGAGCGCCTGGTTCAGCCATTGCGGCTGCTGCGAGTAGCGATCGGTAAAGGTCGGCTCCGCCCCCACCCACACGGCCAGTTGCGTCGCTGCAAGCGCACGGTCATGCGCGCCAATCGCCCGGTCGAACTCACTGTCATCCTGCTGCATGCGCCTCAGTGTCTGCGACCGCATGGCTTACTGTCAAAACGGCAGCGCAGCGGCCGCAAACGCCTGCCGGATCAACGGCGCCTGCACCGCAAAAACGCACCAACTCGGTGCGCAATCGTGCACTGCCGTCTTCCTGCCTCACACTGGTGCATGGTCTGTGGACCTGCAGCCCCCGCCAGACAAGGCCTGCGGCAAAGCGTGCACAGAAATTGCTTTCGCTTTCGCCAGACCCGTAAAGTCAGCTGCGCACTGGCAAGCCAAGGCGCAGATCAACAAACACAGAGATGGACAGCATCCGTGAATACAGACCAGGCCCTGCAGGCCTTTCTCGAGGAACACAGACTGCCGAGCGCCTACCGGCAGATCATCGACCGCTGGTTCGCGCCGCTGGCCGAGGGCCTGGCGGCGCGCCATGCGACCGCGGGCCGTCCGCTGCTGATCGGCATCAACGGCAGCCAGGGCTCCGGCAAGAGCACCCTGGCCGCGCTGTTGACCATTTTGCTGGCAGAGCGCCACGGCCTGCGCAGCATCGACCTGTCGATCGACGACTTCTACCTGACGCGCGCGCAACGCCAACAGCTGGCGCAGGACGTGCACCCCCTGCTGGCGACGCGCGGCGTGCCCGGCACGCACGACGTGGCGCTGATGCGCGACACCCTGCAACAGCTGATGCAGCGGCAGGGGCCGGTGGCGGTACCGCGTTTCGACAAGGCCGCCGACGACCGTCTGCCGCCCGCGCAATGGCCGCAGACCGAGGCCCCACTGGACCTGGTGCTGATCGAGGGCTGGTGCTTCGGCACCCAGGCGCAGGCGCAGGCCGCGCTGGAAGCGCCGGTCAACCAGCTGGAATCCGACGAGGACCCGGACGGCACCTGGCGGCGCTACGTCAACCATGCGATCGAGCACGACTACCAGCCGCTGTACCAGGACGTCGATGCCTGGATCATGCTGCAGGCACCCTCTTTCGACTGCGTCTACCAGTGGCGCCTGGAGCAGGAGGCCAAGCTCGTCGAGAAGATCGCGCAACAGGGCGGCCAGGGCACGCAGTTGATGAGCGCGCCACAGCTCGCCCGCTTCATCCAGCATTACCAGCGCCTCACCGAACATGCGCTGCGCACCCTGCCGGCGCAGGTCGATTACCTGTACCGCCTCGATGCACAGCGCAACATCATCTCTTTCAGCCAGGCCCACGCGGAGCAATACGGATGACCCGTATCCTTATCTACACCGACCTGGACGGTACGCTGCTCGATCACCACAGCTATTCGCACGCCCCGGCCGATGCGCTGCTCGCACAGCTCGAGCGCGACGGCATCCCGGTGATCCCCTGTACCAGCAAGACCCGCGCCGAGCTGTTGCCGCTGCGCGAGGAACTGCACAACCGCCACCCCTTCATCGTCGAGAACGGCGCGGCGGTGATCGTCCCGCGCAACTACTTCGAGCGGCGCCCAGCCGGGCTCGAAGCGGCCGGCGACTTTCTGATCAAGCGCTTCGTCGAGCCACGGAGCCACTGGCTGCAGTTGATCGGCGACGTGGCCGAGGCCTTTCGCGGCCAGTTCCGCGGTTTCTCTGCGATGGACGAACACAGCATCGTGGCACTGACCGGGCTCGATGCCGCAGCGGCCGCGCGCGCGGCTCAGCGCGAATTCGGCGAGCCGATCCACTGGACCGGCGATGCCGACCAGCGCCAGGCCTTCATCAGCGCCATCGAATCGGCCGGTGCCCAAGTGTTGCAGGGCGGGCGTTTCATGCATGTCTCCGGCAAGTGCGACAAGGGCAGCGCGCTGCGCTGGCTCAACCATGCCTATGCCGAGGCAGACGGCGAGCCGCCGGTCAGCATCGCCGTCGGCGACAGCCACAACGACATCGCCATGCTCGAGGCGGCCGAGCACGCGCTGATCGTGCGCTCACCGGCCCACCCGCCGCCCGAGCTGAGCCGCAATGACAAGCTGACAATCAGCGAGGCCTTCGGCCCCCAGGGCTGGGACGAAGGCGTACGCCGGATACTCACAAAACTGAAAAAATCACCCGAGGAAACACGTCATGGCTGACTTTCATCAGAACGGGATCATCACCACCTTGCACAACCTCGATCACCGCTCGCTGCAGGAGATCGAGGCAGAACTGGTCAAGTTCGGCAAGCAGCGGCCGATGGCGCTGATCCTGCCCTCGCTGTATTCGGAACTGCAGACCGAGGCCTTGCCGAACATCGTCAAGGAACTGCAAAAGGTGCCCTACCTGTCGCAGATCGTGATCGGTCTGGACCGCGCCGACGAGTCACAGTACCGGCACGCCCTGGAGTTCTTCTCCGATCTGCCGCAGAAACACTGCGTGCTGTGGAACGACGGGCCGCGCCTGCGCGCCATCGATGCCGATCTGCAGAAGCTCGGCCTGGCACCGAAGGAGCCGGGCAAGGGGCGCAACGTCTGGTACTGCATGGGCTATGTGCTGGCCTCGGGCAGCGCCGAGTCGATCGCGCTGCACGACTGCGACATCCTCACCTACCAGCGCGAGATGCTGGCGCGCCTGATCTACCCGGTGGCCAACCCGCTGTTCAACTACGAATTCTGCAAGGGCTATTACGCGCGCGTGGCCAATCACCAGATCAACGGCCGGGTCTCGCGCCTGCTGGTCACCCCGCTGATCCGCGCCCTCAAGCAACTGCTCGGCGACAGCCAGTACCTGTGCTTCCTGGACAGCTTCCGCTACATCCTCGCCGGCGAGTTCTCGTTCCGCCGCGACGTGCTCACCGACATCCGCATCCCCAGCGACTGGGGCCTGGAGATCGGCGTGCTCTCGGAGATGCACCGCAACTATGCCAACAACCGCCTGTGCCAGGTCGACATCGCCGACACCTACGACCACAAGCACCAGGACCTGTCGATGGAGGACCAGGCGGCAGGCCTGTCGCGCATGTCGATCGACATCGCCAAGGCGCTGTTCCGCAAGCTCGCCACCCAGGGCGTGGTGTTCAGCAAGGAGACCTTCCGCTCGCTCAAGGCCACCTATTTCCGCATCGCCCTGGACTTCGTCGAGACCTACCGCAACGACGCCATCATGAACGGCCTGAAGTTCGACATCCACGAAGAGGAGATGGCGGTGGAGATGTTCGCGCGCAACATCATGGATGCCGGGCGCACCTTCCTCGATCGGCCGATGGAAACCCCCTTCATTCCCAGCTGGAACCGCATCGTCAGCGCGGTGCCGGACATCTTCGAACGTTTGGCCGAGGCGGTCGAACAGGATCACAAGGAATTTTCGTCATAGACAGCAGCCACACCATGAGCGATACCCTGCAATGCCTGGAACAACGGGTTCTGCAACACCTGGAGTTCATCTACGCGGACATCGAGGTCGCGCGCCCGCTCAGCGAGATCGCCAGCGGACTGGTCGAGATCATGCGCATCGACGACCACTGCGAGCCGCCGCTGCCGCACTGCAACCTGTGGGACCAGGGCGACATCGCCATGATCACCTACGGCGACAGCATCCGGCAGGCGGACGAGAAACCGCTGCACACCCTGCACAACTTCCTCAACGAGCGCCTGCAGGGCGTGGTCACCGCGGTGCACATCCTGCCATTCTTTCCGTGGACCTCGGACGACGGCTTCGCGGTGATGGACTATTCCAGCGTCAACGAGGCGCTCGGCGACTGGCAGGAGATCCGCGCCATCGCGCATGACTACCGGCTGATGGGCGACCTGGTGATCAACCACTGTTCCAGCCGCAGCCGCTGGTTCGAAAACTTCAAACTGGGCCTGGACCCGGGCAGGGACTATTTCCTGACCGCCTCGCCGGACGACGACCTGAGCGCGGTGGTACGTCCGCGCACCAGCCCGCTGCTGGCCGAGGTGGAGACGGTCGATGGCATCAAGCACGTGTGGTGCACCTTCAGCCACGATCAGGTCGACTTCGATTTCCGCAACCCCAGGGTGCTCGAGGAGTTCGCGCACATCATCCGTCTGCACCTGGACAACGGCGTGCGCATCTTCCGCCTGGATGCGGTGGCCTTCCTGTGGAAGATCGTCGGCACGCCCTGCATCAACCTCGACCAGACCCACGAGATGATCCGCCTGCTGCGTACCCTGATCGAGCACGCGCAGAAGGATGCGATGATCATCACCGAGACCAACATCCCCAACCGCGAGAACCTCACCTATTTCGGCAACGCCAACGAGGCGCATGCAATCTACAACTTCTCGCTGCCGCCGCTGCTGGTGCACACCCTGATCAGCGGCAACAGCCGTTACCTCAGCCAGTGGCTGATGAGCATGCCGCCGGCGCAGAACGGCACCACCTATTTCAACTTCATCGCCTCGCACGACGGCATCGGCCTGCGCCCCGCGGAAGGCCTGCTCAGCGACGAGGAGATCGATGACTTCATCGACACCATGCAACGCTTCGGCGGCCAGGTCTCATGGCGCGCCGACACCGGCGGCCGGCGCAAGGCCTACGAGATCAACATCGCCCTGTTCGACGCATTGCAGGGCACCACCGCAGGGCCGGACCGCTGGGGCAAGGACCGCTTCGTCTGCGCGCATGCCATCATGCTGGCACTGGAGGGCATCCCGGCCTTTTACATCCACAGCCTGCTGGCCACCGGCAACGACCGCGACCGGGTCGAGCACACCGGCCAGAACCGCGCCATCAACCGCCACCAGTGGCAGCTCGATGAGCTGAGCCAACTGCTCGATGACAGCGCCACGGCACATCACCAGGTGTTCGTGCGCCTGCGCCAGCTGATCGCGATCCGCCGCGAACAGGCGGCCTTCCATCCCAACGCCACCCAGTTCACCCTGCAGCTCGGCGGCGAGCTGTTCGGCTTCTGGCGGCAGAGCATCGACCGGCGCCAGAGCGTCTTCTGCGTGTTCAACATCAGCAGCGAACCGCAGACCCTGCTGCTGTCGTCGCTCAACCTGTTCGTCACCGACGACTGGCACGACCTGATCAGCGGCGAACGCTTCGACGACCTGTCGCAGGCACTCACCCTGCAGCCCTACCAGGTGTTGTGGATCAGCAACCGTTGAAGTCCGGCTGACCACCGGCTGGCGCCCGATCCCAACCACCCGCGCCGTTTCCGCTAAGCTACGCCGACCGACACGGCAGCGGAGAGACGATGCGGGAGACAATGATGAGCCGGCGCTTCGCCGACAACCGCCCCTTGCAGCTGATGCTGGCATGGCTGCTGGTGCTGTGGGTACTCATGGCCATCGCGCCGCTCAACCGCTTCGACTGGTTGCTGGAGAACCTGCTGGTGTTCATCTACGGCGCCATCCTGGTCGCCAGCTATCGCCGCTTCGCCTTTTCCAACCTGTCCTACGGCCTGTTCACCCTGTTCATGAGCCTGCACCTGGTCGGCGCGCATTACACCTATTCGGAGATGCCGTTCGGCTTCTGGCTGCAGGACTGGCTCGACCTCTCGCGCAATCACTACGACCGCATCGTGCATTTCAGTTTCGGCCTGCTCATCGCCTACCCCTTCCGCGAACTGCTGCTGCGCGCCGCCGGCGTACGCCCTGCCTGGTCCTACCTGCTGACCCTGGTCACCGTGCTCGGTTTCAGCGGCTTCTACGAGGCGCTCGAAGGCGTGGTGGCGGTGATCGTCAGCCCGGAACTGGGCGCCGCCTACCTGGGCACCCAGGGCGACGAGTGGGACGCGCAGAAGGACACAGCGCTGGCATTCGCTGGGGCGATCGTCACCATGGTGCTGGTGTGGCGCGTGGCAGTACGCCGGCAGCGCGCGCACAAAGTCTGATCGAAGCAACCTACAGCCCCGCATGGGGTCTGCCCAAGATACTGCGGGTTGCTGCGAGGCCGCACAGATATCGCAACAAACCTGCGAGCCTGGTCAAGCCACGGCTCAACCCATGGTTGGGCACAGGCACCGCTCAATCGTCTTCGCAGAAGTATCCTTTGCGGACGCCACTGAGCAGGTCCGGCAGCGCCTCGCCCTTGATCTTGATCAGGCTGCGATGATCACCGGATTCCAGGTAGACATAGGCCAGGCTGGTCAATGCCTTGTCCACCAGGGTCTGCATGCCATACGCGGGGCCCAGCGGCGGGATCGCGCCCGGATCACAATCAGGGAAGTGCCCGGCGGCCTCGTTCTCCTCGGCCAGAGCCATTTGCCGATCGAGCTCTTTTGCAATCGCAGTGAGACTCACCCAGGCATTCGCGGGGATTACCACCATGACCGCCCCTGCGTCATCCTTGAGCACAACGCCCTTTGCAATATGGCCTTCATCGACATGCGCCGCTTCAGCGGTTTCATGGCTGGAGCCGCTCAGCGGGTGGGCGATCACCTCATAGGCGACGCCTCTGCCCTCGATGTAACTCTTCACTGTGGCTGCTATCGTCATTGTTTGTCCCCCTTACAAGTGGCTGAAAGATCGCCGATGCTCCCGGCCGGGAATCCCCATCGAGGCCTGGCTCTCGCAGGCCGCGCATTTCGCTGGTCGCCACTCCAATCATGGGAATCCGAAACTGTCGGCACACAGAATTCGTTTTTGCCCGCAGCGGGCACTGATATCGCCCGCGTAATGAACGCTGCCGGCGAAAAGCGCACCGGGCCTCAGCACGCTACGGCAACCGGTAGCGCAGCACCTGCGAAAAGGTGCCGTCCTGGTTGTTGGTGGACTCCATCTGCCCGCTGATCCCGGTGTAGGCACCCGTACCACCGACGATGGCAATCATCGATGTGCCCTTGTCGAACTCCCGTCCGGCCACCTGGATGGTGCCGCCCTCGAGCGTCAGCGTCCACTGGCACTGAAGGCTATGCCCGACCCGTGTTCTGATACATGTTCCACTGTTATTGCCGATGCTGCTGCCCTCGCCGTCGAGCAGGGGTTGATCGAAGACATACATATCGCCAGGTGAATCACCCGACGCGCCGATGTCAATGAACTCGGCTTTGTCGACTCTGGCATCGGCAACAGTGACGAGGGTGTTCGGGCCGGTTCGAGAACAACCGACGAGCAGGGAGATGCTCAGGAACAGGAAGCTGAGTGCAAAGACGGAAACTGCGTTCACGATGATTCACCCATGAAGTCGAAAGGCCAAGCCGAAAGGGTACGCCAGGTTATGCAACAGGTGTTCGCGGCGCCCTTGTCTGTCCTGCAACGAAGTCCATCCAGGCGCCGTTGCGGGCCCGCAGGGGGCACTCCCACTCACTGTTGTCGCCGAGACCAAGCGAACAGTGGCGATTGCCGACAGCGCAACTCGCCACATACAGCCGTTCCCTGCATGAACTGCTTGGCGCGACAGCGGCCTGACGTGCGGCATACCCCGGCAATCCGCTTTTGCGGCCTGGGCTGCGGCTCAGGCGGGTGAGCCAGGTTCAGGAAAGGCGAAGAGCGGACATAAGAAACCCTGCCGAAGCCGGGTCATGCGTCAAATTGCCCAAGCACCTCAGGTTGATCCCCTTCAAGTCGCTGTCACGACCGCTGGCGTGCACCGAACAGTCGCACCCTATCCAGGTCGAAGCATCGGCGGGCGCCACACACCTTTATGGAAAAAGCCCGCTCAGGGGGACGCGCGCTCCAGCGAGTGCGGATCAATCCGTTGTCTATTGGCTGTAGGGGCTCGCGATGCTGTGCTGGATTTCGCGCTCTGCCTCGAGCCAGTCGTCGAGTTCGTGGCCGGGAACAAAGCCTCGACGTTCGGCGATCAAGTAGGCGGCAACTTCGATCTGGTGACGATAAGAATCACTTGGAAACACGAATTCATGCGCCTTTTTCGCCAAGGAGCGGTGATTTTCGGCTAGATTATTCATCGCATTGATCTCCTATTGAAATCGCCCAAAGTCCGTTTCGCGGGATCAAGCGGCCGCCCATTCCTGGCTACCGTCTCTGCTGGTCCTTCTCCGTCTTCTGGTGCCTGAATTCGCCTCTCACCACCCCTTCGGTGAGGGTCGGCACGTGCTGTTTGACCTTCGCATTCGCAAGCAGCTCCTCGTACTTCTCTTTGACCGCCGCCTCGACCTCCGCGTCATTAAGGTCGGGGACCTGATCTTCGATCGAATGTGCAATCCTGTGTTCGATCCTTTCCTTGTCGACCGCGGGATCCAGCGCAAAGTTGCTGCGCTGATCGTCGTCTTTGGGACTTGCTGCCATTTCGGTCACCTCAGAATCAACTTTTCGCGTCGGTCCGGCACGCGGCCGACCGCTACAGACCCTCAACTAAACTCATACGACTTTTTTATTACAGGATAATGAAAAGCCGGCCGCCAGGCTCGCTGTGGGCGGTCACTCGATCAGCGTCAAGGTGCTGCATTAATGGAGAATCGAGCCCGGTGAATAATCGCTAAGCCTCTGCCCCTTCCTCCCTGAGCTTGTCCCTCACCGCCATCAGCACCTGGCCGTAGGTGTTGTGCCCCCTGCCGTCTCTGCCGCAACCCCAGAAATAGTCGTAAGCGGAGGTCTCCACGATCTTCTTGCTGCCGGTCATCAATAGTGCCTTTGCCACCTCGGGATGCGTCAGGCACTTGATATAAACGCCGCGCGTCATGACCGTCTGCTGGATCTTTTTCCAATCCTTGCGTACGGCTCGCTCATGTTTCTCGGCCAGTGCCCTAGCCTCTTCCGGGGAGGCCGTAATGCGGATGGCCGCACGCTGTTCCGGGTCCTCGAACTTCATGCCCTGGAAATAGTGCTCGACCGTGGGCCAGTCCGCGTCGTCCAGATGAAAACCGTGACGCGAAAAACTGCTGAGCGGGCTGTTTTGGTCGCTGCGCGAAATGTAAAGCGGTTCAGGTTCTGGTCGGCTGAAAAACATAATGCTCGATTCCAAGGATTCTAGTAGAAAGCATGTTAAGGCCTTTGGGGCGAAAAACAGCCCCACTGAGCCACCGCGCCAGCAATCGTTTTGGCCGGGAGACCACACCAGCGTCGTATTTCTATAGCGTATGCGCGGCCAAGGAGACGTGCGCGAGGAGCGTCAGTGATTTCGCTTTTGCGCGTGAATCCCTGAAAACCTCAACAACAGACCAACTCGGTGTGCGTGCCAAAACGGCCCGCCCGGCTGGCTCTCAGGCAGCGGTCACGGCTCCAGACATCGATGATCTGGCGTTCCGCCTCGCGATGGGTATCGTCGAGCAGGATGACGCAATCCTTCGCAAGAGCTGAACCCATTACAGGCATGAGTCCGTATCGACCACCAGGCGTTGTCCCCGGGGGACCGTCGCAAATCACCAGGTCGATTCGCTTGGCAAACAACTCCATCGGCGCGTCGTACCAAAGGTAGCTCCCAAAATTCTTCAGCGGGGCATACACGAGGTGCACATGGTCGAAGCCAAGCTCCCCGAGCATCGAGGCAAGATATTCGTACCATGCGCGGTTGTGCTCCAGCACGATGCAATCCAGGCCGCGCCCTTTGGTCAGGGCTGCTATCAACAGGGTAGTGGCCCCGGATCCACACTCCAGAATCGAACCGGATACCTGTTGAACACGTTCACCAACGTTTTTGAGGTAAGAAAATCCGGCAGCATAGCCAAGATTTCCCCAGGCCGCCGCGAGCAGCCCAACATCCAGGCGACTGAGCTGCCCACCGCTTGCACGGTCTGTCACGCGTGCGCAAGCCGCCCCCAACAACCTTGCCTTTACCGGTAAGGTCAATTGCCGAAAACCCTGCCCAAACATCGATACCCGTCCCCAACTGCTTGGTTGTTGTCGCAACACTGCTTACGTAACTCGCGGTTTAACACATCTTTTTTCAGAATTAGTGACTGCCCGCTTTCGGCGCCGGGATCGATGTCTGGGGAGAACACCTGAAAGCAACATTGGCCAAAGGGCGGTATCCGGCAGTTGTCTGACAGGGACAAGCCGATCGAGCGTGTCTGCCATTCCAAGCCCAACGCAATGCTTCACCATGCCCGCAGTTCTGCGCCAGCGAAGGCTCTCAACCCAACTGCATTCTGTTGAGAATGGTTCTAACGCGCGCCGGTGACGCCGGCAGTCAGGGTGAAGCGCATCGCCTCTTCCATGCTCATATCCAGGGGGCGCACCGCACTGCGCGGCATCAATACCGCATACCCGCCGATCATGTAGCTCATGGGCAGGTATACCAGCACGCTGTCTTCCGCCCGATAATCCTCCGGCAGGCGTTCCGGCAGCGCCTGGGTCACGAAACCGATCACCTGCATGCCGGTCTCTCCGATCGATACCGCCACGACCTGCTGCAACTCTTCCTTTTTGGCCGGGGAGAAATAGTCGAAGAAATCACGCATCGATCGATACACCGTCTTGATCACGGGCACGTGGTACAGCACCTGCTCTCCCCAGGCGAACAGCCGCTGCACCACGTAGGCGTGCATCAGCACGCCGACCAGAAACACCACCAGCAAACCCGCGATCGTGCCCATGCCCGGCCA
>Ga0272444_10001846_pt1 | contig 19983 bp, 14 predicted proteins | sample SSMForm13_FD_201033 | JGI IMG/M metagenome (GOLD analysis project Ga0272444, IMG submission 201033) | Marine sediment archaeal communities from Little Sippewissett salt marsh, Falmouth, MA, United States - SSM-Form-13 | ecosystem: Environmental > Aquatic > Marine > Wetlands > Sediment ... | reverse complement strand
TCCTGAAAGCCTATTGTCTATCCAACGGGATAGGCGATTCCAATCTTGACAAACCCGGGCCAGATAACTGAGAATGAATAGTAATTCCAATAAAAACAGCGATTGAGAAGAGGCTTGGCACCCATGCGGATTCTGGTTGTCGACGATGACCGTGTGAACCGGCAGATTATCTCGCATCACCTGACGGCGTCGGGATACGAGGTGGTCGCCTGTGCCGACGGCGAAGCGGCCTGGGAGATCATCGGGTCCGAGGAGATTTCCCTGGTGGTGACCGACTGGATCATGCCGCGCATGGACGGCATCGAACTGTGCCATAAAATCCGTCAAACTCACTTTGATCGCTACATCTACACGATTATCGTCACCTCCAAGGATGAACAGCAGGATCTGATTCACGGCATGGATGCCGGTGCCGATGACTTTTTGGTCAAACCGGTTAACCGGGAGGTGCTGGGCGCCTGCATTCGGGCCGGCGAACGCATCCTGGCACTGGAGCGCCGACTAGAGGAACGCAACCGCAAGCTCAAGGAATCCAGAGACCGCCTGCAGCATGCCTACGGTATCATGCAGAAAGACCTGGAGGCGGCGGCACGAGTTCAAAAGAGTCTGATCCCCAGAAAAAGCACCGTGCATCCCGGTGTGCGGTTTCACTGGATGTTTCAACCCTGCGCTCACGTGGCCGGAGACATCTTTAACTGCTTCTCCATGGACGAGAACCATCTGGGGTTTTACCTTTTGGATGTTTCCGGGCACGGTATCCCCGCGGCCATGCTGTCGGTGATGATCGGTAAATTGCTGGTGCCGGACACCGCCCAGGACAATCTACTCAAACGATCCCTGCCCGATCCGCCCTATTACCAGCTCGTGTCGCCGGAGGAGGTGGTCCGTGACCTGAATGACCGTTTTCAGAGCCGCGAGACATTCAGTCGCTACTTTACCATGATATACGGTATCATCAACCGAACCACCGGTGCGGTGCGGCTGTGTCAGGCGGGACATCCCCATCCGGTGCTGGTGCAAGGCAGCGGAAAGGCCCGGAGCGTTGGACAAAGTGGATTTCCCGTGGGTATCCTGCCCAATCTGGATTACTCAAGTTATGCGGTTCAACTGGCGCCAGGGGATCGGCTGATCCTTTACTCGGACGGCATCACCGGATGCATGAATGCCCGGCAAGAGGAATTCAGCCAGGACCGCCTGATCCGCCTGTTGGCCAAAACCCGCCGGGAAAGCCTGGTGACCGCAGTACAGACCTTGAGCCGCCAGTTACGCCAGTGGAATGGCCCGAGGGTATTTGGCGATGATATGACCCTGCTTGCGATTGAGTATACCGGTGCGTCGATTTTTTTTACCGATGCAGAAGAACCGCCGTTGATTCACCGGGTGATCGAGGTTGAGGGACGGCTCGATCAGGCCCCAACAGTGCGTCGTTTTGTGGACGCGTTTTGTAAACAGGATTGTTTTGCCGAGAAAACAGACCAGGAGACATGGTCGATGGAACTGGCCGTGCATGAGACGGTGACCAATATTATCCGGCATGCCATCGGCGACGGTGGAAGCCGCATGATTCGAATCGATGGTCTGGCTTTTGCCGACCGCACCGAATTCTTGATCACCTACGATGGCCGGGCCTTTGATCCGGATCGGGTTCCCGAACCGCTTCTGGACGGGTCGCAGACCGCCCATTTCGGTCTCTACCTGGTCAACCGCTGTGTGGATGTGATTGACTACCGGACCAAACGCCCAGGCGAGAAGTGCATTCGTTTAGTTAAAAACCATTCTGACCCATCATGACGGATTCGTAAAAAGTCCGAGATCAAGGCTTGCGAATCCTGAGGAATGAGGCGTACATAGAGTACTCCGCAGTGACGAAGGATACGCGTAACGCCGATATCGGGCTTTTTACGAACCCGTTATAATACGTAACAGGAGCATTCTCATGTCCTTGACAGTTGAGAAAATCGATCGGACCACCATTATCACCTTTGTCCAGACCAGCATTGAAGCCGGCAATGTCCCGGCGCTATGGGATGAGATCGACCCGTTGCTGGATGACACCACCCAACTGATTTTTGATTTGTCACAAGTGGATTTTATCGACAGCACCGGTTGTGGAATTTTTCCCAACTGTGTCAAACGGCTGAGTGAAAAAGACGGCGAATTGAAGATCTGCGGGTTGTCAGACAAACTGGCGGCCCTGTTTCGCCTGATGGCGTTTGACCGCTTGATGGATATCGTGCAAACGCGGGAGGAGGGGCTTGCCGATTTCGAGGAATAAAAAGGGTGGCCAATATCGTTTTACGGGATCAACGCCCCTTTCCATTTTCTTTTAAATACGGTGACCCTGATAAAGATCAATGCCCCTTTTTCTTGATGATGGTCAGCATCTCACGGCCGGCGGCCATCTCCGGCCTGGCGGCCTGAAGGCGTTCGGCCATCAGCCGTGCTTGATCCCAGCGGTCGCGCTGCATGTAAAAGACCGCCAGCGCATAAAGGTAGTCCGGATTGTCAGGCTCCACACCAAGGGCGCGCTTCAGGGCGCTTTCGGCTTCATCGTCGCGTTTGATTTTTTGCAGAAGAAGTCCCAGGTTGTATTGAATCCGCGAACGCTGTGGCAGGCCGGCGGCTGCATCGCCCAGGAAGACTACCGCGTCATCCAGTTGGTTTTTCTCGGCCAGCAACAGACCCAGTGAGTATTTGATTTCGTAAAAGTCGGGGTGATCGGTGACGACCTCCCTGAGCAGCCGCTCCGCCTCACTTTTTTTGCCCTGGCCATTGTAGAGCATGGCCAGGTTGACCTTGGCCGGGTAGAATTGCCGGTCGATGGCAATGGCCTTGAGGTAGTGCTGCTCGGCTTCGGATAAACGACCGAGGCTGACATATAAATTGCCCAGATTGTGACGGGAGGGCGCGAAATCGGCGGTTCGCTCCATGGCCTGACGGTACTCGGCCAGGGCTTTTTCGAATTGGCGACGGGTATCCGGGGGCATCTCCTTTTGGGGAATGGCGGCCAGCGCAGCCGCGGCTTCGATGCGAACCGCCCGGACCGGATCATAGAGCATGGGCGAGAGCAGTTTCAGCCGTTGGTCGGGATTGCCCTGGGGCAGCCGGCGCACGGCTGCCTGCCGAACCATGGATTCCTCGTCGCTTAGCGCTGCCGTAAACTCAGAAAGGGCCGCATTACCCCCATAACCTGCCAGTTCGGACAGGGCCGTGGCCCTAACGATGGTCGGGTAGAGGCGGTCCTTGGCCAAGGATGCCAGGGCATCCACCGCTTCCGGCCGGTGCCCTCGACCGGCATCGAGAACTTCTCCATAATGGGGACGCTGCGTTTGCCCATACCACTTGGCCATGGCGTCCACCGACCACGCGGTTTTTTTGTCCACATGGCAGCGATCGCAGGCGTTGGGGACGCCCATGCGCAAGGTCAAATCCGGACGCGGCAGGCGGAAGCTGTGGTCTGGACGATAATCAATGCCCATGTAATGGCGGCCGGGCATGTGGCAGGCTTCGCACCGGGCACCGCTGCCGACCTCGAAAAGCACCGCTCCCGATGCGGATCGAATCGGCTCGCCGGCCTCACCCCGTTTCTTGTGGAAATGATGTCCCTTCTGGTCGTAGATGGCTGCCCGATGACATTGCAGGCACAGGTCATTGCCGTCCTTGATGCGCCGAATACTGTGCACGTCGTGGCAGTCGCTGCAGCGAACGTCCCGGGCGTACATCTTGCTCTGCATGAATGACCCGTACACATACACTTCATCCAGGATCTGTCCGTCGGGATAATACAGCCCTTCGGTCAAAATCTGCGGGAGGCCGTAGTCCAGAAAATCGGCATGACGATGGATGTTGTCATCCATGGACATGCGCCGGGAGTGACAGGGGGCGCACAGGTCGATCTGTTGCCCGGCGGTGAGATCCCGTGTTCTCACGGCAAGGGCATGGTTCGCCACTGCCGGGCGGCCCATTTCCGGAAGCCGGGCCCAGGCGACATGCGCCGAGCCGGGCCCATGGCAGGCCTCGCAGCCCACGCTGATCTCGGAGAAGGTGGTGGCATAGGTGTCGGTGCGGTAGTCGTAGCCCTTTTTCAGATCCGTGGCGTGGCACTCGGCGCACATGCCGTTCCAGTTCTGTCCATTGTTGGTCCAATAGAGCCAGTCCCCAGGATCCAGCGGCGTGTCCGGATAAAGATGATACCATCGCTGTTTGACCACGTCCCAGGCAATGGGCAGGCATTGCAGGCGTCCGCCGGGAAAGGAGACCAGGTATTGCTGCAGCGGGTACCAGCCGAAGGTATGGGTGATCTGAAAATCCTCAGGCTTGCCGTCCACCCCTTGGATATGCACGAAATAGTTGCCGTCGCGGCGGTAAAACCGGGAGGCCTGGCCGAAGTGGGTGAATTCGGCATGGTCAAAATCGCCCAGAACGGTGTTCTCGCTTGCCGGTGCCATGGCCCAACGATGGTGTGAATCGGACCAATTGTCGTATTCCTTTTTATGGCAGTCCCGACAGGCCTCACTGCCCGTGAATTCGGCGGCCTGTTCATGATTGTCCTTCATGGAAATGGAAAGGGGTGACCGGTTCTTGAGGTGATAGATCGGAAGGCTCAGGACGATCACCAGGGTGGCAATCATGCCGACGATCTTCCAGGTGGTGTTGGGGTCTTTGATCATCGGCTGGATTCAAGCCTTTTTTGGATAGACGACCTGGTCTTCTCTGAACCGGTCCCTTTTGATCGTTCTGGCCGTATCCACCCGCACAACATTATTTTCGATGACCACCGGATGCAGGGCCATGGCCCGGGGGGCCGGCGAGCGCAGGACATCGCCATGGATATCGAAGGCCGAGGAATGGCAAGGGCACAAAAACTTCTTCTCTTCCGCAACCCAGGGAAGCGTGCACCCCAGGTGCGGACACCGCCGGGACAGCGCCAGAAATCCGCCGTCGGCCAATCTGGCCAGGTAAAACCGGCCCCTGGGAAAAGCGGTTACTGTCCCGCGTGCAAAGGTGTCTACTCCTCCGGCTACGATGAATGTTTCCGGTTTCCCGCCCTGGCTGGTCCAGCGGCCGGGTCGCAGAAAAGATCCCATGACCCAGAAAAGCTCCACCAGGGCAGCCACCCCCAACCCCACCCAGACAAAAGACAGGAACCGTCTGCGAGCCAGCATATCATTATAGTTGTTTTCCGATTTTTCCAAATGCATCTCTCACATTACGATAGACGTTAAGACAATGTTTTTGGCAAGGATAGAGGGAGGAATCCGTATCGTGTCAACCTGCGACGACCGATAACGCAGTCCAAAAACATTGTCTTGGCGTCTTTTTACCAAGGCAACGTCAGGACCATCCCCTCCCCCCGAAACCACACACCGGCAATGGTCAGGATGGCATACGATGTCACCAGCAAAATAAATATCGATTGGACGGTATCGTTGGTCGTGGCGGCAAAGGTCTTTTTGATGATGATGGTATACCCGCCAATGGCCAGCAGTACCGCCAGGGTTGGAATCCATCCCTTTACCAGGACCGGGGCAATAGCGCCGGGAGCCGATCCGGCAGCGGCAAACCAGGTGTCGGCCAGGATCAGCAGCGGAACGGCGACAATGGCCGTTGCAGCGGCCACACCCGCCATCTTCCGGCCCTTGCGGGATGCAAACCAGATTCCTTTTGTATCCTTATCGTACTTCAAATAGGGGATCGCCAGCAGTCCCAGGCAGGTGATGAGCGGAATGATAAAAACCGCAAACATCGGATGGAAATGCAGCAGAAGCTCTTGCAAACCGGCAAAGTACCAGGGAGCCCGGACCGGATTGGGGCTCAGGCCGGGATTGCCCGGTTCGCCCAGGGGGGCGTCCACAAGACTCGAGAGCAGCAACACGGCCGCAACCAGCACCAGCGCTGTGGTGGTTTCGCGCAGCAAAAGATCCGGAACCACATTCGCGCGGACCGGTTTTTCTACCACCGGTGTATGCAACGGCCGGGGGATCACAAGGCCCTTGGCTTTACGGATGCGCCAGAAATGATAGGCCAGCAGGCCGATTAGCAAAGCCGGCAACACGGCGGTATGCAAGGCATAAAAAAGTTGCAGGGTCTGGGGGCCGAGTTCTCCGTTGCTGAGGATCGTTTCTCTAAGATAGGCGCCAATAAAAGGAACATATTCCAGCATGCCGGTGGAGACGGTGACGGCCCAGTAGGCGAGCTGGTCCCAGGACAGCAGGTAGCCGGTGAAATTGGCACCCAACACGACAGCCATCACGCCAAGACCGATGACCCAGTTGAACCGGCGCGGCCGGTGAAAGGCGCCGGTGCAAAAGACCCGCAACATGTGCAGAAGCATCATGGCCACCAACAGGTGGGCGCACCAGTAGTGCAGGTTGCGGATTAACTTGCCATAAGGCGTACTGGTGATCAGGGCCTTGACGGAGGAATAGGCGGCAACCGGTGTCGGCTCATAGACAAACTTGAGTAACAAGCCGCTTCCCAACTGGAGCATTACCAGGGTGGCGGCCATGCCGCCCAGGCCCCAGGTGAGAGAAAACCGCATGGTTTCCCGTGGGATGGTCGTCGGCCTGAAATGAAGGGCCAGATTCCTCAAGAGGAAACGGTGGTGCCGGTGCCCGGCGTGGGGGCGCCATGACGCGGGAAAAAAGGATTTGAAAACCTGTTGCGGCAAGGATGTTCTCCTTTAAGAGCCTGTTTGATAAATCCGTCTAAGGCCTATAGCCAATTGCTTATTGGGCATTATCGATCCGGGTAGATTTGCTTCCAATCGTTTTTCATATCCACCACGGTCCAGCCTTTTGCCTGGGCTTCATCAAGGGCCTTGTCCAGGCGGCCGATGTGCGATTCGCGATCATAGGCCCACTCGCGCTTGCCATCCGTGTGGTGGACCAACAGGGCGAGTCGAGCACCTTGCCCGGCCATGGTCCATTGCAGCATCTGCAGGTCGCCGTCGGAGTTGCCGAAGGCGGCGATGGGACGGCGGCCGATGTGCGAGTTGATACCTACTGGTTTGCCTTCCTTGTCGTCAATAAAATTAACCTTGGGTTCCCGCACCAGGACTGGCTTTCCATCGCGCATTTCGAATGTCGTGACAATTGAACTGCCCACCACCTGCTCCGGCGGGATACCATAGACCGCTTCCGTCCAGGGGCGCATGAATTCGATGCCGCCGCCTGAGACAATATACGTCTTGAAGAATTTTGCGCGCAGGTAGGCGAGCAATTCGAGCATCGGCTGAAACACAAGACTGGTGTAGGGCCTGTTCAAGGCGGGGTGCCTGGCGGTTTTAACCCAGTCGGTAACAATGTCGGCAAATTCGTCGGTGGTCATACCGGCATGGGTGGCCATGATCAACTCAACCAGCCCCTTTTTGCCCGATGTTGCCAATGCCTTCATATCCCCTTCCAGCACGGCCTGAAAGGGGTGTTGGGTTTTCCATTCAGGATGGTTGGCGGAAAGTTCCTTGACGCGGTCAATGGCAAAGTAAAATTGAAAATAAAGCGGCTGCTCAGACCAGAGGGTTCCGTCGTTGTCAAAGACGGCGATCCGCTCGGCGGGCGGGACATAATCGGGCGAGCCCGGTATTGTAACCTTTTCGACAAAGGTGATAATGGCCTTTTTGGACGCTGTGTCGTTCCAGGAGGATAACGGGTCGGCCGCCTGGGCGGCAATGGCACTGGTGACAATAATGATTGTGCTAAGCAACCAAAAGAAGCGCATTTTCATGGTCCGTCCTTTCTATAATAGGCAAAAGAGAAAGGGCACCCCATTAGGGCGCCCTGCGGTGGAGACCATACGATTAGAGACCTCCCATGGTTATGCTTGTAATTTTTTTTCAAGAGACGAAAAGCTTTAAAGGAATTATGGACAAGTCTAACCTTAAAAGCCCGATCATGCAATACTTTTAGGTTCTCAGGACGCCACCGGCTGCTGAGCAAAGGTAATATACTCCAGATCACGGACATTGACGTGCAACTGATGAAAGGCCACCATCAAGGCGATCAGGCAGGCGTAGGTATAGCCATAGCCGTAAAACGACATGCCCAAGACAATACTCAGGGCGCTGAGTCCTGCATTGGCGACAACGAAAACAACGCTGACCAGCAGGACAGACCGTCGCAGGTCGAAGTAAAACAGAATGATGACATTGATACACAGCAGAATCTGCAGAAATGAGCCGATCAATACGATGCGGAACAAGGGAACCTGCAGGGTCGACAGACGTGCCCAAGCCACCAGCCGGGGGGCGAATATCAGGCAGAAGACGGATACCGTGCCCTGGATCACGAAAACATCGCGAATACTGCCTTTTAGGGCATCCACCATGGCTTTTTTTTCGGCCAGGATATCAGCCAGCGAGCGTTTGCCGACAACCTTGGCGTAGTATTGACGGTAGTGTTGATAGAAAACCGTTTCGATTTTGAGCAAAAAGATGGCCATGGCCGGCACAATGGTCAGGTAGGCGAAAAAGACCGGCCCTTCGTAAATATCGTGGGTGGTGAACCAGGGGACGATTACCCGGGCGTCCGGCGCCAGCCAGAACACGAACTTATCCGCCCAGATGCCCAGGTTGAATAAAAAACCGATGCCCACCAAATCCCAGTAACGGATGAAATAGCCAAGAAAATCGGCGTTCCAGAATATGGTTGGCGGAAATTCCACCATAATCTTGGCCATGATCCAGAACAGGGTCACTGTTTGGCCCAGCAAATATCCCGCGATATATCCTTCGGTTCCCAAAGGACGGCCCAGATAAATCGCTCCGGCAACGCTGATGCCGGCGCCCAGCGCAAAGGCGTTGACGATGCCGTTGTAGTCCTTGATGGCCGACAGAAAAATCATGCACAACCAGATCAGGCTGACCACCAGAAACAACATCACGCCCAATACCTTGTGCAGCAAGGAAACCTTGAAGAATAGATAGCTGCCGGCGGCAAACACGCTGCCGGCAAACAGCACCAACAGCGTCAGGGTATACAGGGTCGGCAGGATGACATCGATCTTTTTCTCATACAGGCGATCGGCCATGTAACGGGTGGCGATCATCTGAACGATGCCCACCAGAATCAGGGAGAAGGCATAGGTGTAAACCACTGTTGACCGGAACAGGGCATGTTCTATGCGGGTCAGGCCGGCGCCCTGATAGACGCCGAGTACGGCCAGGCAGACGATGGACATCAGCCATGGTCCCGAGGAAACCATGGCGGCATACAAATAGGCCGTCAGATCGCCCAGAAACGTCTGGCGATTGAGGATTTTTTTCAGCTCGAAACCGATGCCGGCCATTATATCTCCTCTTTACTCATATACTGTTTATAGATGGCATCATACTTTCGGTTCAGATCTCGTTCCTGATAATACCGACCGACCCGTTCACGGCCGGCCAGGGCCATTTGCTCCCGTGCTTTCGGATCGGACAGGATGCGAATGATGCCGCCCGCCGTGCCGACCGGGTCGGCCACGGGGGTGACGATGCCCGAGGGGCCGATCATGCGGTCGTTGCGGGTGCGCCCCTCGATCAGTTCCCGGCAGGATCCCACATCCGAGGCGACCACGGGGATGCCGGCGCAGTTGGCTTCCAGGATCACCAGGGGTTGGGCTTCGCTGACACTGGTGAGCACCAGCAGATCCAGTTTGGGGTAGTATTCCATGACATTGATGCGACCGGTGAAGACAACCCCATCCCCCAAACGCAGCAGTTTCACCAATTCCTTGCATTCCTGGTAGTATTGTGGATCTTCATCCGTGGGGCCCAGGATGAAAAACTGCACGGAAGGCATTTGCAGGGCTACGATTTTGCAAGCCCGCAAGAAGGTTTTGACATCTTTGATGGCCACCACGCGGCCCACAAATCCCACCTTGAACCGAGTTTTGCTTTTCTCCGCTTCATCGAAGATCGCCGGCTTGAGGGTACTGAAACGCGCGATGTCGATGCCGTTGGGAATGATTTCAATTTTCTCCGGATCCGCTCCCTCGGAAATTTCCAGTTTGCGGTTGCCGCTGTAAAGCGTGAAAATACGATCGGCCATCTGGTAGGTCATGCGTCCCAATGATTCGAACATATTGATCCACAACTGCTGAAAGGCATTGACGTCCTTTTTGACCCGTACCCGTTCACCACCGGCAACGTAAATCCACTCGGCCTGGGCGATTTCGATCTTGCGCTCCTTGGTGTAAATCCCGTGCTCGGTCAGCAGCATGGGGCGCTGATGGACATGCTTGGCCATGGCGGCAAGCATGCCGGCAAACCCTGTTGATATGGTGTGGTAGACCCTGGCCCGCGGAATCGGGGCGCCCAGCAATTTAAAGACAGGCAGATGCGTGAAACGGAATGTCCAGAAGTAGTCGATAAAGGAAATCGTGTTATTCTCAGGGCTATACTGCTCAACCAGAAAGGACCATGCCTTTTTGCCGTGAATCAGATCGTGAACGGCAAGTCCGCTGTTCTCGGGTTGTTGGAACAAGGCCACGATTTTTTGGAACTGGCTGAAATCGCCATCTTTGATCTGGTGATGGAAATCGGCGATCACGGCCACATGTTGCCGCTGTTGCCGCCGGCTGGCAGTGCCGGCAGCGCCCAGGTCGTATTCGTGAATGTAGGCAATATGCGCCAGGTGAAAATTCTCCGGCAGGTCGTACTTGAGCTCCCGGGTTTCCTTTTTTGAAGGGAAGATGGATACCGCGCAAAAGCGAATGTCCGGCAGGGCCCGGATCAGATTGTGCACCCAGGTGCTCACACCGCCGGATACGAAGGGGTAGGTCCCCTCCAGAATCAGGCACACATCATATGGCTCGGTCGGTTGCATGGATCAGGTCGCCTTTTCCTCGAATGCCCAGAAATGAAGCCGGATGCTTTCGTTGACCGATTCCACGTTGGTGGTCAACGCGGCGTTCATCCGACCGGCGATGGTTTTCAGCCCCTGGGCATCACCACGGTTGTAGTGGACTTCGGCCAGGCCGATCAAGGCGTTAACGTTTGACGCATCCTGATCCAGAATGGATTGAAAATGGACGGCGGCATTATCATAGTCGCCGAGCAGTATTTCCAATCGCCCCAGATCCAGGGCCAGTGCCGCATCCCATACCCCCTTGGCCTGGGCCGCCATGAATGCATCGCGTGCCATCTGCAGGTAGTGGTGACGGGTATCCTCATCCAACAGACCGCTTTGACCGTAACGAAGGCACTGCCTGGCGTAATCCAAATCATGGGCCGGTGTTGACCGGCCGGTTTCAAGGGCCGCCGTGGCTGCCTTGATTGCTTTGATGTAGGTTTCGTCCAGCCGGGTCAGGGCCGTGTGGGAGCTGTAGCGGACTTCGGGGCTGGTGTCGGTGAGACATTTTTTGAGAATGACGATGGCCTCGGGGGTGCCGATCCGCCGCAGGGTGTCGATGGCGCCGCGTTTCAGGTTGTCATCGGAGCCGGCCAGAATATCCATCACGGGCTGCACGGACAATTCTTCATCCAGATAGGCTGTCAGGTCCTTTTGAACGTCCATACGCCGGGGTTCGATGACCCGGTGTTCGGTTTCCGCCTGGAAATCCTCAACCAGTCCGCGGGCGCGGATCCATCGGTCACAAACCAGTTGCAAAATCAGGCTGCCGATAAGGCCTACGACGGGCAGAAGCATGGCCAGCCAGCCGTACAGGCGCGCGCGGTATTGATCCGTTGATACGGCCTTTGCCGGTGTGCCTTTGGTAACGCCCAGAGCCAGAAGGGCGCCGGCGCTAAGAAGATGACAGATAGCGGCACCGATCCACCATCCATATCCGCCGGCCGGCGCCACCCGCCATGCCAGGAACACGGCTGTGCCTTCAAGGACCACGGCACCCAGCCAGGCACCTGCGATATGCGCGGCTGGATGCGGCAATGGGTCGGTGGCGGTGGATCTATTGGATTTCATTGACGGCCTGTGTAATCATCTCATCGGGTTGTTGCATGGTTTGCGCAAAGGCGGTGGTACCGGTACGGATGGCCAGTGCCCGCTCATCGTCATCCGTGTACGGCCGGAATTTAAATGCGTTGATCTCTTCAATCATTTTTTGGTTGGCCACCTGGGCGCCGGCGCGCGGTGTCCCCGGCAAAAGGATAAAATAGCGTGATGCGTCATGGTCATGGAAGAAAAGATCCACCGCCCGCAGTTTGTTTTTAAAGACCAGGCTGACCACGGTGAGAATGTCTTGTTGATGGCCCTTGTCGATTTTTTGAAAATCAGCAATTTCAAAGGCGATCAGGCTCAGTTCCTGGCCGTAGCGCCGGGCGCGCATGAACTCTTCCTGCAGGCGTTTGAGAAAATAGGTGTAGGTGTAAGCACCGGTAATGTCATCGGAGATATTCTTATCCCGGGTGTCCTGGTAGGTGCGGGCATTTTCGATGGCACTGCCGCACCACTCACCGATGATGGACGCCAGCCTGACGGTCTGGGGGTTGAATTTGATAAAGGGCAGCCGTTCGATGTTCAATACGCCCAGCACCTGGTTCTTGCTGTTGAGCAGGGGCACGCAGATGACAATACCCTCTGCGGCCAGGTCGGTGAAATTTGTCGATGGCGTAAGGGCATTGAGCGATACGGTCTGGCGGGAGGTCACGGCCTCGGCCACCATGCCTTCGTCCACAATCAGTTCACTGCGGCGCTTGAATTGGCCTTCCGGATCATGTCCGGCGGCCAGCACCAACCGGTCTTCGGTGAGTACATACACAGAGCAGGCTTCGGCCGCGAGAAAATCGACCATAATTTCCACCACTGCCGGAAAAATATCCTCTTCGTCAAGGGATTTGAGGCCCTTGGCCGCCTCGTACACCGTGGTCAGGGTTTGCTCCTGGGAGATAATGTGGGTGTCGAGCTCCTGTTTGGCCCGGCTCAAGGCCTCATAGCGCTGGCCCAGGTCCGCATGGGCGCTGGTCAGATGATTGAACGCATCGACCAGCGTCTGGTAGCGTTTTTTCTGGGCTTCACGGATCTCGCCCAGCAGGATGCCGCCGCCAACGAACAGGATCGGCAGGGTCAGGTTGGACAGCGCCAGCAAGGTCCGCCACGACTGGTGGGGACGGTCCAATTGCTGCAGACCGAGCAGGAGCAGGCCGGCCAGAAGACCGCTGGTGGCCCCGGCCTTGAAGCCATAGCGCGCCGCCATGGGCAGCACCACCAGCCAGAACGGGTGGGGGGAAAAACCGCTGAAGCCGAGGCGATCGGAAAACCATAGAAAATTGACCGCCACCAGAACCGCCAACCCTAAAATACTGCCGGTGTACTCGGATTTGGGCAGTTTCAGCAACACCGGTGTGGCCTTTTTGTCTGTTACTGTTAACGGGGGTCGGTTAAGGTCGTTCATTTTTCCACCGGTTTTAAAAGTACAGGCGCGCCGCCACCTGAAATGTTTGGGTTTCGCCGCCCACGGTTCCCGTGGATTCACTGGCATAGTCATAGCTGGCGTCCAGCTCCAGGCGGTTGCCCAGGGTCAGTTTGAAGGCTGGCTGGACGAACCAGCCGCTTAAGTTGCGCACATGATCATAGCGCACCCCCGCGTATGCCCCCCAGGACCCGTAGTCCCAAGGGCGGTGAACCAAGGATACAAAAAGGCTGTGCCAGCCCTGATCTTCCACCATGGCCACCGGACGGTAATCATCGGTTTCGTACGCGAACCCGGCCCGGTAGTAGGAATACCCGGCGACCAGTTCCGGGGACGGCAAGACCCGCAGGGAAAGCATCGCCAGAATCGTTTGCTGCCGGCCATAATGGGCGGCGCCATCGGTATGGTAGCGCCAGTCTTCCCCCTGCACCAGCACACTGGTTCGCCGGCCGTCGTTCCAGTCCACACTCAGCCGTAGGCGATCATAGGCCCCGCCGTTTTCCACCGCATCCACCGGATCATACCAGGGACGGTTTATCTGGTATTCGGCATTGATGTTGATGCCCGTGAGCGGTGTCAGCCCTGCGCCGACCAGGACGCTGGTATCACGCGATGCTCCCTTGTATCTGCCGATGCCGGCAGCGGCCGACCAGCGTTGGTTGAATTGGTGGTCCAGTTTCAGCACAATATCGCTGAAATACCCGTCGACACCGCCGGCAAAGGGCTGTGCCGGACGGCCCAGGTCAATATAACGATAATCCGCCAAAAAACGCGTGGCTTCGGAAACAGGGGCGGTCCAGCCGATGGACCAGGTGTCGATGGTTGTATCGTCGGCCAACTGTTCATAGCGGCGATGGTTGATGTCCAGTCGGGGGCCATGGGCTTTGATGATTTCATGGACCAATTGGCGGACATCCCGGTTGTCCGGGTCCTGTTCCAGTACCCGGCTGTAATTGGACAGGGCGGCGGCCCACTGGGCACTGGCCAGGCGGGCGCCGGCATAGTCGGACCAGACATTGGTGTCGTTGGGGTCTGATTGAACAATGCGGTCATACAGATAGACCGACCAGCCATACTGTGCCTGTTCCCCGTACAGGCGGGCCTGCAGGTGCTGGGCGCGCTGATTCATGGGATCAACCGTCAACAGATCCGTCAGCTGAGCCTGGGCCAATTCATATTGTCGCTGGTCCACCAAAAAGGTGCAATATTCCATTTGAATTTCGCGATCTGAGGGATCGGTGGCCCTCAGACGCCGGTAGATGGCCATGGCCTTGGCCACGTCGCCGGCATGGCTGTAAATGCGAGCTTCGATCAGGGCCGCCTGCCGGTGATTGAAATCAGGCATGGGTGCCTGGACAGCAGCGTTTGGCCCTGCGCCCCAAACCGGCAGTGCGGGGGAGCCGATAAAAAAGGCCGGCAGCATGAGCATCCATACCCACCACCGTTGGTTCCCCCAATGGAAAAGATTCCGGTTCATGGTCGTGCTGACTCCTGGACAGGCGGGTCGGCGCCATCTTCCCGCCTGCCGGAATTGATCAGTCGCATGGCCTTGCGGTACTGTTTCTGTGCATCGGCGTCACGGTGGGCCGCCATGTAAAGCTCACCCAACAGGTACTGGGTTTCATAGTCGTGCGGATAAAGCCGGTTATAGGTTTCAAGGGCCTTGATGGCCGGTTTGGGGGCATGGGTCCAGGCATAGATCTGGCCGCTGCCCTTCAGGGCCTTGAGATTTTTTGGAACCTTTTGCAATACCGCTTCATAGATGAGAAGGGCCAGATCCAAGCGTTGCTGCCATTGGGCTCGCTGACCCAGATCGGCCAGAAATACCGGATCATTCCTGTTCTCATCAAAAAGGCGCTGGATCAGATCCAGGGCTTTTGCCTGCCCGCCCATCTGCATATAAGCATCGGCCAGCATCAGTCCTTCCCGGCGGGGAAGCACACGTTGGCTTTCAACGGGACCCAGCAGGGTTGCCACCTGGGCCCAGCGCCGGCGGCTTGAATACGACTCGGCCAGAAGCAGGGTCTGGCGCTGATCCAACCCGCCGGTGGCGGCCAGGTGCTCGAGCGCGTCAATCAACCGGTCAGACTCGCCGGTCCATTGGTAAACATTGGCTAATTCCCGCCAGACGACGGATTGGTTGGGGGCCAGTGCCGCGGCCCGCTGCAGATACAGCGCGCCTTTTTCCAGCTGGCCCTCGGCCACCAGCGCCCGCCCGGCGGCCAGGGCCAGGTCGGCATTTTGCGGGGCGGCGTCGGCCTTTTGTATGGCAAGCGCGATCAGGCCTGCCTGGTCACCGGTTTCGGCCATCAGGCGGGCCAGGGTGGCGGTGGCCGAAGCATCCTTTGGGTGATCGCGGACAATTTGCCGGTAAATGGCCAGGGCCTGTTGCGGCTGGCCCTGCCATTCGTAGACCTGGGCCAGCTCCTTTTGGACCTTGACATCATCAGGTTTTATCTCGAGATACCGTTTAAAGGCGTCGATGGCCTGGGGTTGCCTGGACTGGGCCAGATGAAGCCTGGCCAGGTGAAGTGTCAAGTCGGCATCCCGGGGCCTAAGCGCAATGCCGGTTTGCAGTGCGTCGACCAGCAGGGCCGGTTTCCCTGTGTAACCGGCCACCTGGATCATGGCTTTCAGATCCGCTGCCGACCCATCGGGTCCAGTGGCAATGCGTTTTAAAAGCGGATATGCCTTTTCCGGCTGGTCCATGGCCAGATAAAGGTCAGCTTGCTGCTTGAGCAATTCCGGATCATCGGCATCTGTCCGGGCAGCCAGGTCGAGGGCGCGCTGCTGCAGCTTTGGATCACCTGATTGCCGGGCCAGTTTGAACAACTGATCGATCAGACGCGCATCGCCCGTGGCATGCAGCTGGCGCTCGTATTCATCGAACAGGGAAGCGGTTTGACTGGTTTCCTGGTAAAGCGACATCAACTGCTGCCGATACTTGGGCTCTGATGGTGCTAACCGTATCAGGGCCTGATAGGCGGCGATGCCGGCCGCTGCGTTGTCCGCCAGTTTCGCGGTCTCGGCCATGGCCACCAGCACCTGCCGATCCTCCGGGGCTTTTTCATGGAGTTGCCTCAACAGGGCAAGGGCCTCCGGGTCCATCTGGCCCCAGCGCAGTACATCCACCAATCGCATCTGCTGGTCGATGCCGGTGTCCCACAACTGATCGGCGCGTGCGGCAAAGGCCTGGCCATATGCAAGATGCCCGGTCCAGACAAACTGCTCCAGACAGCGATGCATGGCCGCTTGGTCACTTGTTGTTTCTTGCATTGAGGGCTCGGCCAGTTCCTTTTCGTATAACTGGTAAAGGCCGCTGGCCAGCATGGCGGTCAGCGGCGGCACGGACGGTTGGGTTAAAACCGGTTCCAACTGGCTGATCTGCACCGCGATCAGGTCTGTCAACCGCCTTCCATTGTCATGCCACCGGCCCAGGGTTCCCTGCAGGCGGACCAGTTGACCAATGGTGGTGCTTTCCCGGGTCAAATCGCCGTTGTAGCGATAGTATCCGATCAGCCGTTTCAAGGCCGTCGGGTGATCGGGGGCGATGGACAGCAGGCGCTCCCAGGTGTCTTGGGCCTTTGCCGGCTGGCGGTTCCATTCGTAAAGTCTGGCCAGCTGTTCCAACCGCTCGGCAGTGAGCGGCGCTTGGCGGTGGCGTGTTTCCAGGCAGTCGATGGCCTTTCCCGGATGGCCTTGCAGCAGGTACAGCCGAACGGCCTGATCCACCACGGCCCCATCCCGGGGTGTTTGGTTCAACAGTTTTGCAACGATGATTCCGGCGCCGGCGTATTTTCCGTTATCGATCAGGTGGGGCAGCATGCTTCTTTGGGTGGGAAACACCATGATCGTCGCCCCTATGATAACGGCCAGAAAACAAAGAATTTGCCATAGGTTGACATTCAACGGCGTCGGATCTCCACAGTTCCGGTTTTAAGCGGTGATAGAACCAGACGGCCTTGTTTATCCACTTCATGGATGATTGCCGATGACGCCTTGGTATTGCCTGCGGGCTGCCAGTGACTGCCCGGCGGCATGCCGGCCAGCTCAACCATGCCGTTGCCGAATCCTTCAAACTGGAAAGCAATGTGCTTGTCCGTGGACTGGAAATCACGGACCCATCCACTGGCCTGGCGCAGATAGGGGCCTGATCCATCGGCCGACGCCTGCTTTGACGGGGCTGCAAAAACAATTTCAGCACTTGACCCGCCCGGCGCCAGATGAACGTAAAGGCCCTGCGGATCATTGACAAACCCCAGCACGTTGCGCGACTTTCCAAGATCCGGAACTCGGTTTTTTTCATCGAAACGCAGGGTCAGGCACTGGCCGTAATTTTCCACCTGGTAACGCCCGCCCGAAGGATCGGCCAACAAACGGCAGGCCAGCCAGCTTTTGACAATCTGGATGTAGGCCGACGTGAACATGGGTGCGATGGGTTGGTCCAGCGCCCACTGATAAACCGTTTCAAGGGCCTGGACCGAGGCCTCGTACTGACCCGAGTAAAAGTGATAATAAATATCGATGGACTTGATGCGCCTGGGGGTTCCCGTGCGCTGCATGGTGGTGATGATTTCCCGGAAACCGTAATACGGTCCTTCCCACAAATTGGTCAGGATATTCTCATTGGCCTGGCCGGTGTAATATTGGTAGTGACCGCCGACCTGGCGATACAGGGGCGCCACACCGGTATAGGAATCAAAGACAGCATCGAAGATCGTATCCCCACCGTTCATGTTGAATAGCCCCAGATCGTCGCAGCGCTTGATGTGCACTGCCAGCGGTTCGCAGTTGCCGGTCCATAAAAAGACCCGGCAGGGCTTTGACGGTGGGGCCAGGACGTCGCTGATGTAGCGCACACTATAGTCGATCTCCATGCCGGCATCAAATTCATAGCCGGGAATTTTCATCCCATATTGGCTGGGGTAGTCGGCCTGGGTGTTGTCAAAATTCGGATCCCAGTAAAACGGATGGGAGTACGCGTGGGAGGCGGGCTGCACATTGGGCAGAGCGAATATCTGACGCGCCAGGGCCACGCGCTTTTCGCTGCCCTTGGCCGATGGGTCGATTTCGGCAACGATCACCGATACGGTGACCGGAAACGGATAGCGTGTCAAAATACGGTCACGAATGATATCCGCGCACATGGCATTGTCTCGCACCTCGGTGAAACCGGCAAAGGCGTCGCCATCGATGTGCGAAAAGGCGATGCGCCGACCATTGAGGGTCGTGGGATCGGGCTTGGGCAGGGACGCCAGATCAAAAGCCTGGCTGAAAAAGACAAAGGGATTGACATACCATTGCCGGCGATAGGGTGGCCCGGCCTCCCGCCAGAGCATATAAGGGCCCCAGATCATGCCGCCACTCGGGCTGGTGGAGACCACCACGCTTTCGTCGCCGGGACGATCGGTTCGCGTCAGGCTCAAGTATGTCTTTACCGAAGGGGTCAAGGCAAAAAATTGTTCATACTGCATCGGCACCGGCGGATAGGCCCGCTCGAAGCCCACCATGGCGGCATCTTTTTTTGCGTACCGCAGACGCATGCGCTGATTGGTGAAATCTCCGCCATGCTCAAGTCCCAGGTGAGCATAGATTGCTTTGGCGAGTTGCTGGAATTCGGCGGGCAAATTTTTGTCAGTGACGCCCAGTGACCCAAAAACAACCAGCTTCGTGCCTCGGCGGATCTGCTTGTCCAGCCAGGACAGGTAGCCCCGGGAATTTTTAATGCCATCGGATTCAAACCAGGTTAAAATGCCCCGGTAGCCGGCCATGGCCTTGTGATCGGGAAGGGGCTGGTTGACATCCTGGTAGTCCACAACCAATCCAAGATAATTGAGAATGGTCTGACAGTTTTCAACAATGGTGTTGGTGTCGGCGGTAACGCCTTCATTGCTGTCGTAAAGGGCCAGGATCCGGCGCGAGACCGGTTCCATCCGAACCGTTTCCGCAGCCTGTGTTCGGTTTGGTGATCCCGGTATCACCAGCAGGCTAATGATCAAGGGAATAGTAAAAAATCTGATCCAGTTCAACGGTGCTGACATAAGGGATGAATCCTTTGCTGCGGGCGAAGCCGATCGCTTCCAGGGCCATCTCCGGCTGGTCGGCATCAGCGTAGTCGATACTGAGCAGGACCAGATTCGGATTGGCCGCCAGACCCTTTTTAACGTACGGCATGAGTGCCGCCCGTGATGCGTCGGATACTTTTTCATAGGTCTTTGTTTGATCGTTGTAGTAACTGTACAGGTCTTCATAAACAACGAAATCAATCCAGGGGGCGATCTCCGGCAGAATTGGTAGCCCCCGGTTGACAGCGATCCACTTGTCCGGAAAGGCGGACTTGATGGATTTGACGATTTTTAAAAGCGCATCGTCAACCCCCTTGAAGCGCTGACCGTCGCCAAGGGTGAGCAGGTGCAGACTGGAGTCAAAGGTGTCCAGGAACACCCCATCGAATCCTTTTTCAAAAATGGCCGGCACAGCAACAGACAGCAGCAGCCGCTGCCAGGCCGGATCGCGGACATCGACCATCCAGGCATTCCAGAATGCGTTCTTCATGACCAGGAAATCCTGATGGCGGGCCATTTTCCAATAGGGGCCTTTTTCATCCACCTCGCCGACCGAGAGATAGCCAAGCAT
>Ga0272444_10001845_pt1 | contig 19983 bp, 10 predicted proteins | sample SSMForm13_FD_201033 | JGI IMG/M metagenome (GOLD analysis project Ga0272444, IMG submission 201033) | Marine sediment archaeal communities from Little Sippewissett salt marsh, Falmouth, MA, United States - SSM-Form-13 | ecosystem: Environmental > Aquatic > Marine > Wetlands > Sediment ... | reverse complement strand
GATCAACCGGCCGATTTTCAGAAATATTCTTAAAAGGGAAAGGCTTTTTTCCCTTCTGGACGAACCAGGCGAAGAACCACTGGTGTGGGTTTCCGGGCCTGCGGGGTGCGGCAAGACCACCTTCCTTTCGACCTATGTTGAATATAAAAAGATCCCCTGCATCTGGTACCAGATGGATGAGAGCGACAGGGATCCGGGCACCTTTTTCCATTACCTGGAACTGACCCTCCTGAAAATGAAGGGAAAGAAAATCTCCCTGCCGAGGTTCACCCCCTGTCAATCCCTGGATATCAAGACCTTTTCTCAAAGTTATCTGGAGAAGTACTTTCAGAAAGTCCCAAGGAATCTTCTGGTAGTATTCGACAGCTTTCCTGCTGAACCGCCTCAATACGTTATGGATATGCTTCTTTCAGGGCTGTCTCGTCTTCCCCGCGGGATCAGGATCATGATTATCAGCCGGGCGCTACCGCCCCCGGCTACCTCGAATCTCAGGCTCAAGGGCCGATTGAGGACTATCGGTGGGGAGGACATGCGCCTGGATCCGGAGGAGTTCAAATCCGCCGCCGGCTTGCACTGGGGTGATAAAATCAACGCCGACGTCGTTGAAATCCTTCACGGCACCCTGGAAGGATGGTACGCGGGACTGGCGCTCATGGCGGAAGTTTTCCGGACAATTAAGATTGATCCTGAGATCTTCCGAACCTCCAGGATTGATTTCGGGAATTTAAGGAAAAGGGAGCGTCTGGGGATCTATGAGTATTTCGGGAGTGAAATCTGGGACAGGACGGACGATGAGTTGAAGGACTTTTTCCTCCGGACCTCCTTCCTGTCTAAGATGACTGTCTCTTCCGCAAGCGCCCTGACAGGGTTCCCGCGGGCCGGTAAAGTTCTCGCCGATATCTGCAAGCGGAACCTTTTCATCAGCACTTCAGGGCATGACCCGATGACGTACCAGTACCACAGCCTCTTTCGGGATTTTCTAAGGGACCAGGCCGAAGGCGCGTTCACCCCGGACCAGATCCGCGCAATGAAGGGCAAGGCGGCCAGGATCCTGGAACACGGAGCCCAGTACGAAGACGCCGCCTCTCTCCTGATCGAGATCCACGGCTGGGAGGATCTTTCGAAACTGGTCGTCAAACGCGCGCCCGAAATGCTGTCGACGGGAAGGCACCGTCTCCTGGCAAGGTGGGTCGAAGCCCTCCCTGAATCGGAAAGGGAGAGGGATCAGGAGGTCCTCTTCACCCACGGATTGTGTCTTCTCCCTCTCGACCCGGCGGGGAGCCGAGCACTGTTCATAAAGGCCATGGATCTCGCCATGGAAAAAGGAGACGCCGAAACGGCCTTCAGGTCCTGGACCAGGGCTGTGGAGTCGGTGGTGTACGAGTCCAGTAACTTCCAGGATATGGTCCCCCTTCTGGGCAAGAGGGAGACCATCGAAAAGATGTTCGGTGGATATGCTTCGCTGACGGTCGAAGCTGAGGCGGCCACCGGAATGGTCACAGCCCTCCTTCTTGGAGGTTCAAATTTTTCGGACCTGGGCAATTGGACGGAAAAGGCCCTCAGCCTTCAAAGGCAGATGGGAGAGTCGGAAAGATACATTCATACATGCATCCTGGCGATCCTTAAACACCACTACATGGGCGAAACCCTCGAGATGGAGCATGTCGCGCAGACCCTGATGGCTTCCTTCGCCCGATTGGAGCCCGGCTCACCCCTCGAAACCCTGGTTTGTTACGCAGGAGCCCTTTCCGCCTGGGCCACAGGGGATTTTGAACGTTCCCTGGATCTTGTCACAAAAGGCCTGGAGGCTGTCGGAACCACAAATGTGGGGACGTGGGAGATGCAGCTACTCGCCCAGGGGTTCCTTTCGGCCTGCGGCAGCCTCGACGGTGAACGGGCTGAAAAGTACCTTGCGGCCATGAAAGAAAAACTGGGCAGCGCTTGCCGGAACGACCAGGCCCAGTACTATTACATCCGGGGATTTGCCGATTTCCTGGAAGGGGACTACAACCTGGCCCTCGGTCATGCCGAGAAGGCGTACGAATTGAAAAGGGAGGTTGGAAACTGGATCTACATCGCCCGGGCAAGTCTCGCCCTGGCCCAGGTGAACTGCGCTCTTGGCCAAAAAGAAATGACTGAAATACACCTGGACGTATCGAGGAAGATAGCCGGCGAGACGGGGAGCACCCTCCTGGTTTTTCTCTGTGACCTGACGGGGGCCGGCATCGCCCTTGCTTCCGGGGAGAGGGAGAAGGCGGCCTCCTTGCTAAAAAGCGCTTTTGAAGCGGGGGTGAATAAAAACATACTCCTTTTCTGTTGGTATGACAGAATCACCCTGGCAAATCTCATGGCCTTCGCTCTGGAGCAAGGTATTCATCCTGATTATGCCCAGAAGCTGATCCACGCGCACCAACTCACGACCTTGGAGCAGGTACCTGAACTGGAAATGTGGCCCTGGCCGGTGAAAATCTATTCCCTCGGGCGTTTCGAAATTCTCGTTGACGGGGAAAAAATAGAGTTTCACCGGAAAACCCAGGAAAAACCTCTGGCCCTTCTCAAGGCCATACTCGCCTTCGGAGGCAGGCAGGTCGCAGACGGAAAACTTATGGAAGCCCTGTGGCCGGATTCCGATGGATCAGCGGCCCACCAGGCCCTGGCCACGACCCTCCACCGCCTGAGACAGCTGATCGGGGTCGAAGGGTTTATCACCTACCACCAGGGGATGGTCACCCTCAATCCTCAGGTTTGCTGGGTGGATGTCTGGGGGGTCGAGCGGGCCCTCGGACGGATCTCCCCGCACCTTGAGGACAAGCGCCTGGTCGAGGAAAAGTGTACGGAGGTCTCCCCCCAGGTTAGAAAATCCCTGGAGCTTTACAAAGGGCATTTCTTAAACAGCAACGGCCACGAACCATGGACCCTGGCTCCCCGGGAGCGCCTCCGAAGCAAGTATATCCGGTCCGTCAAAAACTTCTGCTCCCATCTTGAGGCAGTGGGGGATCACAAGGAGGCCATTCATTGGTACTGCAAGACCCTGGAACTGGACCACCTGGCCGAGGAACTCTGGCAGGGCCTTATCCGCTGCTACATGAAAACCGGGCGAAAGACTGAAGCATTGGCGACCTACAGCAGGTGCAGAAGAACCTTCTCAACGTGCCTTGGCGTGGAACCATCGGAGGAAACTGAAAGGCTGAGGAGGAGGATAACCGACGCGGAGCCGCGGTGACCCGGGGGGCAAAGTAGTCATTGCAAGGTGGTTCCCGGCCGACTTGTCCCGCCGCAGCCTCGGCGAAGGCGGAAGCAATCTCAAGGGCTAAATACTGAGATCACTTCGCGCAGATGGCAGCTCGCGATGACACCTTGGGATTGCTTCACTCGACATTCGGTTCGCAATGACTTCGTTTGTCTGGTTGGCAATGACTTCGTCTGTCATTGCGAGGAGATTCCTGGCCGAAGCAATCTCAAGGGCCGGGAAAAGTGATCGCTTCGCTGAGCATCAACTTGCGATGACAAACCACCCACCCCGCGTCTCCGTGTCTTGATATTCCCCTCTCCACGTCTCGCAAATTCTCCGCGTCAGCCTTCCACTCTCGCGTCATGGGATTCGCGATTTTATTTTGGATTTCCCGAAAAAATCGCGAATCTGTAACCGATCTGTAATCCCCTGCGAGCTATCTTTTCTTTTAAGGCAAGTAAACGCAAACCTGATTTGGGAGCATTCCTGGGGATGCGGGTGTGAGGTAAGTTGTGAAAAACTACGTAATCCGGGTTTATCGGCAGGACCGGGAGGATATCAATAAAGTTGTTGGCATCGTCGAGGACATTGAGGAAGATCTGCAGGACAGTTTCTCTTCCCTGGGGGAACTGGTGAGGATTTTATGCGGAAAACAGAAGATCATCGGAGAAATCACCAAAGAAGAGGTACAGGACATGATCTGGTGCTGCCTCGGAGAAAAGGAGCATTCCGGGAAAAATCTGAATCTTGCCGACCTGAGAGAACCATACGGGGAAAGTAAGAAGGAGTGAGAAAAAGCTGAGAGTTGAATTTCTCTCAGGGGAGGTGTTTTAAACGAAGAAGAAAACGGGGGCGGGATCTCATTCCCACAGAGATAGTGTAGGCCTTCAAGCCCGCCCACGTCTGAATTTTTCCAATCCGCTTCTGTGGAAAAACACTTCTCGGATCAGAAGCGGATTGAAAAACAGTGATCCCCGCCAGCTGTTTCGACGCAAACTGGAAAATTAAGACAGACCCGCAAAAGAAACGGTTCGGAACTCAGGCTAAGTGGTGTGTCCAATTGCCTGCCCGGGGCAGTTGATCTTTGGCGCGGGTAGCCCGATTTGGTCGACAAAAATTACCAAGAATTCGTCGGGGAAACGGCCTTAAAAGTGATATCCGGCCCCGGCAGACCTACCTGCTCGAGGAGTGAAGAGCCGGCCTGTTTCGTCAGTGGGTCGTCCGGTTTTTTCCTAAACAAGGCGAACACGGAGGACATGGCATCATACCAGAAACCGGACTCCGCGTAGATGAACATCCTTTCCCATTCATCCGACCGGGAAAGCCTTTCAGCCGATTTCTCAGGGAGATCATCCAGTTCAATGGCCCCGCCGGCCAGGACATCCCTTGACCGGTGCTTTGGATCAGGCACGATGGAAACGAACCACCGATACTCGACGCCCTTTTCCAAACGGACGTTGTAATCTTTCAGGTCAAAAAGATGGACACCGCCTCGAATCGGAGGCGGTAACCGGATTTCCACCGAAGGTGCGGTAGCCGTATTTTCGATAACCGTAAGTTCGATGGGGTAGTCAGAGGTCTTGGAAAGATACCAGAAAAGACCGGGCTGATTCCTACTCGTTTGACCTACATGGTCCGGAGCCATCACGAACAGGGTATACAGGTCATCCCCGATTCCACGGCTCCCCCCGCCGATGCGTCCCCTGGGTGCTCCTCTTAACGGTGGTTCATAAAGAGGAATCGCGGTAGACCGGATCGCATCTTCTTCCTCTCCAGCCGGCCGGGACCAAGGCACCGTGGTTTCGGAACGGGCCGGCTCCTGTGCCGCTTCCTGAGTCGGCTCTTCCGTTTGAGCAGTGGAAAAATCAGGCGGTGTCAAGAAGACAACAGCGATAGCACAAAATATCGTTACAAGGGGCTTTGTCGAAATCATATCTTACCCCCCGTTCCGGGCCGGATTCTGTCTACCGATCACTCGATACACAGCAATTTTTTCCTTCCGGCCTTTAAGTTCGAATTCCCCTATCCTCTCGGTATTTATTGGGCCGTCTACCAGCCTGTAAGTCGCCTCGCTGAGCAGGATGCGACTATAGCTTTTACCGTGGTATCCCAAATCCGCAGGCAGTTCGAGGCTCTCAAGCCTTGAGGCAATGTTCACCGTGTCTCCGATTGTGGTGTACTGAAGTCGACGCGAGCTCCCCAGGCTGCCGGCAACCACTTCACCAGTGGTTATGCCGATTCGCATCCTGACATTGGGTAGAGTCTCGGTGCGCCAGACATCGTTGAGACGGTCAAGCTCTCTTTCCATTTCCAAAGCGCACTTCACGGCGTTTACAGCGTCTTTTCTGATTTCATCCGGGGAGTTCCTTGGAATTGGGACACCGAAATCCGCCTTGAGGCCGTCACCGATGAACTCGTCAATGATCCCGCCGTGTTCCATGATGATGTTGCTCATGCTTTCCATGAAGGTGTTGAGCCACCCGAGGAGTTCCCCGGGAGGCATCTTTTCTGAAACGGAGGTGAATCCGCTCAGGTCGGCGAAAAGAATAGTATCCGTCAATTTTCGGGGTATTGGCCGGCCTTCCTTGAGGAACTGGCTTCGCCGGCGCCAAATGTCTTCGGCTATTTCAGGTGAAAGGTGCTGGGAGAACAGCTGCATGAGCATGCCCCGCTCCTTTTTCTCCGTGGCCGCCTTATACCCGGTAAACATGGCAGCAGAACTCACGAAGGCAATGGCAGGGGTCACGGCGGAGACCCAGATCCTGAAGTTAAACAACAGAAAAAATGTCAGGCCAAGGAGGATGACCCCGCTGAGAACAGCCATGGAAATGGACCAGACCGATCTAAGAAAAGCGCTTAATGCGACTCCGAGAAAGCAGGTTATCAGGAGAAAGAGAATCTCAATCGACTCGGAAAAGGGAGTGACAGGACGGCTTTCACCTAATCCGAAGCGGATGAGCTGATCTGCGATGTGGGCGTGAAGGGCGATGCCGGTTATTTGCTGGTCGTATTTCAATCTGCGGCTGAAGGGGGTGTAGAAGAAATCCTTGACCCCCTGGGAATCAAAGCCGATGATCGTAACTTTTCCATTAATATCAAAAGGTTTTATATCTTTTGTTAGAATCCGGTTTAAGGAATAGGACGGGAAAGGATGGCTGCCTCTCTGGTAATCCAGGAGGAACTGGTAGCCCTGGTCATCCGCCCGGACATAGCCGCCGTCCTCAGACCCGAAGGGTCGGATGGTCACGGTCCCCAGACGGATGTAAGACGGAATATCCGGGTCCGGTTTTGGGATAATTTTTTCCCCAGCCAGATACAGAATCGCCAGCCGGAGAGCGAAGGAATGAAAAACCTGTTTCCCGTCATCCAGGAAAAGAAGGCCTCGGCGAACGATCCCTCCCGGGTCGACAAGAATATCATTAAAACCCACCTGCTCAGTCCCGGCCAAGGCAGGCGGCGGGCGGATGGAGAGATCCTCAGCCGCTCCGAACTTCATGGGGACGACGATATTCCTGTTTTCAGTCATCACCGCCCGGAGTTCCTCTTCTCCCGGCGGTACGGAAAGGTCTTTGAAAATATCGAGGCCGACGGCCCTGGGTTGGTGCTCCAGAAGGTTCGTCAGGGCCTGAGCAAGGACAGCATCGCTTAAGGGCCAGCCGTATTTTTCAATGTCATCCTCGGTGACCCTGACGAGCGTTATATGTGAAGCCTTTGCGGAGGTTCTGGGCAGCCACCTGATGAACGTGTCGTAGGCCGCCAGTTCGAGGTATTCGAAGGTTCCAATTGACCGCAGAACGAGGAAAAGCATAAACACAGATCCACAGATAAGGATAAATGCCAGGTACTGTGGACGTTTCAAATTGCTTCCTCCAACGCACCGGTGGCCTTAAAGCTAAAGCCAGTTGTTGATCAAAAGAAATGGAGACCAATACCCCGGATGGCCATACCAGTAGTCCTTCAGCAATGTCAGCTGAGCCCGCTGCAGGGCGGTGGCCCTTGACACGTTTTCGTCAGCAAGCTGTCGATAAAATTCGGAAACGAGCCTGGATGTGGCCTGATCGTTGACGTGCCAAAGAGTGGCGAGAGCGCTTTTGGCTCCTGCTCTCACAGCGATCCCGCCAAGTCCCAACGCCGCCCGGATATCTCCGACGGCGGTGTCGCAGGCGCTCAGGGTTAAAAGATCCAACGGTCCTTCCCGGTACCGGAACAGGCCGATGAATTTCTCGAGACGGTCGATGGTGATCTTCTCGTCATAGGCCAGTAAAAAGCTCTGTTCCGGTTCCCCCCCGAACTCGCCGTGGGAGGCGATATGCATGAGGTTGTATTTTTCATCCTTTAGTGACGTTTCGACTCGTTGGATATTGTACTCGCCATCGGTAACCCATTGGCCGTCGAAAAGAACCCTCATCGCCTCCAGCTCGTCCTGAACGAAGGGGAGTGGAGGAAAACCCTGAACGCCCTCAGTCAGCCCGAAGGCCAGGATCCGAATGCTCTCCTTGTCGATTGGTCCGGGATCCGTCAGATCAAGGCCCGGGGTGGTCGCGACGGCGTAGGTCTGGATGAGGAATTTTTCGCCATCGTGGAGGGCGGCAAGTGGAATGGTCCGGAGGGGGCCGTCGGGGACGAAAATGATGGTGTTTACACTGGTAGAACGGAGTACATTTTCCAACGGCGCAACGATCCATCGAAATAGAGTCCGGGCGTGCGTCATGTATTCCCGGGTCGTGCGCTTTTCCAGTGCAGCCCGAAAAGCGTCAATTTCATGGGTCAATCCATCCCGGGAAACAGGTGTTGAGAACCTTTTCAAATTTCCGGCCAGGCTGAGAATGATTTCCAGGCGGTCAGGAAGAGCAATAGGGTAGACAATGGCTGCCGTCGGGGAAACCTGGTCTAATTGAACCGGTTTCTGCTGAGCCATCCCTACGCAGTCGTCCCGAAAATAATCCTTCAGTTCAGAGAGCTTGAAAAGTTCGATTGTGTTCCGGGCCTCATTTAAGAGATCCTCTTTGAGCAAAGGATCCTCGGTCCTCGCGCAGAGCCGGAGCAGGAGATCGACGAGCTCGATGTAAACAGGTTCTCCCAGCTCCCTTGGGGATCTGGAGGATTTCGGGAGCCCTGTGCCAAGCCGACCCGACTCAAGGGAATGGAGAGCCGCCACTGATGCCCTGTAAGCTTTCAGGGCCCCCTCCACGTCTCCGGAAACGGCCCGGATCCTACCCGCCTGCCAATACCACTCGTACAGCGATTCCCTGGCGCCTGTCTGATGGGCGGCCCGAACGGCCATCACGGTATATTCCAGGGCCTCGTTGTACCGGTTCGTATCCTCCATCAGCCGGCCGAGGTAGCCCCAGGCGTAGGATTCCATCCTGACATCACCGAGAGAACGCGCCAGTTCCAACGCCTCTGTTAAAACAACCTGGGAACGAGGCAGGCAAAGATCCCCTGATTCGGGAAAATACGGGATCAGATCGAGCCAAACGATCCCGATGTTAATGAGATTGTAAGCTTTTTCCGATGTGTCCTCAGCATCCTGCAGGACTTTTTCGCTGAATTCGGCATGTTCCCTTGCGTCCAACGGGCGTTCAGACTGCAGGGAAATCATTGCAGCGTTGACCGCCGCGCGGGAGGCAAGCAGATGATCCCCCGATTCATGGGCAATCCCCATGCTTTCTCGGTACAGCAAGATGGCCTCCTCCAGCCTGCCCTGTCTTGAGAGGATATTCCCCAGGTTGTTGGCTGTGGAGGAGACCTTGAACGGATCATTCAATTTCCTGGCCAACCTGAGGGCGGCCTGAAGCGTTTGCCCCCCTTCACTCAGACGGCCTGAAGCTCCGTATAGATCCCCCTTCAGGTTCAGCGCACCCAGTTTCAGGGCTTCATTATCCGTAGTCTCAGCGATCATGGAAGCGGTATTCAGTGCGTCTTCGCATTTGCCGAAATGCCCCAGGACGAGGTAGGCGTGACCCAGAAACAGAAGAGCTTCTCCCTGCGCGGTCGTTTCACCCGCCTCCTGGAAAGCCTGTGCCGCCTTTTGCCAGAGAGAGATGGCTTCTCCGTAGGCTCCTGTTTTATAAAATTCTATTGCTATCGCCATATCCTCCGCGCCCGATCCGGAAGACGGAAATTCAGATCTGACCGTCAGAGGGGTCAGGGTAATCAAAGCGACTGCCACCATGGCGCCTATGGCCATCGCTGCAAAACTGGCTCGGTGTTTGGGGTGGGAAGGAATTCCACTCTCCATGACCGCAACCCCCTAAAAAATCCTTGTAGTGAGCCGAAAATGGATACCGTCGTCCTGAATATCATCGTCGGAGACCTCGACGTCCTCGAGGGGGAAGCCCTTGTAGAACTCGAATTCCGGTCTCAGGGGGACCTTGCCTGGGACCGTAACCCCCCAACGCAGTCCCAGACCGACACTGGAAAGGGTCCTTGGCTCGGGAGTCGAAACGTCAGTGTTCCAGGAGGTGCCGGCGTCCGCGAAAGCGGTAACCTGAAAATAATCCGCCCAGGACCGGTTTCTTATGAGTGGTACTCTGGCCTCGAGGGAATTGATCCAGGCATTGTCCCTGACCAGGAGGTTTTCCCGGTAGCCCCGGACGCTGTATCTTCCCCCCACAGCGATCTGCTCAACAGGAAGAAGATGTTCGGAAGCAACCTGAAGGTCTGATCGAAGGACGGTTTCTATATCGCCCAGTCCCTGCAGGAGCTGAGCCCATTTGAACTGGATGAGTCCCGACAGGAACTGGCTGTCAGGGATGTCCGAGGAGTTGTTGGTGGATCCGAAGGCATCGACGCCCAGGCTTAGACGGGAGTAAACGTTGATGACCTTGCTCCGGGTTCTCGTCAGCCAGTCAAGGGAGAAACGCAATGCAGTAACAACCGATTCGCCGTCCTCGGCACCAGGAGTGAAGGAGTATGGGACACCCAGTAAAAAGGACTCGTTCTTGATTCTTTCTCCGACGATGCCGAATTTGAGCTCCGACGCCAAGGTACGGCGAAGTGGGTGGACAATGGAAACTCCGATGAGGTCGGAGGTGCTTTTGATGTCAAGGGGTTCGAAATCCTTACCGACCACCGCGTAATCGTTGTTTTTAAGGAAAAAACTCAATATCGTGTCGTTAGCGGACACAGGAAGGGAGTAATTCGCCTCAAGATGGGGATCTATCCCGGAAGAGCGGCCGTATGTGGCTGAAAGAATATCTCCGCGGCCCGTCAGGTTCTGGTGAGCTGCTGTAAGAAGTCCTTCTTCTGATCCCACCGTTGGAGGGATGTAATTGTTGTAGTCCAGCAAGAGCCAGAACGGATTTTTCTCCTTCACGGTAACGTGGAGAAGGCTTTGCCCGGGCTGAACTCCCGGTCGGAGCACCGCATTGACCTTCTCGATCCGGGAGTCCTGGTTGAGCAGAAGGAGATTTTCTTGAAGTTTCGATATGTTCAGCGGTTTCCCCACTTCCAGCACGATCCGTTTTTCGATATATTCATCCCGAAACCATCTGTTTTCCTTTACCTCGACGCTCGTAAGCTGGCCTTCAATGACCTGGATGATGAGTATTCCGTCATCCATGGGCTGATCCGGGATAACAGCCCCCGAGTTGACGAATCCGTGCTGGACATAAAGCATGGTGAGGGCACGCCGGATCTCTTCCAGATCCTCGGATGTCAATTCTCGGTTTGTGTATCCATCGGTTATCTTCAATAATTCCTCTTTTTTAAACACCGAGCAGCCGACGATCTGGATCTCTCTCACGAAAACTTTCAGCGGCAGGGCTGACTGGCCATTGAAATCCTTTGATGCTGGAGGTTGTAAGAGGTCTTCCCCGGAAGAGGTTTTCGCCGAGTCCTCATTTTCCGCGAAAGGAGGATCCTGGTCCTTTGACCATGAATGCGGTTCGCGGTGGGGCAACTCCTGCGTGTAGGAAGGGGGACAAACAGAGAGGACAATCGCAAAACTTATAAAAATTGCCGTAATCCGGAGGGGCATTTTTATTTTACCCAGCGCCGGTCAGGTTAATTTCCATTCATTTTCCCCCCATGGAACACAACGGACATCCCCCAACTCCACCATGGTCCATTTCTCCCGGCATCGCTCCATTTTCAGGGAAAGGATCCATCACCCGTGTACTGGACGGGAAGCTCTTTTCCCTGTTTCTGTCAAAATCGACATTACCGATACGGTAGGGAAGGGGACTTGGCAGAAGATGACCAGGTAAAAGGGGAAATCCGTCCGGTCCTGCCACCACCAGGCTGCTGTAGCGGCCGCCGGTTGCCCTGGCCATGCAGGACTCACGCAGGAGAGTGATGGGATCGGTGAAATCCTCACTTAAGGGTACCATCCCCTCGCTGATGTACCGGTAAGGCGCCTGGATGTCGACTTCACCGTCGATGCCCAGGGTGGAAGAGGCGTCAACGACGCTGAAAGGGTCGGCCAGGAAAACATCGGCCACGATAAGGATGTTGCCGCCTGCCCCACCATAAGCGTTCGCAACGATCCTGCTGTTGTTCAGAACGACGAACTCGGGATCGATGGTGATGTTGCCGGCGTTGGCGTCTCCCTGTTGGACAGATGTGGTCACCTCAGCATCCAGGAGGTACATCAGGTCGTTAACATGGATGGCGATGCTTCCTCCGCTCGACTGAATCGCTTCCGTGCTAACCAAACCGCCCTTGCTGATCAGGTTTTCTCCGGCATTGATGCTTATATTCCCGGCGTCGCCTGTCCCCGAGGCTGTGGACAAGATCCACCCGTCGGACAGGGTAACGGATTCACCAGCGGTCATATTGATGTCCCCACCCTTACCGGAGGTATTGGATCCGGTGTACAGGACAGCCCCGTCCTCAATGACGATATTCTTTGCAGAAAGGCTGATGTCGCCGGCGTCCCCGATGGCAAGATCTCCCAACCGGGAACAGTCCGTGTTGGTATAAATAGCCGAACCTCCGATTGGGGTATCCTCCCCAGTTTCCCCGTGAAAAGCAGCCAGATCGGCATTCCGGCCCGACAGGAGTATCTCTTCTGCGGTGACCTCGATGTTCCCCCCGTTGCCGGGGCCGAAAGTGGTGGTCGTCAACTGAGCCCCGTCTAGGATCTCGATCTTGTCGACGTGGATAGTAAGGTCTCCGGCCTCCCCTCCCAACGCCCCGGTGGCCTGGGAAGAGATACTGGATGAGGCGAGATTTGTTTTACCCGTTATATCTGTGAAGGGTTGGTCGTTGACTCCCGACAACATCAGGTGCCCGCCGGCAAGTTCAATGGAACCCCCCGCTCCGGAGCCGGAGGTCCCCGCGGCGATGGTAGATCCGTCGAGGACCTCCATCCCAATAAAATCGATGAAGATGTCTCCACCCACCCCCGCACCCATCGATTGAGTGCTGACCGTACCCCGCTGATTAAGAGTCAGGGTTTCGGTGTCGATGGATATGTCTCCGCATTTCCCATCAATGTTGCTGTTGAAAATGCCTGTGGCGTCAGAGCTGAAGGGATTTGGCGAACTTTCAAATCCCTCGATCAAAATATCGGTCGCTACGATGGAAACATGGCCGGAATCCCCGCCAGCCCCCATAAGTCCTCCGGCTGTTATGAAGGAGCCGTTGCGCAGAACCAGTGTTTCCGTTTCGATGGAAAGGTTCCCGGCGTTTCCGGTTCCCGAACCGGCCCAGCCTCCATCGATGGTTCCTGATTCGATGCTGGCCCGGCTATCTAATTCAACAAACCCAGACGAAATGTTCAGGTCACCACCCTGTCCTGAACCCCAGGTGTTAGAGAAGATCCCTGTGCTGTAGAAAGGAGAGCCGGAAATATGAATAGAATCGGCTTCGATATTTAACAGTCCCCCTTCGCCAAAACTGAAGGTTGAGTTGGAGATTTCCGCTGCACCCTCGATTCGCAGATCCCCTGTCGAGATGAAAAAGTCCCCCGAATTGCCTCCGCTGGCCTGACAGAAAAGACCTGTTGTGTCCCCTGAACCCGCCAGCAAGATATTTCCCGCTGTGATGGAAAGATCACCTGTGTCGCCCGGGTCAATGAGCCAATAATTATCACCATTTGTGTAGATTAAGCCGTTATCCAGAATTTTCAAATCACCTCTGATATCGAGAGTGATATTTCCCCCATCACCTTCTCCCTGTGTAAAGGTGGAAATTGACCCCCAGTTGGTCACGGTGAGGTTGTCTGCAGTCACCTCGATGTTGCCGCCGTCGCCGGCGTCCCATGCTCTGGAACCGATACCGGTGGCAAAAGGTTCTCCCGATGCAAAGATATCGCCAATGATCATATCGCCGGCACCGATCCGTATGTCGGCTGCCCTCCCCATCCCGTAACCGGAAGCCTCCACCAGGCCTCCCGTAAGGAGAAGTTCACCGTCGATCTGGATGTCTATAACCTGGTTTGCCGCGTCCTCGTCGCCGATATTGTGAGCACATATGACAGATGCATCCTCAGGGTCGGACATTTCCATCACCAAGCGGCCGCCCCTGATGAATATCGTTCCACCTCCGTTTCCATCAGCGACGATATCCGCCCCGTTAACAATGGAAATACTGCCGAGGCTTGAAAAAGAGGAAACATCAATGCCCTGCAATTCCCCGGCGAGATTGGGGACCACTTCCCCGGGAGATGCCACGCTGACTACGTCCACTCTCCCCCCGTGTGCTCCTAGGGTTGGACTTTCTTCCAAAGCCGGCCCTGAGAGAGTGATGTCGCCCCCGATAATGGAAAGGGTCTGCCCATCGGGGACCTGGAGCATGCTTCCCTGGATGGAAACAGGGGAGGGGCTGTAGTCAAGGAATCCGAAGGCTGAAGGGTGAGTTATGGCTAAGACGCTTTCCCTGGCAGGATCGGTATAAAAGACCTCCCCATCGGCAAAGCGGATAAAGTCGCCAGTGCTTACATGGAAGGATCCGGTGAGATCCAGTGTCGCATTGGGGCCGAACATGATGCCGAAAGGGTTCAGGAGATAGAGGTTCGCACCCTCGATGGTCGAGCATATGGTCCCATCAATACTGGATGCCCCTCCCGTCACCCGGCCAATGATGTTCGTAACATTGCTTGGACCGCTGAAGGTCGCCATCTGATCCGTCAGGATGTTGAACTGTCCGAAACTGTGAAAAAGGTTGTCACCACTAAGAGTACCCCAGTCGGAGGTAATTTCATAAGTTGGCCCGGACATGCTTCCCGTTGGCCCACCAAGGGAGCCATCGAAGGTAACTTCCGCTTGAACAGCCGCGGATCCTGGGGAAAAACACAGAAAAAACATGGTTAAGAACAGGAATCTCAACTTGAAATTCCTGCCGTGGTTTTTCGTCCGAACATCCATGACACACCTCTTGGGGACAATAAAAGCAACAAAATGAAAACCGGATCCATCAGAAACCAGGCGGCAGGACAGAACCGGTCCTGCCGCCTTCCAGTTTCATCACCTTGCATTCACTGGCATTTCCTCAAGCCATTTAGCTTTCCTTACACCCTTCGAACCGATTTTTCCCGGAAATAAAAGCGGTAACCACCAATCAATGAAAGAACAAGCAAGGTGCCGAACACAACAAAAGAGTTTCCAAAGTTGATCGTCAGCCACGCAAATCCTATTACTGGGAGCAACAGAATTCTCACAAAGCCTTGAGCCCAGGTGTTTTCCTCCAGCCATCGAGCAGCGGGGGGAGAATATTCATAATATCTGGCCACCAGCCACCTCCCAGGTCGGTTCGTCAGCATGTGTTCATCCCGGTATTTCCGGAGAATACTTACGTGGGGCCCATCCTGGGACCCGTAGGCCGCCGTTGCGATAAAGCAGCCCCCGCCACCGCCATCATCATCATCGTCGCCGTCCCCGTTTGAGTCGTCCACCTCGGGTTCGAAAGCGGCAAAGATGGAAAGGCTGTCAACCTCGCCGCAGATGATGTCTTCCACCGGGTCCAGCATTGAGGTCACGGTATGCCATACCGCGCTGCCGTCCTCGTAGTGGTACAGCTGCATGTCGGCCTCCGAGGAGTAGGAAACATCCCCGTACTTAAAGCAAATTTCGACCGTTCCTGAATAGCTGGCGGCAGTGTCGACACTGAAAAACCTTGCGGGCGACCCCGACTGGTATCCCGTTGGAGGCTCCGGCCCCGTGGTACTCGAGGCGACGCTGGTCATGCCGGTATCGCTGATGGAAGAGAAGGTTAAAGAGGCGATCGGGTTGCCGGAGGTTTCATCTTTGCACTGCACCGTTACATCGTCCCCGATCCGGCTATCTCCCCAGTCGTAGAGGATCAGCGTATTCATGTAGGTCTCACAATAGTCGGTGTGGAAGGCGAGCTCGAAGATCCCGTCGATGTGGGAAAAATGGTAGGTGCCTTCCCCTGTGTACTTGGCGATCTCACCCGTCTCGTTGCTGTCCGTGTAGGCCCCGATGGAATAGGCGTCGATGCCGGGCGTATCTCCCACACAGCTTTGTGATGAATCGAAACGGACGGAAATGTTCGCAGCCGGGACCGTCCTCCAAACCCAGGTGGCTGGATTGAACATGTCGTAACCGGGATCAAGGATATCGATGAACCGGACCTTCAGTTCGCCGGGTTCCTTTGGAAGTAAAGAATCCAACTTGCTCGCGGAAAACATGAAATCAATGGGCCCCAGGGTGGAAGGGATTTCCCAGTCAAGAACTCCCTTCCCGGCTATCACCCAGAATACGGTTCCTGTGTCGTACGGGTAGAACACCCCATAGTAAGGGTGGTCGGGGGCGGGTAATTCAGAGAAAACGTCTGTCCAGATATGGTTGGCAAAGCCTTCGGGTATTTCATAGGGAAAATAGGAGGTATCACCTCCCGCATGGAAAATAAATCCGTCGATCACGTCCCATGTCGCTCCGTGGGAACTGGCCATTGGCAAGAGCAAGATGAAAAAACCTGTAAGGATCAAGACCCCAACCTTGGTTTTATTTTGTATTTTCATCTCTGACTCCCCTCCTGTTTTGGAGCACGTGAAAAGAGGAAACTACCCCCCTCCGGGAGGGGGGGTCCAATATCTGGATCCTTGGGCGGAAGATGACCCGGGAACCGCGCTCAACAAACGATTTTCGGCTTTGGATGAACCCGGTTGTGGGAGTTTGCGGCAGGTAGCTGCCACCCGGTTTCGCAATAAGGAAGGTAATTTTTCGGCCGGACTGGCCGGGAACTCGGGAAAAGAATCCGATTCGGGAAACAGCTCTTGGCAGGAATCCTTCATGAGGGAAAACCCCTCGGGCAAAAAACCAGGATCTTTGACTAAAAGATTAAAGGGTGTCAGGCCCTTTCGCAACTAGAAATTGGCAGCACCAACCGGAAAGCGAATCGGTGTACCTGATTTACCGGTAAGGATTAACACGTTGGCAGAATTAATGTTCCTCATTCAAGCCAAGCATCTCTGGGAGGTTCTGGTCACGAGGAGAGCCCAGATTCAAACCCGTGAGTCTTCTGCCTGGTACTTGTGGAAAGAGCAAAGGAAAATCTGGCAGACTTAAATTTTTCGAGGTAAATTTGACTCAAATAATTTTCAGGCTTAATTGGGATACTTCCAACCTGCTAGAAAGCAGGGATACCGTTTTAGCTTTTTTTTGGGTCTTTTACGCGGAGTCGTTTTTTCGATGAGAATCCATGTCCTTGGGTGCGCAGGGGCTGAAATGCCCAATCACAATATGGCCGGATTCCTTGTCGACCACACCGTGCTGCTCGATGCTGGAACCATAGGCCTTGCACTTGATTTTAATGAACAGATGGCCATTCAGGACATCTTCATCACCCACTCCCATCTCGACCATATCAAGGCAATACCTTTTTTTGCCGACAATATTGTCATAAAAAACGAGAATCACACGGTTTCACTATACAGCTCAGACGAAATCGTGGAGATCCTGAAAAAGAATCTTTTCAATGACCTCGTATGGCCCGATTTTTCCCTCATCCCCACATCGGAAAGCCCTGTCATCAATTTTGTGTCCATGGAGAACGAAAAGGCTGTCTACCTGGAAAAACACCGGGTAACAGCCTTCGAGGTGCAGCATACGACCCCTGCCGTTGGATTCCTGGTGGAAAGCGACCAGGGCAAAAAGATCGTTTATACGGGGGACACGGGTCCGACGGAAGCTATCTGGAAGGTCTGTGAAAAACAAACCCTTGACGCCGTCATCATCGAAGTCTCCCTGCCTAACCGGATGACCGAAATTGCCCTGAGGACGGGACACCTCACTCCGAAGCTTTTGGGAGAGGAAATCCTGAAGATGAGGAAAACCCCTCTTCGTTTCTTCATCACTCACTCAAAACCCTATTTCATGGAGGAAATTTTTGATGATCTCAGCCAGATCGACAGGGACTCCATTGAGATCCTGCGGGATGGCCAGGTGATCTTCCTGTAGATCCATCGGAAAGGGCGAAAGGGGTAGGGCAAATGTGAGGGGTATTTGAAGAAACGACTTAATGTTCCTCCAGAAAAGCGGTTTCCAGGGAAGTTGTTCTCAATCGTCGGCACAACTCGATAGCAACTTTCCTGATAAGTTTTAAACCTAGTTCGGGTTTCTCTTTCGAAAGAGATTCGAACTTTTCAAACGGCAGAACATAAATAACGGATTTTTCATCGCAAATCACCTCGGCCGACCTTGGCTCGCCATCCAGGAAGGCCATTTCTCCAAAAACCGTTCCCGCGGGATAAGTGGCGAGACGTTTTTTGTGATTCCCTTCCCTCAGAGGAATTCGAATGCTGACCGACCCCTGAGTCATGAAAAAAAGGTCCCTGGTCAATTCCAGGTTGCTTATAACTGTTTCTCCCCTTTGGTATTCCCTGCGTACAAGGCAATCTGCTAGAGACTGAATTTCATCGGGGGGAAGGACCTGGAAAATATCAAGTCGGCAAAGATCCAGTTCGGAACTCGGACATAACAGCACCTCGGATTGAAGGAGCTCGTTTTCAGCCTTTTCAAGGGCGGCATCGGTATCAGGAAATATATGGTCTGCTCCCAACTCCTTTTCAAACCCCATAAGGGTCAGGAATTCCCGTAAAGATCCCTCTTCGTAGAGGTACGAAAGGAAGAGGTCTTTATTTTCCCTTCGCAGGGTCCGGCAGGCTCGCCCGATGCTCTTCGCCCCCGTGCTGTCAATTTCATTGACTCTTTTCATGTCCAGAATACAGTATCGGGCGTCCTTCATGGACTCTAAAATCTTTTTCACCAGATGGTCTCCCGATCCAAAGAAGATCGGTCCTTGAAGTTCGAACACCACGATATTTCTGCTCAGCCTTTCCAGAATCTCGCTGTGTTCCTGGTTTCTAATTTTTTTTGACCGCAATTGATTCCCTAGATATTCCCGCCGGATCACGGATTTTCCCATTTTGGATATGAAGAGGGTAGAGGCGATGATGATCCCGATGCCGACAGCCACGATGAGGTTGATGCTGACCATGATGATGGTGACAACAAGGGCCACGGCAAGGTTGCCGAGGATGTTCCGGCGGAGCCGGGTGGTTTTGGGCAGCTGTCTCAGAAGGTGAACCGACCAGCGGTCAACCATTTCAAAACCGATGGCGAGGACAAGGCCCGCGAATACAGCGAGGGGAATGAGGCCAATAAAGGGGGCGAAAAGCCCCGTAAGTAAAATAATGAGAAAAGAAGTAAATACGCTGGAAAACCGCGTCTGCCCTCCGGCGTGGTAGTTGGCGAGGGTTTCCGGGATCGAACCGGCTCCAGGAAGACAACCGAAAAAACCGCTGACCGTATTTCCGATGCCTTGTGCCAGAAGTTCTCTATTGTTGTTATGGAGTGACCCGGTCAGGTCGTCCGCCATCACAGCGGTAAAAAGTGTTTCCATGGAGCCAACAAGGCCAACCAATATGCCGGCAAAAAACAGGGTTGGGATGAGTGAAGCAAGATCCAACCCCCCTATTTGATGGAAGATGCCTCTGGAAACCAGAGGCCCGGTGATCCTGAAATCGATTTGACCGATTGTAGATCCAATGCGGGTGGGGTCAAAGAGAAAAAATATGCCGTAATACAACGTGGTTCCGCTTATCAGTCCGACAAACAGGCCGGGGATGCGCCTGAACCATCGGGCGCTGAAAAAGATTGCAGCCAAAGTAAAGAGGCCCACGAGAAAAGTCAGTGGTTCGATGGCCTGAGGGCGAAGGACGATCTGAAGAAGCGGCGTTTTAGGATCGACTCCCAGAAAAGGTCTTATCTGTTTCAGGATAAGGAGAACAGCGATTCCGTTCATGAAACCGGCCATGACCGGGTAGGGGACATATTTCACGAGATTTCCGAGACGGAAGGCGGAAAAAAGAAACTGGACCATGGCTGCCGTGAGGACACTAAGTGACATCAGGCCGAGGATGACAGTTTCTCTTGAGGGAATATCCAGAAGAAGAGGGCTCGCAGCCAGGTATCCGACAATGGAACTCATCATGAGAGTGAGGGCGGCGGTGGGTGTCGTGATCAGGATAGGGGTACTTCCCAGAAGAGATGCGGCAAAACAGGTAAAAAAAGCTGACAATAACCCTATGAACGCCGCCCGCGAAGCGAATCCGCTCCCCAGGGGTGCAAAAGCGATAAGACCGTAGGCAACCACAAGAGGGATGGTGATAACAGCGGTCACGCTGGCGCCCGAAATGTCACCCCTCAGGGACTGCCAGTCTACTTTTTTCTTCACTTTTTACGATCCTTTAAGATCCAGACCGACAAAAACCGTAAACGTTGGTCGGAATTCTTCACATCAAAAGCACTTCTTTTAACCAACAGATAAGGACTTTATACCTC
>Ga0272444_10001844_pt1 | contig 19988 bp, 15 predicted proteins | sample SSMForm13_FD_201033 | JGI IMG/M metagenome (GOLD analysis project Ga0272444, IMG submission 201033) | Marine sediment archaeal communities from Little Sippewissett salt marsh, Falmouth, MA, United States - SSM-Form-13 | ecosystem: Environmental > Aquatic > Marine > Wetlands > Sediment ... | reverse complement strand
GTCAAGGCCGCCCTGCCGATCGAATGCGGCACCCTGAGAAAACCCGGAGTCGACCCGAAAGACTCCATCTGCGTCGTATCCCGTCCCAAGAGGTAATGCAGTCATGAACACCAAACTCTCGCTTCGATTTTCGCTGCTGACCGCCGTGCTGCTCGGACTGGCGCTTTCCACGGCAAGCCTGGCCGACACGCTGAAAGGACGCATCAAGTACATCTCCAACAAAGCCAACACCATCCAGGTAGAGATCAAGGGCAAGGATCCGGTGGTGGTGCGCTTCGACGCCAACACCCAGTTCGAGGGGGTTGCCGGCATCGCCGACCTGGCGCCGCCGGACCTGATCAAGGTCGAATACACGGCGGGCAAACCCGCAACCAAGATCAGCAAGGTGGTGTTCGGCCTGCCGCCCGGGGTGGAGATCGATATCCACGAGATGCTCGCCATCCTGCAGCAGCAGCGCGGCCCCTACCTGCTCGGCGATGCACGCCCGCCGAAAAAATATCCGCCCTCGCACATCCCCTCGGCGATCTCCACGCCGGCGGTGAACGCGGACAAGCTGCTGGCACAGCTGCCGCAGGACAAGGGCCAGCTGATCGTATTCTATTGCGGCGGCCCCACCTGCCCGTTCACCGCGGACGCGGTGAAGATCGCGACCGAGGCCGGCTACAGCAACGTCAAGGGCTTCCAGGCGGGCATGCCCGGCTGGAACAAGGCCAAGCTGCCCCTGCACAGCAACCGCGCCTGGCTGGCGAAAAACCTCGATCCGCACCATGTGATCATCGACACCCGTGCCGCGGCCCAAGCCGCCCAGTCGCACCTGCCGGGCGCGGTCAACCTGAGCGGCAGCGACCTCACCGCGATGACCCAGCGCTTCATCGCCTCGCAGACCATCGCCCGCCTGCCCGGGGTCAGCGATACGCGCGCGCCGATCATCCTGTACGGCGACACCCAGGCGGACCGCGAACTGCTGCTCGCCTACAAGGAGCTGCGCTCCTGGGGCTACAACAATGTCGCGGTGCTCGAAGGCGGACTGCAGGCCTGGCAGGGTGATGGCCTGCCGCTCGCCTCCGGCCAGCTGGCGACCAGCATCAGCTACAGCAAGAAACTGGCGAAAGGCGCCATCGCCCCGGAGGACTTCAACAAACTGGTGGCCGCACCGGCCGATACCCTGTTCCTGGATGTGCGCAGCGATGCCGAGGTGATCAAGCTCGGCACCCTGAAAGGCTCGACCCACATCCCGCTCGACCAGTTGGCCGATCAGCTGGGCAGTCTGCCCAAGGACAAGGAGATCATCGCCTTCTGCGAAAACGGCATCCGCGCGGAAATGGCCTATCAGACCCTGCGCGAGAACGGCTTCAGCAGCCGCTTCCTCAACGAGACCACGCATTTTGATGCGCAGGGAAACATCAGCTTCTGAAGCGAATGGCCATGAACCGGCGTGAATTCATCAAGTTATCCGGTCTCGGCGCAGCGTCGCCCGCCGCGCTGTTGTCCGGCTGCTCGCCCAGGCCGCTGCCCGGTGAGGGTACGGTCAAGGTCTCACCCACCGTGTGTGACGTATGTTTCTGGAAATGTGCCGGCATGGTGCACAGCGAGAACGACGCGCCGTGGAAGATCACCGGCAATGCCGATGACCCGCACAGCAACGGTCGCCTGTGCACCCGCGGCAGCGGCGGCCTCGGTGCCTACCTCGATCGCGACCGCCTGCGCCAGCCGCTGCTGCGCGTCAAACACCAGGGCAAGGACAGCTTCCAGCGGGTCAGCTGGGACAAGGCGCTGGAGTTCATCGCCGGGCGCATGCGCCAGATCGGCGAACAGCACGGCACGGACCGGATCGCCCTGCTCGCCCACGGCTCCGGCGGCAGCCATTTCGAACGCCTGCTGCAGGCCTATGGCTCGCATGTCTACGCCCATCCCTCCTACGCGCAGTGCCGCGGGCCGCGCGAAGTCGCCTTCGCCCTGACCTACGGCGAATCGGTCGGCTCGCCTGACCGCACCGACATGCAGCACTCGCGCTGCATTGTGCTGATCGGCTCGCACATCGGCGAGAACCTGCACAATGGCCAGGTACAATCGCTCAGCCAGGCCCTGGACAAGGGTGCCACCCTGATCACCGTGGACCCGCGCTTCTCGGTCGCCGCGAGCAAGTCCGATCACTGGCTGCCGATCCGCCCGGGCACCGACATCGCGCTGCTGCTGGCCTGGATGAACGTGCTGATCAACGAAGATCTGTACGACAAGGACTATATCGCCCGGCATGCCAAGGGCTTCGAACAGCTGCGCGCGCACGTGCAGCCGTTCAATCCCGAGTGGGCCTACCTCGAGACGGGACTGGAACCGGCGCTGATCCGCGAGACCGCGCGCAGCATGGCCCGGCACGCGCCGGCAACCCTGGTACACCCAGGTCGCCACACCACCTGGTACGGCGACGACACCCAGCGTTCGCGCGCCATCGCCATCCTCAACGCCCTGCTCGGCTCCTGGGGCCGCAAGGGCGGCTTCTACATCCAGGAGAAGGTCGAGCTGCCCGACTATCCGGCACCGCAGCCGCCCAAGGCACACAGCGACTGGAAGGCCAAGGTCCAGCCGGATTTCCCGCTCGCGCCCTCGGGCCTGAGCCAGGCGATCATCGACGCCAGCATCGGCGACGATGCCTACCTCAAAGGACTGTTCGTCTACGCCACTAACCTGCCGCTGACCATCCCCAATATCCGCCAGCGCCTGCAGCAGGCCGCCGACAGCCTGGAGCTGCTGGTGGTGGTGGAGACCCAGCCGGCGGAGATCACCGGCTACGCCGACGTGATACTGCCCGAATGCACCTACCTGGAGCGCTACGACGATCTGCGCAACGCGCCCGAGCGCATCCCGAGTCTGGCACTGCGCAGCCCTGCCTTCGAGCCGCGCTTCCAGAGCCGGCCCGGCTGGTGGATGGCCAAGCAGCTGGCACTGCGCCTGGGACTGGAAAAATATTTCCCCTGGCAGGACTACAGCGAGGTACTGGACTGGCAACTGCAACAGGTCGGCAGCTCACTGGCAGAGATGCAGCGCATCGGCGTGAAACCGTTTCCGCGCACCACACCGCTGTATTTCAGCGAGGGCGAGGACCGCCACTTCAACACCCCCAGCGGCAAGATCGAGCTGTATTCCGAACTGCTCGCCGAGTACGGCCACGATCCCATGCCACGCTACACCCCACCGCAGGACCCGCCGGCCGGCCACTACCGGCTGATCTACGGGCGCGCACCGGCACATACCTTCGGCCGCACCACCAACAACCCGTTGCTGTTCGAGCTGATGCCGGAGAACAACGTCTGGATCAATCCGCGTACCGCCGCAGAACATGCCATCAGCAATGGCGACTACATCCGCCTGCGCAACCAGGACGGGGTGACCAGCAACCGCGTGCGGGTGCGGGTGACCGAGCGCATCGCGCCGAACGCGGTGTTCATGGTGCATGGCTTCGGCCATGACGCCAAGGACATGCGCCTGACCCATGGCGTCGGCGCGGACGATGCCGCGCTGATCACCAATGTGAAGATCGACCCGATCGCCGGCACCACCGGCATGCGCGACAACTTCGTCAGCCTGTTGGTGGCACCCATGGAGGCATGAAGCGATGAACACCTACGCCATGGTCATCGACACCCGCAGCTGCATCGGCTGCGGCGACTGCGTGGTCGCCTGCAAGACCGAGAACAAGGTGCCGGCCGGGCTCAATCGCGACTGGGTGGTCGAGGCCACGCGCGGCCAGTACCCCAACCTGCACACCGAGTTCCGCTCGGAGCGCTGCAACCACTGCAGCCACGCCACCTGCGTACTGCTATGCCCGACCGGCGCCAGCCATCAATGGCGCGACAGCAACATCGTGCTGGTCGACGCGGACAAGTGCACCGGCTGCAAGGCCTGTATCGCCGCCTGTCCCTACGACGCGCGCCTGGTGATGCGCCCGGAAGGCTATATCGACAAGTGCACCTTCTGCCATCACCGCGTCGAGCAGGGCCTGGACCCGGCCTGCGTCTCCACCTGCCCGACCCACTGCATGTACTTCGGCCTGCTCGACGACCCGGCCAGCGAGGTGGCGCGCCTGCTGCGTAGCCGCGACTACAAGACGCTGATGCCGGAGACCGGCAACCAGCCGAATGTTTACTACCTGGTGTAGGCAACACTCATGATCGAAGAAGTCCTGAGCACCGCCCGCTTCAACCCCAAGGTCGACCCGATGCTGGGCATCTGGACCTGGGAGGTGGCGGTCTACCTGTTCCTCGGCGGCCTGACCGCCGGTATCCTGCTGTTCATCGCCCTCACCCACCTGCAGGGCAGACAGCAGCAACGCCCGTTCACCGCCTACCGGCTGCCGCTGTGGGCGCCGATCGTGCTGTCGATCGGCATGACCACCCTGTTCCTCGACCTGGAACACAAGCTGTACGTGTTCCGCTTCTTCACCACCCTGCAACCGACCGCCCCCATGTCCTGGGGCTCCTGGGTGCTGATCCTGGTCTACCCGTTCAGCATCCTGCTGATCACCGCCACCCTGCGCGCCGGCTACCCGAAATTGGCGGCCTGGCTGGAACGCCTGCCCCTGGTCAGTCCGCTGTTGGACCTGTCCGAGCGTTACCTGCGGCCGATCGCCTTCTGCACCGTACCGGTCGCCATCGCCCTGGGCATCTACACCGGCATCCTGCTCAGCACCTTCGGCGCGCGGCCGTTCTGGAACAGCGCCATCCTCGGCCCGCTGTTCCTGGTCTCCGGCATCTCCGCCGCCGCCGCGCTGATCATCATCGGCGCGCGCGACAAGGCAGAGCGCCACCTGTTCGCCAAGATGGACGCCGGCCTGATCGCGGTGGAACTGCTGCTGGTCGGCCTGCTGATCATCGGCCTGGCCACCGGCGGCAAGGCGCAACTGGACGCGCTCGAACTGGTCACCGGCGGCCCCTATACGCTGCTGTTCTGGGGCCTGTTCGTCGGCTTCGGCCTGGCGGTGCCGTTAGTGCTGGAACTGTGGGAACTGCGTGGCGGGCGCAGCCTGGTGCTGCTCGCTCCCTTGCTGGTGCTGCTCGGCGGCTATGTGCTGCGCCAGGTCACACTCGATCTGGGCCAGGCCAGCACCTGGCACGAATACACGGTGCAATACGATCCGGGCCTGCTCGAGCGCCTCAGATAAACCGGGAACGCCATCATGCTGAAAAAATCACCTGTCCTGATCCTCGCCCTGCTGACCGCGGGCTGCGGCCAATCCCCAAGCGATAGCGAGATACCCCAGTCGCGCCTGGATGCGCTGGGACAAGCGGTGGCACAGCAGACCAGCGCGATCGATGTCGCCCGCCTGTCCGAGAGGATCATCGCCAGGCAAAACGACTACCTGCTGCTGGATATCCGTCCGCAGGCGGACTTCGCCCGCGGCAGCATCAAGAGCGCACAGAGCGCTTCCACGGCGCAGCTGCTGTCCGCGCAAGGCAGGGCGGAACTGCCGCGCGGGCGCGACATCATCCTTTATTCCGACGACGCTGCCGCGGCCGCGCAGACCGCGGCGCTGCTGCGCCTGGCCGGCATCGATGCCTACTTCCTGTCCGGTGGCTACCGCGCCTGGCAGCGGCAAAGCGGCAATGTGTCCGGCCAGCCCGAGGACGCCGAGGGCGCACAACAGCTGGCGCGGCAGCAGGCGGTCAACTGCTGGTTCGAAGGCGACTATGTCGCCAGCGCCGGGCTGGCAGTCAAAGCGGATAGCGCCGCGCCCGCCGGCGCAGGCTACACGCCGCCGCTGCAGCCGGTGGCAGCGGACACGCTCGGCCTCGGCCTGGGCGTTGGACTGGGCCCGCAGACACCGCAGCCACAACCGGCCGCCAGCGACGCGCTGGGACTCGGACTCGGCCTGGGGCTGGGCCCGGAGGACGCACCCGCCAACAAGCCCAAGCCGCGCCTGCTGATCGGCGAGGGCTGCTGAGATCACCCATTACCCGGCAGCGTCCGGGCAACAACAACACACCATCATCGTGAGGAACCGCAGATGAACAAACCTGAAATCACCGAAGACATGATCTTCCAGTGTTTCGCCGCCGCGCAACAGTCCGACGACCTGCAGGGCACTGCCGCCTCCTTCGTCGACGTCGAGGAATACGAGAACAAGGTCATGTACCCGGAGTTCGCGCGCTGGGCGAAAAAGGCCGACCGCCCCGACATCGCCCGCCTGTTCGCCCGGGTGGCCGGTGAGGAGGGACTGCATGCGGTATGGCTGCGCGAGCTGTACACCGAGATGGGCACACCCGAGCGCGGCGACGACACCGAGCGCGCGGTGGACGTACTCAAGACCATCCGCAACAACTGCGATGCACTGATCGCCAAGAATCCCGAAGGGGTGCTGGAGAAGGCGCTGGTGGTGGCGATCCGCGTGGAAGAGCGCGAATATCGCGATATCTACCCGCGCTTCCGCGACCAGGCCCTGGCGCAGGGCGATCACAAATCCGCCGAGGTCTACCAGCGCGTGATCGACTCCGAGCGCCAACATGCGCAATGGTTCGAAAGTGCGCTCAACGACTACCGCCAGGAACTGGCCGCCAGCGCCTGATGGACGCTGAACCGGCGAGCCTGCACACGGCAGCGCCCGCGAATCCGGGCGCCGGCCTGCGGCTGGCGCTCAACCCGGCCATCTACCTGATCTCGATACTGCCCGCGGCCGGTGTCGTGCTGCTTGCCCAGCAGGAGATCTGGTGGGCGGGCCTTGCCAGCGCCACCATCGCGGTGGTGCTGTTGCAGCACGCCATCAACCTGTTCAACGACGTCAGTGACTGGCGCCTGGGAGCGGATACGCACAAGCACGACTCCTGGGTCAGGGCGCACCGGGGCAACACCCGCATCGTCACCCTGCACGGTATCGCCAGTGCCGTACTGGGCATCGCCATCGGCGTCGCTACCCTGTTGCTCGCGGACAAGCTGTGGATACTGCTGATCGCCTTGCCCATGGCCATCCTCGGCTACCTGTACAACGCCGGCGAGCGCCCGCTTTCCTACACGGTGCTCGGCGAATGGGTTACCGGGCTGTGCTACGGGCCCGGGGTATTCGGCTGCCTGTACCTGCTCGCCCACAACGGCATCGATGCTGCCGCGCTGCCGGGCATGATCACCTTCGCCGCTCTGGCGATGGCCTTGCTGCTGTCACACCAACCACCACAGATCGAGACGGACCGCGCGGCCGGCAAGCATTCGTTCGCGGTGCGCTACGGGGCGGAGAAGACCCGCCTGACCGCACGCCTGTTGTTTGTGTTTGGGCTGAGCAGTTTCGCCCTGGCCGCCTGGCTCGCGGGCCAACTGCCGCAACTGCTGGCGTTCCTGCTGTTGGGCGGCATCGCTGTGCTGCTGACCTGCAGGCGCACCCCCAATCCCAAGCTGTTGCTGTTGAGCGCCAGCAGCGTGTTTTTCCTGGCATTGGGCGTGCCCCTGCTGCTGAACCTCAGCCTGGCCGGCTAGCAGAAAAAAACTGCGGCACGGCCCGGGGCCAGCCCTGCAGCAGTGATGCCGCCAACTCGGCCTGCTCTACCGCCGCCGGTAGCATGCACCGGACAAAAAAAATGCCGGCCCAAGGCCGGCATTTTCTGTCGGGTCGGCGCGGCCAGCGCAAACGATGGCCGCACACTGACGAACGATCACTCCTCGTCGGAAGTGTTCAGCTCCGCCTTCAGCGCCTCTTCGACCTCTTCCACCGCCATCTCGACCTTGCCACCGGCCAGCGCCGCCTGGCGTTGTGCCTTGCGCTCGTTGTGGTGGGCCAGGCCGGTACCGGCCGGGATCAGGCGGCCGACGATGACGTTCTCCTTCAGGCCGTTGAGCGAATCGCGGCTGCCGCGTACGGCCGCCTCGGTCAGCACCCTGGTGGTCTCCTGGAAGGAGGCCGCGGAGATGAACGACTCGGTCGCCAGCGAGGCCTTGGTGATACCCAGCAACAGCGGCTCCCACTTCGCATCGTGCTTGTTCTCCGCCTCGGCCTGCTCGTTGGCCTCGAGCACGCGTGCACGCTCGGCCTGCTCGCCGCGCAGCAGCTTGGTCTCACCCGGATCGGTGATCTCGACCTTGCGCAGCATCTGGCGAATGATCACCTCGATGTGCTTGTCGTTGATGCCCACGCCCTGCAGGCGGTAGACGTCCTGGATCTCCTTGACCAGGTACTCGGCCAGGTCGGTGACACCGCGCAGACGCAGGATGTCGTGCGGGTTCAACTCGCCGTCGGCGATCACCTCGCCCTTCTCCACGTGTTCGCCCTCGAACACGTTGACGTGGCGCCACTTCGGGATCAGCAGTTCGTTCTGCTCGCCGTCCTTGTCGGTGACGATCAGGCGTTGCTTGCCCTTGGTATCCTTGCCGAAGCTGACGGTACCGGTCGCCTCGGCGAGTATCGCCGGCTCTTTCGGCTTGCGTGCCTCGAACAGGTCGGCAACCCGCGGCAGACCACCGGTGATGTCCCGGGTCTTCGAAGATTCCTGCGGAATACGAGCCAGCACGTCACCCACGCGTACCTCGGCACCGTCCGCCACGCCGACGATGGCGCCGCCCGGCAGGAAGTAGTGCGCCGGCAGGTTGGTGCCCGCGATGTTGACGTCGTTGCCCTTGTCGTCGAGCAACTTCACCATCGGACGCAGATCCTTGCCCTGGGTCGGACGCTGCTTCGGATCGATCACCACCACAGAAGACAGGCCGGTGACTTCGTCGGTCTGCTTCTGCACGGTGACGCCGTCGATGAAATCGACGAAACGCAGGGTACCGGCCATCTCGGTGATGATCGGGTGGGTGTGCGGATCCCAGCTGGCGACCATCTGGCCGCCTTCTGCCGACTCACCGTCGCGTACCTGCAGTTCCGCACCGTAGGGCAGCTTGTAACGCTCGCGCTCTCGGCCGATCTCGTCGACGATGACCACCTCACCGGAACGCGACACGGCAACCAGTTTGCCCTTGGCATTTTCGATGGTCTTGATGTTGTGCAGCTTGACCGTACCGGCGTTCTTCGGCTCGATACTGTTGACCGCCGCGGCACGCGAGGCCGCACCACCGATGTGGAAGGTACGCATGGTCAGCTGGGTGCCCGGCTCACCGATCGACTGAGCGGCGATAACGCCGACCGCCTCACCGATGTTGACCTCGTTACCGCGCGCCAAGTCACGACCGTAGCACTTGCCGCAGATACCCTGGCGGGTGTCACAGGTGATCGCGGAACGTACGAACACCTGGTCGACACCGGCCTCTTCCAGCAGATCGACCATCTTCTCGTCGAGCAGGGTGCCGGCTTCGCAGACCACAGTATCGGAACCCGGCGGGGTCACATCCTGAGCGGCCACGCGACCGAGGATACGCTCGCGCAGCGGCTCGACCACGTCGCCACCTTCGATGATCGGCTGCATCAGCAGGCCGTTCTCGGTGCCGCAGTCGTGCTCGGTGATGACCAGGTCCTGCGCCACGTCGACCAGGCGACGGGTCAGGTAACCGGAGTTCGCGGTCTTCAGTGCGGTATCCGCCAGGCCCTTACGCGCACCGTGGGTGGAGATGAAGTACTGCAGTACGTTCAGACCCTCACGGAAGTTCGCGGTGATCGGCGTCTCGATGATCGAGCCATCCGGCTTGGCCATCAGGCCACGCATACCGGCCAACTGACGAATCTGCGCGGCAGAACCACGCGCACCGGAGTCGGCCATCATGTAGATGGAGTTGAATGAATCCTGCTCTTCCTCTTCACCATCCTTGTTGATGACGGTTTCCTTGCCGAGCTTGTCCATCATGGCGCGGGCGATCTGGTCGTTGGTGTGCGACCAGATGTCCACCACCTTGTTGTAACGCTCGCCGTTGGTCACCAGACCGGAGGAGTACTGGTCCTGGATTTCCTTCACCTCGGCTTCCGCCTCGGCCAGGATCGAGGCCTTGGCCTCCGGAATGACCATATCGTCCAGACCGATGGAGGCACCGGCCTTGGCCGCCTGGGCGAAGCCCAGATACATCAGCTGGTCGGCGAACACCACGGTGGCCTTCAGGCCGAGCTGGCGGTAACAGGCGTTGACCAGCTGCGAGATCGCCTTTTTCTTCATCGCCTGGTTGACCAGCTCGTAAGGCAGACCGGCGGGCACGATGTCCCACAGCATGGCGCGGCCGACGGTGGTGTCCTTGACCGTGGTGGCCTCGGTACGGTTGCCTTCCTCGTCAATATGGGTCTCGTTGATGCGCACCTTGACGCGTGCATGCAGGTCAGCGGCGCCGGTCTCGTAGGCGCGGCGTGCCTCGGACACGTTGGCCAGCAGCATGCCCTCGCCTTTCGCATTAATGCGGTCGCGGGTCATGTAATACAGGCCCAGGACCACGTCCTGGGTCGGTACGATCACCGGCTCCCCGTTGGCCGGCGACAGCACGTTGTTGGAGGCCATCATCAGGGTACGCGCTTCCAGCTGCGCCTCGATGGACAGCGGCACGTGTACCGCCATCTGGTCGCCGTCGAAGTCGGCGTTGAAGGCGGTACACACCAGCGGGTGCAGGTTGATCGCCTTGCCCTCGACCAGGATCGGTTCGAAGGCCTGGATGCCCAGACGGTGCAGGGTCGGCGCACGGTTGAGCATCACCGGGTGCTCGCGGATGACCTCTTCGAGGATGTCCCACACTTCCGGGGAGCCACGATCGACCAGCTTCTTGGCCGCCTTGATGGTGGTGGCCAGGCCGCGGAACTGCAGCTTGGAGAAGATGAACGGCTTGAACAGTTCCAGCGCCATCTTCTTCGGCAGGCCGCACTGGTGCAGCTTGAGGGTCGGGCCGACCACGATAACCGAACGGCCGGAGTAGTCGACACGCTTGCCCAGCAGGTTCTGACGGAAGCGGCCCTGCTTGCCCTTGATCATGTCGGCCAGCGACTTCAGCGGGCGCTTGTTGGTGCCGGTGATGGCACGGCCGCGACGGCCATTGTCCAGCAGCGCGTCGACCGACTCCTGCAGCATGCGTTTCTCGTTGCGCACGATGATGTCCGGCGCGGCCAGATCGAGCAGGCGCTTGAGGCGGTTGTTGCGGTTGATCACGCGACGGTACAGATCGTTCAGGTCCGAGGTCGCGAAACGGCCGCCGTCCAGCGGTACCAGCGGACGCAGCTCCGGCGGCAGCACCGGCAGCACGGTCAGGATCATCCACTCCGGGCGGTTGCCGGACACATCCAGCGACTCCAGCAGCTTCAGACGCTTGGCGATCTTCTTGATCTTGGTCTCGGAGTTGGTGGACTCGATCTCCTCGCGCAGGCGCGCGATCTCCTTCGACATGTCCATGGTGCGCAGCAGCTCGAACACCGCCTCGGCGCCCATGCGCGCGTCGAATTCGTCGCCGTTCTCTTCCACCGCTTCCAGGTACTGCTCGTCGGTCAGCAGCTGGAAACGCTCCAGCGGGGTCATGCCCGGGTCGATGACCACGTAGCTCTCGAAGTACAGCACGCGCTCGATGTCGCGCAGGGTCATGTCCAGCAACAGGCCGATGCGCGAGGGCAGCGACTTGAGGAACCAGATGTGCGCCACCGGCGAGGCCAGCTCGATGTGGCCCATGCGCTCGCGACGCACCTTGGCCAGGGTGACCTCGACGCCGCACTTCTCGCACACCACGCCGCGGTGCTTGAGGCGCTTGTACTTGCCGCACAGGCACTCGTAGTCGCTGATCGGGCCAAAGATCTTGGCGCAGAACAGGCCGTCACGCTCCGGCTTGAAGGTACGGTAGTTGATGGTCTCCGGCTTTTTGACTTCGCCGAAGGACCAGGAGCGGATCATTTCCGGGGATGCGAGACCAATGCGAATCGCATCGAATTCCTCGTTCTGACCCTGCTGCTTCAGAATCTTCAGAAGATCTTTCATTAATCCTGCTCCAGTTCGATGTTGATGCCCAAGGAACGGATCTCCTTGACCAATACGTTAAACGACTCCGGCATACCGGCCTCCATGCGGTGATCGCCATCGACGATGTTCTTGTACATGCGGGTACGGCCGTTCACGTCGTCCGACTTGACCGTCAGCATCTCCTGCAAGGTGTAGGAAGCGCCGTAGGCCTCGAGTGCCCACACCTCCATCTCACCGAAGCGCTGGCCACCGAACTGCGCCTTACCGCCCAGCGGCTGCTGGGTGACCAGGCTGTACGGGCCGGTGGAACGCGCGTGCATCTTGTCGTCGACCAGGTGGTTCAGCTTGATCATGTACATGTAGCCGACCGTAACCCTGCGCTCGAACGCCTCGCCGGTGCGGCCGTCGTACAGCTGGGTCTGACCGTCGATGTCTTCCTCGGCCAGCTCCAGCATGTGACGGATCTCGTCTTCGTGCGCACCGTCGAATACCGGGGTGGCCATCGGCACACCGCCGCGCAGGTTGTTGGCCATCTCGAACAACTCCTCGTCGGAGAAGCTCTTCAGATCTTCGGACTTGCCGCTGGTGTTGTACACCTTGTCGAGGAAGTCACGCAGTTCCTTGGCCTTGACCTGCGCGTCGAGCATGCGCCCGATGCGTTCGCCGACACCCTTGGCGGCAAAGCCGAGGTGGGTTTCGAGCACCTGGCCGATGTTCATCCGCGACGGCACGCCGAGCGGATTGAGCACGATATCGACCGGGCGGCCACGCTCGTCGAACGGCATGTCCTCGACCGGCACGATGCGCGAGATGACACCCTTGTTACCGTGGCGACCGGCCATCTTGTCACCCGGCTGGATGCGGCGCTTCACCGCCACGTAGACCTTGACCATCTTCAGCACGCCCGGTGCCAGGTCGTCGCCGGCGGTCAGCTTGCGCTTCTTCTCTTCGTAGCGCTTGCGGAACTGCTCGCGCAGCTCTTCCACCTGCTTGGCGATCGCCTCGAGCTGGGCGGCGGCCTCTTCGTTCTTCAGGCGGATCTCCAGCCACTTGTCGCGCTCGAGCTCCTGCAGGTAGGACTTGGTCACCTTGGAGCCGGCCTTGAGCTTGTTCGGGCCGCCTTCTGCGACCTTGCCGGTGAGCATCTTCTCGACCCGGTCGAAGGTGTCTTCTTCCATGATGCGCAGCTGGTCGTCCAGGTCTTTGCGCACCATGGCCAGTTCGGCCTCTTCGATCTGCAGCGCACGCGCATCCTTCTCGACGCCGTCGCGGGTGAACACGCGCACGTCGATGACGGTACCGGCACCGCTGGAGGACACGCGGGTCGAGGTGTCCTTCACGTCGGACGCCTTCTCACCGAAGATCGCGCGCAGCAGCTTCTCTTCCGGGGTCAACTGGGTCTCGCCCTTGGGGGTGACCTTGCCGACCAGGATGTCGCCTTCGCGCACCTCGGCACCGACGTAGACGATGCCGGACTCGTCCAGCTTGGCCAGCGCGGCCTCGCCCACGTTGGGGATGTCCGCAGTGATCTCTTCCGGGCCCAGCTTGGTGTCGCGGGCCATGCAGGTGATCTCTTCGATGTGGATCGTGGTGAAGCGATCCTCTTTCACCACCTGCTCGGAGATCAGGATGGAGTCCTCGAAGTTGTAACCGTTCCACGGCATGAACGCGACCCGCAGGTTCTGGCCCAGCGCCAGCTCGCCCATGTCGGTGGACGGGCCGTCGGCCATCACGTCGCCACGCGAAACCGCATCGCCGACCATCACCAGCGGACGCTGGTTGATGCAGGTGTTCTGGTTGGAACGGGTGTACTTGGTCAGGTTGTAGATGTCCACGCCCGGCTCGCCGGCGACAGTCTCGTCGTCGTTGACACGCACCACGATACGCGCGGCATCCACAGACTCGATCACGCCGCCACGCTTGGCGACCACGGTCACGCCGGAGTCGACCGCGACGGTACGCTCCATGCCGGTACCCACCAGCGGCTTTTCGGCGCGCAGGGTCGGCACCGCCTGACGTTGCATGTTGGCGCCCATCAGTGCGCGGTTGGCGTCGTCGTGCTCGAGGAACGGGATGATCGACGCCGCCACCGACACGATCTGCTTCGGCGACACGTCCATGTATTCGATGTCAGCCGGCGCAGCCAGGGTGAATTCGTTCTGGTGGCGGCACGAGATCAGGTCATCGGTAAAGGCGCCCTTGGCATCCAGCTCGGCGTTCGCCTGCGCGATCACGTAGCGACCTTCCTCGATCGCCGACAGGTAGTCGACCTGGTCGGTGACCTTGCCGTTCTCCACCTTGCGGTACGGGGTCTCGAGGAAACCGTACTTGTTGGTACGCGCGTAAACCGCCAGCGAGTTGATCAGGCCGATGTTCGGACCTTCAGGGGTCTCGATCGGGCAGACGCGGCCGTAGTGGGTCGGGTGCACGTCGCGCACCTCGAAGCCGGCACGCTCACGCGCCAGGCCGCCCGGGCCGAGTGCGGAGACGCGGCGCTTGTGGGTGACCTCGGACAGCGGGTTGTTCTGGTCCATGAACTGCGACAGCTGCGAGGAACCGAAGAACTCCTTGATCGCGGCGGAGACCGGCTTGGCGTTGATCATCTCCTGCGGCATCAGGCCTTCGGACTCGGCCAGGCTCAGACGCTCCTTGACCGCGCGCTCGACACGCACCAGGCCGACGCGGAACTGGTTCTCGGCCATTTCACCGACGCAACGCACACGGCGGTTGCCCAGGTGGTCGATGTCGTCGACCACGCCGTTGCCGTCGCGGATGTCGACCAGGGTCTTGAGCACCTCGAGGATGTCGGAGGTCTCGCCATGTTCCTCGACACGCGCCTTGCCGTCTTCGTCACCACGACCGGCAAAGTACTTGTGATCGAACAGGATGCCGGCGCCCTCGGCCTCGTCGCGACCGAGGCGACGGTTGAACTTCATGCGGCCGACCGCGGACAGGTCGTAACGTTCTTCGGTGAAGAACAGGTTGTGGAACAGGTTCTGCGCCGCTTCCTTGGTCGGCGGCTCGCCCGGACGCATCATGCGATAGATTTCGACCATCGCCTCCAGGGCATTGCTGGTCGGATCGATACGCAGGGTGTCGGAGATGTAGGGGCCGTGATCCAGATCGTTGGTGAACAGGGTCTGGATTTCCTTGACGCCCTTCTCGATCAGCGCCTCGGCGAGCTCTTCGGTGATCTCGTCGTTGGCAGCGGCCAGCAGTTCACCGGTCTCGGTGTCGACCACATTGTGTGCCAGGGTCTTGCCCACCAGGTACTCGCGCGGCACTTCCAGCTTCTTCACGCCGGCCGCCTCGAGCTGCTTGATGTGGCGCGCGGTGATGCGCTTGCCGGTCTCGACGATCACTTCCTTCTTGGCCAGGATGTCGAAGGTGGCGGTCTCGCCACGCAGGCGCGACGGCACCAGGGTCAGCTCGACCTTCTTTGCGCTCAACGCAAAGGTGTCCTTTTCGAAGAACAGGTCGAGGATTTCCTCGGTCTCGTAACCGAGGGCGCGCAGCAGGATGGTCGCCGGCAGCTTGCGGCGACGGTCGATACGCACGTACACCATGTCCTTCGGGTCGAACTCGAAGTCCAGCCAGGAGCCACGGTAGGGAATCACCCGCGCCGAGAACAGCAGCTTGCCCGAGGAGTGGGTCTTGCCCTTGTCGTGATCGAAGAACACACCCGGGCTGCGGTGCAGCTGGGAAACGATGACGCGCTCGGTGCCGTTGATGATGAAGGTGCCGTTATCGGTCATGAGCGGCAGTTCGCCCATGTAGATTTCCTGCTCCTTGATGTCCTTGACCTGCTTGGCACCGGCCGGGGCGTCCTTGTCGTAGATCACCAGGCGCACCAGCACGCGCAGCGGTGCAGCAAAAGTGGCGCCACGCTGCTGACATTCGCGCTCGTCGAATACCGGCTCGCCCAGGCGGTAGTGCACGTACTCCAGCGCGGCATTGCCGGAGTAGCTGACAATCGGGAAGACTGACTTGAAGGCCGCATGCAGACCGCCCTGCTCGCGCTCACCCGGTGCGGCATCCGCCTGCAGGAAGTTGCGGTAAGACTCGATCTGCGTAGCCAGCAGGAACGGCACCTCGAGGATGCTCGGACGCTTGCCGAAATCTTTGCGGATACGTTTCTTTTCAGTGAACGAATAGGCCATGCTTGCCTTCCCTCATCTATAACGCTGCGATGGTCCGGTCTGCAGCACCCTCGTCTGGTGCCGAGCCGAATTGGGTCCGGTCTGGCCGGAATCCCTTGATGTCGGAAACTTTCAACGAATCGGTGACTACCCGATTCGTTGAAAATCTCCGGAAACGCACAAACAGGAAAAGGCCGGCGGCCGAAAGCCGCCAGCCCAATCCCGCATGGCGTTGTACGCTACCAAGCCTTACTTGACTTCGACGGTAGCGCCAGCCTCTTCCAAGGTCTTCTTGGCCTCTTCGGCCTCTTCCTTGGATACGCCTTCCTTCATGGTAGAAGGTGCACCTTCTACCGCTTCCTTGGCTTCTTTCAGGCCCAGACCGGTGATGCCGCGAACTGCCTTGATGACGGCAACCTTGTTGTCGCCGAAACCAGTCAGAACCACGTCGAACTCGGTCTTCTCTTCGGCCGCAGCGCCGGCATCGCCAGCACCCGGGGCAGCAACAGCAACAGCTGCAGCCGCGGTTACGCCGAATTTCTCTTCCATTGCCTCGATCAGCTCAACCACTTCCATTACGGACATGTTGGCGATCGCTTCCAAGATATCTTCTTTAGACATCGTACACTCCAGTTAAAAGTCTTTGATCAAAAGGGGGTAAAACGCGGCCTTGTCAGGCAGCGTCTTTTGCGTCGCGAATTGCTGCAACGGTGCGAACCAGTTTGCCCGGCACCTCGTTCAGGGTCTGCGCCAGCTTGGTGATCGGTGCTTGCATCACCGACATCAGCATGGAGATCGCCTGGTCGTAGGTCGGCATCTTCGCCAGCACGTCGATCTGCGAGGCATCCAGCTTTTTGCCGCCGATGGCGAGCATGGTTACCTTGAGATTTTCGTGATCCTTGGCGAAATCCTTGATTACGCGTCCGGCAGAGCCCGGGTCTTCCTGAGAGAACGCCAGTACCAGCGGCCCGGTCAGGCCGTCGGTCAGACATTCAAACTCGGTACCCTCGACAGCGCGACGAGCCAGCGTGTTCTTGACCACACGCAGATAAACGCCGTTGTTGCGCGCTTCAACACGCAACTGGGTCATTTCATCCACGCTCAGTCCACGGTACTCGGCCGCAACTGCAGAAAAGGCAGAGCCTGCCACTTCAGCAACTTCGGCGACGATGGCTTGCTTTTGCTCGAAATTGAGTGCCAAAGTCGTCACCTCCCGACAACGATGGGAATTGCTTCCCGTTAAACACCGTGAGACTCGCGTCTCACATGATTCGGTGCACCGTTCTCGGAAGTGAATCCGATTACGGAGCGCCGTCTGCGCAGGAAATTAAGTCTCGGCAACACCGAAACACCTGCGGTCTTTGACAGCTACCGGCCCAGCGGGCCGGCGCTCCAAAGTCTGTAAAGCAGGGCAACAGGCCCTGCGAAAAATCAGAGGATCTTGATCGACGACTGGTCGACGGTCAGACCCGGACCCATGGTCGAAGACACGGTGATCTTCTTGAAATACACACCCTTCGCCGAGCTGGGCTTGAGCTTCTTCAGCTCGTTGACCAGGGCCTCGAGGTTCTGGATCAGGGCCGACGGCTCGAAACCGATCTTGCCGATCGAGGCGTGCACGATACCGGCCTTGTCGGTACGGAAGCGCGCCTGGCCGGACTTGGCATTCTGCACCGCAGTCGCCACGTCCGGGGTCACGGTACCGACCTTGGGGTTCGGCATCAGGCCGCGCGGACCGAGGATCTGGCCCAGCTGACCGACCACGCGCATCGCGTCCGGGGAGGCGATGACCACGTCGAAGTCCATATTGCCCTTCTTCACCTCTTCGGCCAGATCGTCCATGCCGACGATATCGGCACCGGCTTCCTTGGCGGCCTCGGCATTCGGGCCCTGGGTGAACACGGCCACGCGCACCTCTTTACCGGTACCGGCCGGCAGGATCGCGGAACCACGCACCACCTGGTCGGATTTGCGCGGGTCGACGCCCAGGTTCACGGAGACATCGATGCTTTCCTTGAACTTCACGGCGGACAATTCATTCAGCAGCGCAAACGCTTCGTCGGCTGCATATTGCTTGGTCGCATCAACCTTTTCGTTGATCGCCTTTTGACGCTTGGACAACTTAGCCATTATTCAACGCCCTCGACATTCAGGCCCATGGAACGCGCGGAACCGGCGATGGTACGCACGGCCGCATCCAGATCAGCAGCGGTCAGGTCTGCATCCTTGGTCTTCGCGATCTCTTCCAGTTGCTCACGGGTGACAGTACCGACCTTCTCGGTGTTCGGACGGCCGGAACCCTTGCCGATGCCCGCCGCTTTTTTCAGCAGGATCGCCGCCGGCGGCGTCTTCATGATGAAGGTGAACGACTTGTCGTTGTACACGGTGATCACCACCGGCACCGGCATGTCCTTCTCGATGTTCTGGGTCTGCGCGTTGAAGGCCTTGCAGAACTCCATGATGTTCACGCCGTGCTGACCCAAAGCCGGGCCGACAGGCGGACTGGGGTTGGCCGACTGAGCCGGCACCTGAAGCTTGATATAAGCGTCGATTTTCTTTGCCATTAGACACCTCGTCTTGGGTACCAGCGGCGAGGACTCTCACCCCACCTCCCCGTGTTGAGCGCCCCGCTGGCACGGGGCGCCGAAATCTCGTTTGAACGCTCCGCGCCCGATCGTAGTGACGGGCGCGACGCTCAGCTCTTTTCGACCTGGCCGAATTCCAGGTCGACCGGCGTGGAACGACCGAAGATCAGCACCGACACCTTGAGCCGGCTCTTGTCGTAGTCGACCTCTTCGACCACACCGTTGAAATCGTTGAACGGACCGTCGATGACACGCACCACCTCGCCCGGCTCGAACAGCACCTTCGGCTTCGGCTTTTCCACACCTTCCTGCATGCGCTGCAGGATGGCATCCGCCTCCTTGTCGGAGATCGGCGCCGGACGGTCACCGGTACCACCGATGAACCCCATGACCTTGGGCACGTCCTTGACCAGGTGCCAGGCCTCGTCGGTCATCTCCATCTGCACCAGCACATAGCCCGGGAAGAACTTGCGCTCGCTGCGGCGTTGCGAACCGCCGCGCATTTCCACCACCTCTTCGGTGGGCACCAGGATCTCACCGAACAGATCCTGCATACCGGCACGCTCGATGCGCTCCAGCAGCGAACGCTTCACCACCGATTCGAAACCGGAATAGGCATGAACCACATACCAACGCTTAGCCATATCAACCTTGCCCCGTCGCCAGGCGAACGATCCAGAAAAGCAGCGAATCCACCGCCCACAGGAACAATGCGGTGATCAACACCGCAATGGCGATGATCAACAAGGTCTGCAGGGTTTCCTGGCGCGAGGGCCAGACAACCTTGCGCACCTCGGTGCGCGAATCCACCGCGAACCGCCAGATGCCACGCCCCATCGGGGTCTGCACCACCACGAACACAGCCACAGCCACCACCCCGAGCAGACCGAGCAGACGAATCCACGCTGCCTGTTCCTCGAAGTAGTAAAAACCGTATACACCCGCCACCAGGAGCGCCAAAGCCACGATCAGCTTCAACGTATCCAGCGCGGACGATCCTTCGCTGCTAATTTCTGTGCTCATGCTCTGCCGAAAATGGCAGGCCAGGAGGGACTCGAACCCCCAACCTGCGGTTTTGGAGACCGCTGCTCTACCAATTGAGCTACTGGCCTAAACTAAAAAAACCATGCTTTCCTGTGGGTTAGGCCCTACCCCTCCATGGGGCTCCGCCCAGCTCGGCCATCCACGGCCTCGCGTTCGCTACTGCAAACGCCATGTTAAATGGCCTTTGCTTGCCTGCGGCAACCGCAGCTCACCCTAGAAAACACAAACGAGCCGACCCCCCAACAGAGCCGGCTCGCCTACCTATTTAGATCAATCGATCACTCGATGATCTTGGCAACCACGCCGGCGCCAACGGTACGACCGCCTTCGCGGATCGCAAAACGCAGACCTTCGTCCATCGCGATCGGCGCGATCAGCTTCACGGTCATCTGCAC
>Ga0272444_10001841_pt1 | contig 20008 bp, 18 predicted proteins | sample SSMForm13_FD_201033 | JGI IMG/M metagenome (GOLD analysis project Ga0272444, IMG submission 201033) | Marine sediment archaeal communities from Little Sippewissett salt marsh, Falmouth, MA, United States - SSM-Form-13 | ecosystem: Environmental > Aquatic > Marine > Wetlands > Sediment ... | reverse complement strand
TCTGGATCCGGCGAAACGAGCCCGATCTCTGGGAGCGCGTCCACAAGTTTCTGACCCCCCAGGGGTTCATCATCCAGCGACTGACGGGCGAGATCGCGATCGATCAATCATCCGCCGGGAACATCGGCGGGGTCTTCGACCTCAGCGCACGAAGATGGTCCGAACCATCCTGCGAACGTCTCGGGATCCCGGTCGAGCTGCTGCCGGAGAGGATCGTCGAGTCGAACGAGATCGTCGGATCGATCACGGCCGAGGCAGCCGCTCTGACCGGACTTGCCGCAGGGACACCGGTTGTCTCCGGCGGAATCGACGCCGCGGTTGCCACACTGAGCGCGGGCGCGTTCGACGAAGGAGACCACGTGGCGATGATCGGCACTTCGATGTGCTGGGGTGTCATACACGAAGGAGCGTCCGTCTCTCCCCGCCTCGTCAGCATGCCCTACGTCGCGTACCCGTCGAAGAAGGTCTACACCTTCGGCGGAGCGGCGACGGCCGGCGCGCTCGCGCGCTGGTTTCGTGACGAGTTCGGTCAGCCCGAGACGGCACGTGCCGAGAAGGAGGACCTGGACGCGTACAGGCTGCTCGACGAGGAGGCGGCACGGATCCGTCCCGGATCGGACCGACTCGTCGTGTTGCCTTACTTCATGGGAGAACGGAGTCCGATCTGGGACAGTGACGCGAAGGGAACCATCCTCGGACTCACGCTCTCCCATACGCGTGCCCATGTCTACCGAGCGCTGCTCGAGGGGGTCGCGTACGCCCTCCGCCACAACATCGAGGCCGGTCGGGAGATCGGACTTCGGCTCGGAGACACGTGCACGCTCGTCGGCGGCGCATCCAGGTCTCCTCTCTGGCGCCAGATCCTCAGCGATGTCACGGGCTACCCACTGGTCGCGACCAAGGGATCGGAAGCGGCCCTCGGCGACGCCCTCCTCGCGGGAGTCGCCGTCGGTGTTGTCGACTGCTTCGAGCGAATCAAGAGCTGGTTGACCTACGAGGAGCCCACGACTCCGAATACGGCGAACAGGGAAACCTATGACCGCTTGTACTCCGTCTACAAGAGCGCCTATCCGCGTCTGCAGGAGCTGATGGGTGCGTTGTCGTCGTAGAGATGCGACGGACGAGCAACGAGAGGAGGAGACGCAGCATGGCCCGCCCCTACGACACGCACTGCGGTGTGTTCTGCGGGGCTTGTCCCGCGCTGCGGACCACCGAAGACGGTCACACCGCGGGGCGGGCGGACGGTGGCCCGGAAAGCGAAGGAGGTCGTTGAGATGGAGAACACGAGAGTCGCGTTGGCGTTCTACCACCCGCTGCGGCGCGAGGAGAAACCGGGCATGATCTTGGGGGATGAAGACAACAGCTTCGAGGATCGCGCCGAAGAGCTGGCGCGTACACTGAGGGACGGCTGCCCGGGGATCGACTTCGAGGTCTCGTCCCTGCACGAGCAGGAGGACGTCGTCGCTCTCGCCGATCGGGCCGATGCGTTCGATGCCTTCGTCGTGTACTCGATCGGACTCGAGTACATGCGCGTCATTTACGAGGCGCCGCTCGCGGAGACGGGCAAACCCCTCGTCATCATCGACGACTTCCTCCAGAACTACGGCTTCCACAACTACGCCGCGATGCGCCGATCCGGACTCCCCGTTCTCTGGACCGCCTCATCGGAGATCGCCGATGTGATCGCCGTAGTGAAGCTCCTTCGCGTCGTCCAGCAGGTGCGCGACGCGAAGATGATGATCCTCAGCTCCGAGTGGCGCACGACGGAGATCTTCGGACAACCCCTTGAGACCTTCGAGGAAGCACTCGGGGACGTTCTCGGATCGCAGCTTGTGCGCATGACAAAGAAGGAGTTCATGGAGGAGTTCTATCCAGGCGTCTCCGAAGAGGACGCAAAGGATGTGGCGAAGCGATGGCTCGACGAAGCCGATGCGATCATCGAGCCAGATCCCGCCGAACTCATCACATCGGCCAAAGTCTACCTGGGGCTCAAGGCGGCCATCGCGGCCAAGGACGTGCAGGCGTTCACCACCGACATCGCCGGACACGTCTACGACGACTGGCCGGACGACGTCTTCGCCGCGCTCAGTCCGGGCGTCGATCCCAAAGACCGCGGCGTGTACCCGAACACGCTCCCGACGTTCCCGTGCATGGCCTTCATGCAGATGCAATCGGACGGATTCCCGGCCACCGGGGAGATGAACCTGCACACCCTGCTGAACGTGATGGTAATGCACTACCTGACGGAGCAACTCGCGGGCGAGGCGCGAGCCGGCTTCTCCGGCGGGCGTCTGTTCGACCTCAGTCAGGATGCGGTGATCTACCACCTCTGCTGCGGGCCGAGGAAGTTCTTCGGTGCCAGCGGACCGGCGTCTTCCTACACGATCCGAACGGAGCAGGAGACCGGGAAGAGCTGCTGCGCATCGGTCACGATGCCGAACGACGTTCCGGTCACGGCGGTCTCCGTGCACCCGGAGAGCCGCTCGATGATCGTCCACGGCGGAACCTCACTCGGCACCGTGAAGAGCGAGCGCAGATGCCGCAACAAGCTTGCGGTCCGCGTCAACATGGAGGATTTCATCGAGAACAACCTCCAGCCGGATTGGCCGATGGGGCACTTCCGAACGGTCTACTTCGAGGACTGGCAAGCGCCGTTGAAGGATCTAGCCGCCCTGCTTGGAATGACCTTCTACGACGAAGACGGCCATTACGGTTGGCCGCCGCGCCGCAACATCACAAGCGAAGAGATCGACCACCCGTGGCGCGGGAACCGTAACATCCTTCGACGAGAGCGGGCGGAGTAGGAGAGTTCGCCGAAAAGGGGGCGAAGAAATGCCGATCAGGCTCTACGCCGACGCGCCGGTCCCGGTGCGTCACGCAGCGCACAAGCTGTCGGACATCACGGGTCTGTCGATCGGACCGAGCGACGACGGCGGCCGGATCGTGGAGATCGCACGAAACCTGGAGCCCGATCCGACCATTGGAGAGCAAGGCTACGCCATCCGATCCTGCGACGATGGAACCATCCGTATCCTCGGGAACGATCAGGAGGGCGTCGCGAACGGCGTCTACACGCTTCTCCGAACGCTCATGGTCGAGCATCGAACCGACCCGTTCTCGAGGACGTGGGAGATCGTCGAGACGCCCCGCTTCCGGATCCGTGGGATGTACGTCGCACCCTATCGATTCGGCGGTTCGTACGGCTTCGCAGTTCTCAGCCCCGACCGCTGGTCTCTCGACGAGTGGATCGAGTACATCGATCTGATGCGACTGTGCAATCAAACTACGCTGACGCTGGTTCCGGCCGGACGCCTCGTCCATCCGGACATTCCTCAGACAAGACGGGACGCCTGGCGCTACGAGGTCTGGCGGGACGTCATGGCTCACTGCCACCAGGTCGGGATGAAATTCAATTGGCTCACGACGCCAAACTACGTCCCCCCGCAGACCTTCTGGGAGAACCCTTCGCTGCGGGTTGAAGGGCAAGAGGCGGGCGGCTACTTCGGCTGCGGACTCGTTTGGGACCAGGCGAAGGACCTGATCCTCGACATCAGTCGATACACCTTCGAGTACTTCAAAGGACTCGACGGCCTCGAGATGATCTACAGCGAGACGGGGCTCTCGTTCGACGAGGCGACGGCGGCCGATCCGGCCGGCTACTTCGCCGATGTGACCCACGCCTACCGGCAGATCCTTCGAGAGTCCGGAAACGACGCCGACTACATCTTCTGGAACTGGGTGTTCGACCTGTGGTCCCGCGTCGTGATTTCGGAGGAGCTCCTCGATCGGTATCCGAAGTTCCGGACCATCCTCGATGACCTTCTTCCCCTTCTGCCGAAGGACATCGGCTGGACGGACGCGTCGATGTTGAGTGTGGCGCAGATGTTCGGACCGGAGATCCGCGCTCGTGGGAATCCGGCGATGCGCGAAGGCGTCCTTCTGGGAAGGAAGTGGGGCTTCGAGCCGGTGATCAACTGCTTCTGGTACATGAACCCCGAATACGCGTTGAACATGCTCCCGCACCCGTATCTCAGCCGCGCGGTCCAGGAAGCAACCTACTCGCGGGACGAGCTTCGGCCGGACGGCGTCCAAGGTTACCGGCTGGCCCCGCCCTGTCGTTTCCTCGGCGACTACGCCTTCTTCCGCCTCGCCTTCGACCCGTCGCTGACTCAGGAGGACCTCGTCACCGAGATGGCTTCGCTTCTCTGTGAGGAGCCCGTTCACCGCGAGGCCGTCGCGGAAGGGATTCGTCGTCTGGAGAGCTTCTGGCTCGACCACGATCCGGCAGAACTGGAACGCGCGGAGCACCTCTTCTCCGAAGCTGCGACGGTCGAGTCGTCGAAACACCTCGCACGCGTGAGCGGGGGGGTGACCTTCCTCCACCGCATCGTGCAGATGGCACAGCCGAGCACGACCGACGAGGCACGCAAGGCGATGCGCTGGGATCTCTACCAGACCCTCAAGGGTCTCGACACCTTCCAGGGGATCACGTCGGACATCGTCTGGCAGCCGGAGTCGTACGCGTTCTTCTCCTGGCAGGTCGACCTGATGGTTCGCCAGTACGTCTGGTTCAAGACGAGCCGCCCCGACCGAATCGATCGGGCGATCTATCCGGAGGCGACGGTCGACTTCGCACGGCTTCGATGGCCGGACAACGTCGACACCCCCGGTGCCAAGGAGGATCGGCCCCGCGGCGAGATGCCGGGGCCGCTGACCTATGACTAGAATCGGAGAATCACGAAGGGACCTGACATGATCGAGAAGAGCCCGTTCGGACGAACAGACCATGAGAGCTCGCGTGTGATCTTCGGAGCGGCCGCGTTCTTCGATGCGACCCCCGCGGACGCCGATCGGATGCTCGACGTGCTGCTGGAGTACGGAATCAATCACATCGACACGGCCGCCGACTATGGCAAGTCGGAGGAGCTCCTCGGTCGTTGGATCGGCCGACATCGTGGGGACTTCTTCTTGGCGACGAAGACCGCCGCTCGCGACTACCCCGGCGCCAAGGAGAGCCTCGCGAGGTCGCTCGACCGGATGAAGGTCGACCGCGTCGACCTGTTGCAGTTCCACTGTCTGATCGAGCCCGGTGGATGGGAACAGGTGATGGGATCCGGCGGGGCGCTCGAAGCGGCGATCGAGGCGAGAGAGCAGGGGCTGACGCGGTTCATCGGCGTCACGGCGCACGAGACGGTCGCACCTGCCGTGCTTCTGCGGAGCCTGGAGCGATTCGAGGTCGACTCGGTTCTTCTCCCCTACAACTTCCCAATGATGCAGAACGAGGACTACGCGGCGGGATTCGAGAAGGTCGCAGCACGCTGCGCGGAATCCGGTGTGGCGATCCAGACGATCAAGGCGATCGCTCGGAGACCCCGCCGGGACGAGTCGAAGGCCTACGCCACGTGGTACGAGCCGCTGCAGTCCCAGGAGGACATCGATCGTGCCGTGCACTGGGTCTTGGCGCGCCCCAACGTGTTCCTCAACAGCGCAGGAGACGTGAACATCGCACCGAGGATCTTCGACGCGGCGAGGCGGTTCGACCCGAACAGGGCCCTTTCGGAGGAGGAGATGCAGCAGTTCGCGATGGACGCCGGTCTCGAGCCGCTCTTCCCCGTAGCGGAGGAGGGCACTTGAGGCGCCAGAGCGCCCTTGCGGCTGCACTCGCGCTCGCGTTCGCACTACCGGCGGCTCTGGGAGGCGGCATGGTGAAGCAGATCAACAGCGACGGTTTCGGAAACCCAAACAACATCGGCATCGTGCACATGGAAGTGCACGCCGGGCGACTCTACGCCGGGACCTGGAACATCGTCGACGGCTGTGTCGTGTACGCGACCGTGAATGGGCAGGACTGGAGACCGGTGATCGAACCCGGGTTCGGCGATGCCAACAACCAAGCCGTCATCCGGATGCGTTCCGTCGGGGAGCACCTCTACGTCGGTTTGTGGAACAACCTGACGGGCGGCCAGTTGTGGAGATCGAGTTCGCCTGAAGCGGGGACCGGCTGGGAGGCGATTATGAAGGATGGCTTCGGCAACCCCGCGAACCTCGCCGTTGGATCGATCTGCCCGTTCGACAACCTGCTTTACGTCGGCATGTTCAACCCGTCGCAAGGTCAGGAGATGTGGCGAAGCGCCGATGGAGGCGATCCCGGGTCGTTCGTCCAATCGTTCGACAAGGGTCTCGGGATTGACGGGGCCACCGATGCCAGCTCCCTCGTCGTCTGGAAGGATCACCTCTACCTGGGAACGGAATCCGCACAGCCTCCGTACCCCGGCTGTGACGTCTGGCGAACGGAGGGGCCGGACGGATCCGGCGTGGAGACCTGGACCCGCGTCGGCGAGGCCGGCTTCGGCGACACCAAGTCGTTCAATGCGTTCCGGATGGTCGAGTTCAGAGAGCACCTCTACGTCGGGACGTGGGGTTTCGGTGCCTCATCGTTCACGACCCACCTCGGCCTGAAAGGAACGACCGTGTGGCGGACCCGCGGAGCAGGCGATGGCCCGTTCACAGACTGGGAGCAGGTCAACGAGGACGGATTCGGCAACGCCCGCTACGACAGCACCCTCGCGATGGAGGTTGTCGGCGACACGCTCTACGTCGCCGGATTCGGTGACCGTGGGTTCCTCTTCGCCACGGAGGATGGCACGACATGGCGAGAGATCGCTCAAGACGGCTTCCTGGAGACTTCCGAGTTCGGGGTCCACGCCCTGCAGGAATTGAACGGACGCCTCTACATCGGCATACAGAACTGGACCAAGCCATCGGAACTCTGGGTCCTGAACGCAGCGACCGGTGGCTCTCCCTGATCGGAGCGAATCGGGCAAGGAGGGGATCGAGTGAAGGCACTGGACGAGAACGACCTGATCGAGACGGTCGAGCTGAACGGAGGCGCCGACGACCTCACGGAGGATGTCGTCTGGGCCACCCTCGCTCGTGGAGGGTTCTCCCGGACCAACACGATGAGTGGCCGCTTCGACGCGCAGTATCCGCTTGCGCTGTCCCTGCTCGAGCCTCGGGCGCTCGCGCGGATCCTCCGAGCGTCCTCCCTGTCGGAGGGAGAGAGAACTTCTCTACCGGAGCCCATACGGAAGGCTGAGTTCCTGTCGTTCTGTCTGGCAACGGCAGGCCGTGCGATCGACGAGCGAGCTCGCGCGCTCTGCGATGAAGGGGAACTGATCGGCTCGATGGTCCTGGATGCCGTGGCGATGGCGAGTCTCTCACGGATCGGCGACCGTCTGGCTCGCGAGCTCTTCCGCTGGGCATCCGACCGAAGCCTTCCGGCCAGTCGTGCCTTTTCCCCGGGCGCCGGGGCCAGCTACTGGGGACTCGAGCATCAGCGGCTCATCTTCGACCACTTGCCGCAGAAGCCTCTCGACGTCGACCTGACCGATCGCTTCCTGATGAAGCCACTGAAGAGCGTCTCCTTCGTCATTGGCATCGGTGCCGCGGTCACTCAGGCGATGCATCCCTTCTCGTGCGAGGGATGCACCCGGATCGATTGCGCCTACCGTCACATCCCCGAGGACGAGATGGTCGGCGATGAGGCGGCGTAGTCGTCCGCTGCACAGGACCTGATGATCGAGACGATCCACGCCGTCGACGGCCGGCGGAGATGAGCTCCAGGATCCGCGCGTACGCACAGCGGGACCGAACCAGCACTCGGTGGCTGGAGCCGAGAAGGGAGACGAGACATGGATAAGGTGAACGAAGCGATCTACCGGAGGCTGGCCCAGCATCTCGACAGGTTGCCGGACGGGTATCCTCCGAGTTCGACCGGCGCCGAGCTGCGTATCCTGGAAAGGCTGTTCACGCAGGCGGAGGCGGGGCTTGCCGTCCATCTGACCCTGAATCGCGAAACGGCCGAGACGATCGGCAGCCGCGCAGGACTCGCCATCGAGGAGGCCGCACCCCGGCTCGCCGAGATGGCGAAGAAGGGATTGATCCTCTCGATCCGGGGAGGAGGAGAGAAGACGCTGTACCAGGCCGTGCCGTTCGTCGTGGGCATCTTCGAGTTTCAGGTCAACGACCTCACCCCCGAGTTCCTGAGCGATCTCGTGGAGTACGATCAGACACGCGACACCACGTCCGAGGTGAAGACCATCCCCCAGCTTCGTACGGTCCCCGTCGGGGTTGCCCTCGAAGGCCACACGGAGGCACTGCCGTACGAACGAGTCGAGGAACTCGTCCGCGCGCACGATCGATTCGCGGTTGCCCCCTGCCTGTGCCGTACGATCACCGGCATGGCCGGAACCGCCTGCGACGCGCCGATCGAGACTTGCATGTTCTTCGGCGACTGGGCCGATTTCTATGCAAACACAGGCCGCGGCCGGCGCATCGAACGCGAGGAGGTGTTCCGCCTTCTCGAGCAAGCCAACGCCGCAAATCTCGTCCTGCAGTCGAGCAACTCGAAGGAGACGTCCGTGATCTGCTGCTGCTGCGGCGACTGTTGTGGCGTCCTCGGACCGCTCAAGGCGCTCGAGAATCCGGCGGATGAGGTGGCCAGCGCGTACGCGGCGGCGTACGACGCCTCCGCGTGCATCGGCTGCCACAAGTGCGTCGAGCGCTGTCAGATGGACGCGATCGTGCCCGATGGGGATCGAATCACCCTGGCCGCGAATCGCTGCATCGGATGCGGGTTGTGCGCCGCAACCTGTCCGAGTGGAGCGCTGCGCCTCGTCCGTCGGGAGGATGCGGATGCTCCCCCGGACGACATCAACAAGATGTGGGACGTTATGACGAATGCGCGAGCGGACGCAGGTTAAGCCGATAGGGAATGGCCGAGCTTCCACGGCCGTCGCGAGAGGAGACAAATGGTCACGTTCATGCATGCCGGATTCCACGTCGACGACTATGAGGAGTGGAAGAAGGGCTTCGATTCCTCCGTGCTCCAGCGGAAGATGGCGGGCGAAGTTTCGTACCAGGTCCTTCGGGACACGAAGGATCGGAGTCGGCTGACCGTCGTCTCCGTGCTGAAGACCCCCGCCCTGGTCAGCGCGTTCATCAGCTCTCCGACGTTCGAGAGCGTGATGAAGGCGTCCGGCGTGACGGGAATGGGTGAGGTTCTGCTGATGGAGGAGATGGACAGCGGAACGCACGGCTGATCTGGGAAGGATCAACGGATGACCGGAGTCACGAACGGGATGCTGGGCGTTCACAGCGTTCTCCGGCATGCGACCGCCACATCGATCCGCGAAGATCTCGTCCACCGGCGGCCAGCAGCTACGGTCGAAGCGTCGGCGAGATGCCCGACCTGCGCCGAGCCCGCCAGTACACGGAGGAATGAATGACGATGCAAATCGAAACCGCGAAGGACTACGACGACCTCGGAACACGGACGGCTCGGTTTCTCTGCGACTTCATCGAGGCGACCGCTCAGGCCGTGATCGCACTACCGACCGGCCGCACCCCCGTCGGCGCATACCGGCGGACCGTCGAGCAACTTCGGACCCGTTCGCTGGACTGCTCGGGGCTGTTCCTCGTCGACGTTGATGAGATCGCCGGACTCCCTCCGGATCATCCTGCGAGCTGCGCCCGGACGCTTCGCTCGCAATTCCTCGATTGGCATCCGGTCTCGACGGCTTCGTATCGCCTCCTCGACAGCGCGGCGGACGAACCGATCGCGGAAGCCCGTCGGCACGAGGAAGCGATCCGGGATCGCGGAGGCCTGGATCTGGTGGTGCTGGGAATCGGCGTCAACGGCCACATCGCGCTCAACGAGCCCGGCACGCCCTTCGACTCGCGTGCCCACGTATCGACGCTCACATCCTCAACCGTCGAAAGGCTCTCCTTGGGTGACAGATCCGACGTCATGGGCCCGACCCTCGGACTGACGTTGGGAATCGGGTCCATTCTCGAGGCGAGACGGATCCTTCTCCTCGCAAGCGGCAAGGAGAAGGCCCCCGTTCTCGACGCAGCTCTGGGCGGCGACATGTCCTTACAGATCCCCGCGTCCGCGCTTCGGATGCATCCGCAGCTTCACGTGATCGCGGACGAGTCCGCCCTGGCCCTATGGAACCTGCGAGAGGAGACGGCATGACCGCGGAGGAGGAAGCGAGGATGATCACGAGACCGCTGAAGCTCTGCATCATCGGGGGCGGGAGCACCTACACGCCGGAGCTGATCGGCGGCATGATCGACCTGAGACACTCGCTTTCCGTCGAGGAAGTCTCCTTGATGGATGTCGACGCAGAGAGACTTGAAACGATCGGCGGACTCGCCCGGAGGATGGTCGCGAACTCCCCTTGCGATTTCGCCGTGCGAACGACGTGTGATCGACTCGACGCACTCCGAGATGCCGACTACGTGATCACTCAGATTCGTGTCGGGGGGCTGCGGGCTCGGATTCAAGACGAGCGCATCCCGCTGAAGCACGGAGTGATCGGGCAGGAGACGACCGGCCCTGGCGGGTTCGCCAACGCCCTGCGAACCATTCCCGTGATGCTCGACATCGCGAGCGACATGGCCCGGACCGCGCCGAAGGCACGCCTAATCAACTTCACCAATCCCTCCGGGATCGTCACCGAAGCGCTCGTCAAGCATTCGGAGGTCGAGCCAATCGGATTGTGCAACGGTCCCATCGGAGCCCAAAGAGCCATTGCCCACTTACTCGATGCCGATCCCAAGCGCGTCGAACTGGACTGGGTCGGACTCAACCACCTGAGCTGGGTCCGCGGAGTCATGTTCGATGGAGAGGAGATCATCGACGACGTCGTCGAGCGGACGATCTCAAGCGGTCTTCTGTCCCAGTTCTCACCCGCCCTGCTGCGGAGGCTGCGCATGCTGCCGAGCTACTACCTCGACTACTACTACAACACGAGCCGGGTTCTCTCCGAACAGCTCGCCGCCGGGCGCACTCGGGGCGACGACGTGCTCGAGATCGAGAAGCATCTCCTCAATCGCTACGTGGACCCCGAACTCACTGCCAAGCCCGCCGAGCTCGAGCAGCGCGGAGGGGCCTACTACTCCACCGCCGCCCTATCCCTCATCCGCGCAATCGAGGGCGAGGGAGGCATCCACATCGTGAATGCACCCAACCGCGGTGCCGTGGCGGATCTCCCCGACGAGGTCGTCGTCGAGGTCCCGTGTATCGTCGAGCGCGGAACGGTGCGGCCGGCGGCCTGCGCGCCCCTTCCTCTATCGATCCGAGGGCTCGTGCAGTGCGTGAAGTCATACGAGGAGCTCACCATTAAGGCAAGTGTGAAGGGCGACGAGGATGCCGCCCTTCTGGCCTTGCATGCCCATCCGCTGGTCCCCGACTACGACACCGCGCAGCGGATCTGGGAGGACATCAAGCGAATCCATGCGCGATACTTGCCGCAGTTCGCGTGAGAGATCTGAACGGAGGACTCGTGAAGGCCGTGCTGGGCGTGGACGGAGGGAATTCCAAGACGTACGCGCTGATTGCCGACCTGGATGGATGCGCACTCGGCTTCGCGCGAGACGGAGGGAGCAATCACGAGCGGATCGGCTTCGCCGAAGCCGAAGTCGTTCTCCAGCGAGTCACGTCCGAGAGCCTTACGCAGGCGGGCGTCGGATCTCCTGTCGAGTCAGGATTCTGGGGGCTTGCCGGAGCGGACGTTCCCTCCGATTTCGAGGCGCTGAACGCCATCGTCGCGCGAGTTGGCGCCGCGAAGGACAACGTGGTGGAGAACGATCTGTGCGCCGCGATGGCCGCGGGGCTGTCGCGAAGATGGGGCGTCGGAATCGTCTTCGGAGCCGGGTTCAGTGCCGGTGGGATCGCGCCGGACGGCCGGGAGATCAAGCTCCCGTCCATGGGCGCCGCGACAGGGGATTGGGGCGGCGGAGGGGTGTTGGCGATGGAGGTCCTCCGGCTCGCCCACCGCAGCTACGACGGCCGCGGCGACGCATCGCTGCTCGAGGAGTGCGTGCCGGAGGTCCTGGGGATCTCCTCGTTCGAAGAGCTCCCGGCACGAATTCGCGACGAGAGCATCGATTGGGACAACGCATTGGCCGAGTTGCCCCCCCTGTTGTTCGGTGCGGCGGCTGCCGGCGACAAGGTCGCTCGCGCTCTCGTCGTACGGGTCGGGGAGGAAGTCGGCACGACGGCACAGGCGCTGATCAAGCGGCTCGGCTTGCAGGACACGGATGTGGAGGTGGTGCTCGGCGGTTCCGTCTTTCGCGGCAAGGGCTCGCTCCTTCTCGAGACGGTGCGCGCGGTTGTCAACGAAGGTGCACCGCGAGCACGAGTCATCCTTCCCGAGTTCCATCCCGTCGTGGGCGCCGTCTTCCGGGCGCTCCTGCATCTGGGGATCGAGGCCGACGATCGGGTTCGCCGCAACCTGCGCAGCACGGTTCCCGCCGAACTGCTGGATCCGAGAGAAACTCGCGAGTTGCAGGATCGATCTCGCTCGATCGAGGCCGCGGACTCCTCGGCGACCGCGTAGCCTCGGAGGTATTTCACCCCATTTGCCCGCGGCCCTTCGCCGGAAATCGCGACCGCGCCGGCCCCGCGATGGGCGATCCGCTAGAGCCCCGCCGCGTCGAGAACCGCCGGCACCCGCTTCTCCCACCCCAGCGGCATCACGTGGACGCCCTGGCAGATCCCTTTGACCTCCCGGATCAAGCGCGCTGCGATCTCGACCGACGTCGCCGGTCGATCTTCGGAATTCTTCATTTCGTCGATCAGTGACTCGGGAACGTGCACGCCGGCGACGTTGTTGTTCATGAACCGCGCCATGCCGGGGGACTTCAGGAGGATGATCCCGGCCATCACCGGGACGCCGAGTGGCTTCGCCCGCTCCATGAACCGAGCGAACGCCTCGGCGTCGAAGACCGCCTGTGTCTGGAAGAACTCCGCGCCCGCAGCGATCTTCTTCTCCATCTTGATCAACTGCAGCTCGACCGGATCTGCCCCCGGCGTGACGACGGCTCCGAGACAGAAGCCGGTCGCGCCGGCCAGCTCGTTCCCGGCCATGTCGACACCTTCGTTCAGCCCCTTCGCCGCCGCGAGCAATGACACGGAGTCAAGGTCGAACACCGCCCTGGCGTCCGGGAAATCGCCGAGACTCACGTGGTCGCCGGTCAAACAGAGAGCGTTCTCGATCCCGAGCGCCCACGCGGACAGCAGATCCGACTGCAGCGCGATTCGGTTTCGGTCCCGACAGGTCATCTGGAAGATCGGCTCGATGTCGCGGGCTTTGAGCATCTGTGACGCCGCGAGCGAGCCGAGCCGCATCACCGAGGATTGCTGATCGGTCAGGTTGATCGCATCGACACGGGGCTTCAGGAGCTCCGCGTTCTCGATCATCTCGGCCGTGTCGCCACCCTTCGGCGGGGCGACCTCCGACGTGATGACGAACTTGCCTTCGCGGAACAGGTCGGTCAGCTTCATCGCGTCTCCTCCCCCGTCACGGCCATGTCGACCGCCCATTCCCTGGTCCCCCTGAGCTCGCTCGGCGGTCGCATCCGGGCGTAGTCCTTGATCTGGACGGGGCTCGAGCGAAGCAGGTCGAGACGGTCCTGTCGCTCGAGCCGCTCGTAGATGACGTTCCACGCACATCGCCGCACCTCCGGCTCCACCTCGCAGCGGCCGTCCTTTGCTCCGCCACACGGCCCGTTCACGAGCCCCTTGGCGCATGCGGTCAACGGACAGATCCCGCCGGTGAACTCGAGGAAGCACTGACCGCACTCCACGCACCGCTCCTCCCCCTGCCACTCGCCGCGGATCCCACCGAGCGAGATCGTGTTGCATGCCGGATGGACAGCCTTGTCGATCACCGTCGCCGATGCTTGGATGCCGATTCCGCACGTCGAGACGACAATCGAGTCGGCACGCGCCACCGGCTCGGCGAACGGTCGTAGGCTCGTCCGGATCAGCGCCTTCTGACAGAGGAAGTCGACGACCTTCCAGCCGGCGACCTCGATCCCCCGCGCCTCGAGCTCGCCCTTCAGCTCCAGGATCTCGGGTTCTCCGCCCGTGCCGGAGGCGGCCGCGCACCCCTCGCAGCCGAGCAGGAAGACCGCCCTCTCCCCGGCGAGGAATCCCATGATCTCGTCGATCGGTTTCCGCACTGTGATGAGCATCTATGACCTCCAGGTCTTCCGCTTGACTTCACCGTGGACGATCTCGACAACGCGGGAGACGGATGCGCGGACCGAGGGCGACAGCTCGGTCCCCCATTCGATCTCTTCCGGTTCGATCCCCAGGAGCACCACCTCCGGCGCCTCGCCGATGGGGCGGACCGCGCGAAGCGTCTCCAGGAGCCCCACGTCGTGGCACGCCCGACGATCGGCACCGCCGAACTCGACGTTGCCGCCGAGACGGTAGACCGTCCCCGGCGCCTCGCCGCCACGCATCGCATCGACGACGATCACGCGCTCGAATCCATCGAGGGCGAACACGACGTCCGGGTCGGTGCCGCCGTCGATCACCTCGACCCCGCACGGCAGCGGCGTCTCGGTCAGCGCCCGGGCCACGTGGACACCCACGCCGTCGTCCCGCATCAGGCTGTTTCCGATGCCGACAATCGCCGTCCTCATCGCATCTCCTAGCTCACCACGAACCGGCCGAGCGGACGTCCCCGCGGCGAGACGAGATGAACGGCACAGGCAAGGCACGGATCGAACGATCGGACGATCCGCACGATTTCGAATGGGTTCTCCTCGTCGCGGACGGGCGTTCCGAGGATCGCTTGTTCCATCGGCCCCGGATTCCCGCGCTCGTCTCTCGGCGAAGCATTCCACGTCGTCGGCACGACGCACTGGTACTGATCGATCCGCCCACCCTTCACTCGGATCCAGTGGCCGAGCGCGCCGCGCGGAGCGCCGGTCAGACCAACGCCCTCGCCCTCGTCCGGGATCTCGTGCGGCGCGTAGACCGCTTCGCCCGGCGCAAGCTCGAGGACCCAATCGGCCATCGCGTCGGCGACGAGTTTGCACTCGATCGCACGGGCGGCGTGTCTTCCGAGCACGGAGTTCAGCGCCTCCGGTCCGACCCCGAGCTCTCCGAGCACGCCTTCGATGATTCGCACTGTGGCTTCGTCGCCCCGAGCGTAGCTCAGCAGCATCCGCGCCAACGGTCCGCCTTCGTAGACCTCTCCGCCGTACCGCGGAGCCTTCAGCCACGAGTAGCCGTCCGCCTTCTTCGGATCCGGCTCGGTCTTCCCGACCGTCGGATGGCGCGGCTCGTCGCTGTCGGCGTACCACGAGTGGGCGACCGACTCGGTGATCTTCGCGACGTCGAGTTCGTGCGGCGCAAGATCCATCGAGATCGTCCCCGCCTCGAGGAATCGGCCGGCATCGAGCGGGAACGCCCCGTAGTCGAGGAACTTGCCCGAGCCGGCGCCGATGTCGGCGTAGTCCGTAAAGGCGCGAGCGACGGCCAGAATGTCGGGAATGTAGACGTGATCGATGAAGTGGCGCAGCTCATTCAGTCGCCACAGGAAGCTCGTGATCGAGTCGACTTCGGGGACCTGCGTCACGCCTCCGGGAACGATGCCGACATTGTGCGGCATCTTCCCTCCGAACAGCGCAAGCAATTCGTGCGCCTTGCGGCGGATGTCGAACGCCTGCACGTAGTGCGCTGCCAGTCGCTGTGCGACGTCGGTCGGGAACCGGTAGTCCCCCTCGTACCGTGGGACGAACGGCCCCAGCTCGCCGCGCGAGAGGAACGCCTTCGCCGCGAGCAGGCCCGGATCGGAACCGTCGTAGTCGGCGACGGACGTCACGTCGACATAGTCGAGCGCCGCCAGGTGATAGAAGTGCAGGACGTGGGATTGGATGTAGTTGCAGCCGAGGATCAGATTCCGCACGATCCGCCCGTTCCGGGGGATCCGCTCCGCAATCCCGAACGTGTCGTCCAGCGCGAACGTCGATGCCGTCGCGTGCGCCGTCGGACAGACACCGCAGATCCTTTGCGTGATTCGCGCCGCATCGCGTGGATCTCGTCCGCGCAGGATCAGCTCGATCCCGCGAAACAGCGTCCCGGTGCTCCGCGCTTCCTTCACCACGCCGCCGTCGACAGTGGCCTCGATCTTCAGATGCCCCTCGATCCTCGTGATCGGATCGATGACGATCGTACGCATGATCAGGCCTCCTTCCTCGGCACGAGCAGCGCCTCTTCCGGAAGCCGCTCGTAGAACGGCGAGATGAGGTCCGGGAACTCCGGCTCGACACACCCGTTGCACGGCGCCCCGCTGCCGATGACCCAGTTCATCCCGTTGTTCCAGCGCCGAAGCGGGCAATCGGCGTGGGTGATCGTCCCCTTGCAGCCGAGTTCGTACAGGCAGCCCTCGTCGCTCAGGTGCGCGGCGAATTTTCCCTCATCGAAGTACGCGCGGCGGGGGCAGTTCTCGTGGATCAGCTGGCCGAAGAAGCGGAGCGGTCGTCGCAGTTCGTCGACTTGCACCGCCTCGAGACCGCCGACCAACACCGTGGCAACGGTCCCAACGAACCAGTCCGGGTGCGGCGGACATCCTGGGATGTTGATCAGCGGCGTCCCAATCGAACGTTCCTTCAGCAGCTCGCCGACTGAGACGCAGCCGCCCGGATTCGGAGCGGCCGCGAAGATGCCGCCGAAGGACGCGCAAGTACCGAGCGCGACGATCGCCATCGCGTTCTTCGCCAACGCGAGAATGCGATCGACCATCGGCTCCTCGCCGAGCGTGCCGTACACACCGCCGTCCTTCGTCGGGATCGATCCCTCGACGACGAGGACATACGATCCGGGGTCTCCGTCCGCCGCCGCATCGAGGACCTCGATGACCGGCGCTCCGGCTCCGGCCATTACCGTGGCCTGGAACCGGAGGTTCAAGTGGCGTCCTGGGATCACCTCACTGAGGAGGAGGTCCGTGATCTTCGGCGCCGCCGAATTGAGCACGGACACGGAACAGCCGCTGCACGTGGAGGCCTGGATCCAGACCACCGGGACCTCACGGGTGTCTGCCATCGTCTCACCCTCCCTTGGGCGTCTTCGTTCTTCAAAAAGCGCTCTGAAGTACGCTACAAACCACTATAGGCCAAGTACCTACGGAAGTGAAATGCTGACAGGTTGGGCATCCCACGCCCTCGCTCGTATACTCCTCCCCTGTGCCGCCGAGCGGCACAGGGCGATGCGCTTCTCGCGCATGGGGGCCCCTCTCGGCGAAGTACAGAAACGCTCCGCCACAAGGAGCATGGAAGCGTGTCGCAGGAGGAGCAGGGATGCACCGCTACGAAGAGCAAGGGAAGCGCATCACCCAGATCGGATCGCTACCGTTCTGCGACGTGGACCGGGCGATCGAGTACAGCTTGGCGCACGAAATCCCGTTCCTGCCGGAGCTGACGGCCCTCGGGGACGCCATGATGACCTACATCCGGGATCCCGGGGCGCTCAGCTGCCTCGACGCGTTCCACCGTCAGCGGTTCGATGTCGTCAAGGTCCAGTGCATCGGACCGGCGACGCTGCGGCAGAGCGGCTACGAGGAGGACGACGCGATCGCACGGGTCTACGCGCACATCGAGGCGATCCTCGACGGCCTGAGCGCCGAGGAGACGATCCTGTTCCTCGACGAGCCGGCGCTCGGCTACGTCGGATTCGACTTCGAGCGACTCTGGTCCCCGCTGTTCGAGTCGTTCCCGGTCGTCCGCGGCGTCCACGTCTGCGGGAACATGCAGTGGGATCGGCTCCTCGAAGCCGAGATCGACATCGTCAGCTTCGATGCGTCGAAGTTCGACATCACGAAATACTATGACCTCTCCCGCAGGGAGAGGAGCATCGCCTGGGGCATCGAGGCGGCGCACCAGATCGCCGACTACCGCGCGGGCGATCTGATTACGCTGCCATGCGGGATGCCCCACACGAATTGGACTGCGGAGAACGCCGACGAGCGGCTCGAGATCCTGCGCGACGCCGCCGACTCGATCGTACGGGCCGGCCGAGAGGCGTCGACTCGGTAAGCGCGCGAGTACCCCGGCCTGCACTAGCCGGCCGTACAGGTACCGCCGGCTACTCCCACTCGATCGTCGCGGGCGGCTTGCTCGTGATGTCGTAGACGACGCGGCCGACCTCGGGGATCTCGCGGGTGATCCTCCGGGCCGCATCGTCCAGTAGGCCGTGGGGAAGACGCGCCCAATCCGCCGTCATCGCATCGACGCTGGTGACCGCGCGCAGTGCGACGACCTGTCCGTAACGCCGCTCGTCACCCGCCACACCGACCGACTGGATCGGCGTCAGCACGGCAAGCGCCTGCCATGCGTCCTGGTAGGCGCCGTGCTCCTTCAGCACCGTCAGGAAGATGTCGTCCGCCCGGCGCAGGATCTCCGCCCGCTCGCGCGTCACCTCGCCGAGGATTCGCACCGCCAAGCCCGGGCCGGGAAACGGATGGCGAAGACGAATCGTGTCCGGCAATCCGAGAAGCGCCGCCACCTCGCGAACCTCGTCCTTGAAGAGCACGCGGAACGGTTCGAGGAGCTCGAATCCGAGCTCCTCGGGCAGTCCTCCCACGTTGTGGTGGCTCTTGATGTTCGCCGCTCCCTCGCCTCCGGCCGACTCGATGACATCCGGATACAGCGTCCCTTGGGCCAGGAACCGGAACGGCCCGTGCCGCTCGGCCTCCTCGCGGAAGACCGCGACGAACTCGCGGCCGATGACCTTCCGCTTCTCCTCCGGGTCGACGACCCCGGCCAGCGCCTCAAGGAACCGGTCGCCGGCAGCGACCGAGACCAGGCGAACCTCGAGCGCTCGGAGCGCCGCTTCCACCTCCCGCCGCTCGCCGCGCCTCAGCAATCCATGATCGACGAAGACCGCGAGATGGTCGATCCCCGCCCGGGCCAGCAGCAACGCGAGAGCCGACGAGTCCACCCCGCCGGACACGCCCAGCAGGACGCGCTCGCCGCCGACCCTCTCGATGACGTCCGCCGCGATCCGCTCGAGGTTTCGCTCCGGGGTCCAGTTCCGTGGGACTCCGGCGAGGGTGAGGTAGTTCGACAGCATCGCCACGCCGTCCGGCGTGTGGACGACCTCGGGGTGGAACTGAACGCCGATATCCTTCCCGTCGGGGGAGACGATTGCGGCATGCGGATTCGTCTCGGTCGCCGCGGCGCTCTCCCATCCATCCGGCAGTCTGACCACGGTCGTAGCATGGCTCATCCAGACGGGGATTTCGCCGGCCAGCCCGCCGAACAGCCGCCCGTCGTGGCGGATCAGTCGATCAGCACCGTACGACCGCATCCCGGCATCGACCGCCTCGCCGCCGTACCGTTCCGCGAGGAGCTGCATTCCGTAGCAGATCCCGAGAATCGGCACTCCGAGATCGTAGACCGCCTCGTCCGGTCGAGGTGCGTCGTCGTCGAACACCGATCTTGGACCGCCGGAGAGGATGATCGCTCCGGGCGATTCCTCACGGATCCGCTCGATCGACACGGTGCCGGGGAGAATGACCGAGTACGCGTTCAGCTCACGGACCCGCCGCGCGATGAGCCGGGTATACTGCGAACCGAAATCGAGGATTACCACGCTCACGACGTCACTCCTCCCTACTTGTACTTCTCCTCGCTTCCTCTGTACGAGAGCCCGGCACGCTCTTCGGTTCGATCGGTCGCAGGAGGAGGGCCCGGGGCGACCGCCGACAGCTCCGCGTACGTTTCGTCGTCCATCGTGAACTCCGCCGCGGCGAGCGACGGCTCGAGCTGCTCGACGTTTCGCGCACCGACGATCGGCGCTGTGACCGCCGGATGCCGAGCCACCCACGCGACGGCCAGCGTGACGGGGTGGACACCCTGCTCCTTCGCGTACGCGACGAAACGCTCGGCCGTCCGGTAGTTCGATTCGGCACCGTACCGCGTCCGGTACATCTCGTTCTCAACCAGCCGACCGCGGTCCGGCCGTACGCCCACGCCGTACCTCCCGGTCAGCAGTCCCCCGCCGAGCGGGCTGTAGGTGATCGCCCCAAGTCGCTCCGACGCAACGAGCGGGAGGATCTCCACCTCGGCCTGGCGCTTGGCGAGGTTGTACATCGGCTGGACGCAAGCGAAGGCCGGCAGGTCGTGCAGCGCCGCCATGCCAAGCGCC
>Ga0272444_10001840_pt1 | contig 20009 bp, 16 predicted proteins | sample SSMForm13_FD_201033 | JGI IMG/M metagenome (GOLD analysis project Ga0272444, IMG submission 201033) | Marine sediment archaeal communities from Little Sippewissett salt marsh, Falmouth, MA, United States - SSM-Form-13 | ecosystem: Environmental > Aquatic > Marine > Wetlands > Sediment ... | reverse complement strand
CCTTTGATCTGTACTCGGGTCATCGTCCTCATCCTCTGTGTCAGGTAGAAGCGAGGGGGGAGTCTTAATATCACCAGCATCCAGAAAATCGGTGTAATCCTGATAATCTAGCTTGCTTGAATCAAAATGAACACTTATGTCGAGTCCAGACAGCTGGTTATTGCCGTCAGTCACGTCATAATTGACTGTCACGATGAAATCACTGCCGGTTAGCTCAACAGAATCGCTCGGAGTAAGCGAAATCTCCTGATTTTGAGCAAGAGCTGGCCCTACCTCCACTCCTCCGACCAGCACCACTGCCATTGCTGTAATGAAAATAGAACAGGCTATCGTCCTCAACACCCGATTCATGAGATACCTCCTTACAGTTAACGTTGAATGGAGTATCGTTCTTGAAAGGCCCTTCTTGTTAGCGAAGCGGTATACATCCCGCCTCGTTAGGGCACGATAGAATCCAAATACGCTTCAATATCCGCTGCCGTGGTACGGGTAGCGCCATCACCCACTATACCCTCGATCCAAGTTTCTCCGAGTAAGTGGTGCCTGAGCAGATATCGCATAACGAGTAGACCATCAGTCAGGGATTTGACCTCTCCGTTCCCGTCGATATCAAGTATCAGGTCGCTTACGCCGCTTTCGAGATACGCTTCAATATCCGCTGCCGTGGTACGAGCAGCGCCATCACCCACTATACCCTCGATCCAAGTTTCTCCGAGTAAGTGGTGCCTGAGCAGATATCGCATAACGAGCAGACCATCAGTCAGGGATTTAACCTCTCCGTTCCCGTCGATATCGAGATTGAATGTCTGGATGGAAAGGGTGGAACCGAGTCCGGCAAAGGCGTAGCCAGGGTTCCCTCCTGTCTCGGTTAGGTTCACCTGAGTGACACCCAATGCAGCGTCGTCTTTTACTGAGAGAAGGACTGTGATCAAGTCAAGGGGAAGGGGCTGGTCGGGCCAGTTTTGGGCAACGAGATCCCGGTAAGAAATCAATATGAACGTGTCCGTGCTGGGATCATCATCATTGTTTAAGGTGTCGTTATGGATTCCAGGATCGCCCGTCTTACTTGTCTCGAAGAAGTCCTGGTAACCAGTGTAGTCAAGCCTGGTGGAATCAAAGTGGACCCTTATGCCAAAATAACCAAGGGTGTTGTCCTCGTTGCTCACATCGTACTTGACAGTGAGAGCGATATCACTCCCCGGCGGGGCCGGCAGGACTTTTGGAGCCATGGAGGCTACCTGGTAAGGGCCGCGATCGTCTGTCGCCGAATCGTAGTTGGGCAGAGCATAAGCCGCGTCATCCACCGTCGGATCGGTGTTATTTTGGCTGGGTTGCTCATATCGGTCCAAATAGCCGTCCTGGTCAAAGTCGGTCGTGTCATCAGCAGTGTCCAGGTTTCCGAACTGTTGCATCTCCCAATCATTGTCAATAGAGTCATCGTCTGGAACGAGCAAGACAAGGGACAGAGGCGTAAATGGGGTCGTGTCGCCGCCTAGGAGAATTGGAAAGGCCTCAGCGAGATTATCCCAATCGGGGTCTTGATTGTCTACAGCGCCGACGAGTACGGGTACTGTGTCCTTCTCATCCACCCCGGGGTCGTATTGGCCGTTGGTATTATTATCCGTGCCATACCCGGCTTCAAGATTCCACAACTCAGTCTGGGTGAGTGAGAACTGAAAATGGCCAAAGGGGGCATTGTTTCTCACCGAAAACTTGACTGTAAAGAGAACAATTTCTTGAGCCGAAGCATATATCCCGCCGCCAGTAGTCGTGTTGATGGCGGCACCGCTGAAACAGATCTTTCCGGATTCCGATGCATTCTCCCGGTGGGTTTCGGTGCTGTCGTAAGTAAAAGGGAAACTCGACACAATATCGCCCGGTGTCACCGGCGTGCCTTCTCCGGTGGTAGCCGGCCCAGTAACAACATCGGCAGGGTACATGAGCGTAAAGACACAGCCGGCCACATCTGTTGGGTCGTCAAGGAGAATGTTAAGGTAGAGATCGTCGCCTGGCTGAAACTCTGTCTTTGGTGTTGATCCATCACTTGTGGCCTGGAGAGACAAATTGCAGCCAGCCGAGGCAAATGAGAATATGCCAAAGACCGCAAAAAGCGAAATTGAGCATGCAAGCATGAAACGCCTGTGCTTCATCGTATGCCTCCTAATAAGAATATCTGGTTTGTGGAAGAGTCATTTCTCACTCTTCTTTTTGGGTTTGCTTGGTCAGCTTGGTTCGCCCGTAGATTCAGACGGCTCTGGGAGGGGGTGAAACAGGTTCTGGTTCAGCTGATTCACAATAGAAGGGTGGTTCAGTCACTTCGCGCACAATATCTGGTGGTGTTGACCCATTGTGTGAGGATGCAAGATAAAGAGGAGTAAGGGGAGAAGCAGCGTTTCCGGATTCAGTATCCTTCGCAGGCTTGATAACCGTCTTCAATCCGGCCATGACTTGTAAGGTTGAAACGAGCTTTGAAACACTGGCTGAAAAGGCTGAAGGGTTTTGGGCGGTGTGGGTAAAGCCCTTCATGAGCACGATGGCATCCTCCAGGTCCATTTTGCCGTTGCCTGAAGGGTCATCTCTCCACATGGCCATGGTTAACCACGAGGTAATAAGCAAGGGAAGAAGCAGTAAGGAAATACATCGCTTCATAAGGACATTAATAAAGCACATCTTTCTTCTAAATGCAAGGACTTACGGACTTGGCAGCCATTGCGGCAGCAGCATTCTACGACGTCCATGTGTCGGACATAACGCCTTTGGCATTAAAACAGCCATAATTTCAATAGGTTTTAAATGTGTAGGGCCCTCACTTACCCTGCAATACTTCTTGGTGGATAAGAGCTTTTTCGTGATGGGGAGAAATTTTCAAGGGATGTATCTTTATCTCACACTTGATGTCTTTGAGTTGGTCCGTCATCAGTTGGACCTCAGCAATGGTTGGTTGGGTACTCAGGTTTTTCGTCAGGTCGGTTTTGACCTTAAAGGTGAGTATAAGAATGGGAAAGGCTTTGCCCGTTATGCCTTTGGCACCTGCCATGACGATAATCAATCTGCCGGGGTTCTTGTCATTAATGACATGCATCAAAGAATCGGTATGGTTTGTCCTGGCCCCTTTTTGGAAGGAAAGGAGATTTGAGTCATATTCCATAACAAGTTTGACACCGGCAAGATTGTCTACCCGGTCAATCATTATGGGAATGTCAACAGACTCACCGGATGTTCCCTTTACCTCCGGAATGTAGACCACCACGGCCCAGGATGCGTGGGCACCCAGGACAATAAGGGCTCCGCACAGGGACCAAGTGATCCATATTCTAAAGGCACGATTCATTGCTCACATTCCTCCATAACCGTTGCACAATGCCAATGGGTTCTTTGAAAGAGAACCAAATGCAGAATTATCCCCAGCGTTGCATAAAAAACTAAGTTTTTACTGTCTTTCTATCATGCTGCCTTTTGTAAGACATCGAGGAAATGCAACAAATCTCGTCGGACAGCGAGATTTGCACTCATTGTAAGAGTGAGTTCACCTTGAGGCCTGGTGAATCGGCCAGCTCTTTGAATAATTTGTGCTTTACTGGACTTCACTTGCGGTGGGCTCCTGGATTAGGGTGATTGTTTCCTAGACAATCTCTTTATACCCTTATTCCACGGGCCTCCGCAAGACCTTTACTTCTCTTTTTCTCACATTTTAATGCAACTTCGGGGTACACTTCCTTTGGAAATCCATACGACATTCCTGATTTTGTCTTTTTTGGCGACGATACCTCCAGCGTCTCTGCATCCATCAAGGTGGCATCTGTTACCCATCTGGATCATGGAATCATCGTCCACTGCGACGTCAATGGAGAGGGGGCAATCGGCCTGGATGCCATCTAGCCCTTCAAGTTCTGGCCGGCCTGGAACCAACAACACCTATTGGCAGTCCGGTGGATGTAAATGGTGACGGCAGGATTGGCTTAGAAGAGGTATCCTACATCGTACAAAAGGCAGCCCAGCTAAGGCAATAGCGTGGCGATGGCAGGTAAGGACATGCGCAAGATTTATACCTTTTCCTGCACATACTTTTCCGCTAGTTCCACGTCCTCCTTGCTCCCGATAAACAGGGGCACCCGTTGATGGAGCCCTTGAGGTTCTATGTCCAAGATCGCCTCTTCCCCGGTGCTGGCATAGCCGCCCGCTTCCTTGACCACAAAGGCCAGGGGATTTGCCTCGCACATGAGACGAAGCTTGCCATGGGGTTTCTTGGGGTCTCTGGTGTCTGCCGGATACATGAAGATGCCGCCTTTTAAGAGATTCCGGTGGAAGTCGGCAACCAAAGAGCCCACATATCGTGCTGTGTAGGCAGGCTTGGTGTCAGGTGACTTGAAATAATTCACTAGTTGCCTGACGCCATCTGTCCAGTAATTGTAATAGGTCTCATTCACACTAAAAATCTTTCCCCGTTCAGGGATGCGGATATTTTCATGAGAAAGCAAGAACTCTCCTATACTCGGAAACAGGGTGAAGCCATGAACGCCTTGGCCCGTGGTGTAGACCATCATAGTGCTTGAGCCGTAAATAAAATAGCCCGCTGCCACCTGTTTGCATCCAGGTTGCAAGACGTCACTCAAGATGCCGTCGTCTTCATCGCTTGCCTTGCGATGAATGGAAAAGATCGTCCCGATGGTCACATTGACATCAATGTTGGAAGATCCGTCCAGGGGATCGAAAATGAGCACGTATTTCCCCTTGGGATAGTGTGCGGGGATTGGGATGATGTCTGCATTTTCTTCAGACGCCATCACGCAGAGCTGGCCAACATGGCCTAGCCTTTCTATGATGGTATCGTTGGCAAAGGTGTCGAGTTTTTGCACGTCTTCTCCTTGGACATTTTGACTGCCCGCGTAGCCTAGGATGTCCGCGATGCCGGCCTTGTTGACCTCTCTAGAGATGATCTTAGCCGCTACAATCAACTCTGAAAGAAGTCGTGTGAACGCACCAGTGGCCTCAGGGTTTTCGCGCTGTTTTTCCAGGATGTGCTCCGTAACCGTCATGCCGATGGATGATTTCATAGTCGCCTCCTCGCAAGCGAAAAAATGTGCCGGCCTGTGTTCAACGTTGAAACAATACTGGTCGAGCCCCTTTGTGTCAAGGCCGGATTGACCAACGATCTTGAGGGGATGAGGTCCCCCTATTTGGGCCTTTTAGAACTGGTTCAAGAGGCAGAGGTCAGTGCATAAGCTTGGCTGTTTGGCCCCAATCAGGTCCTTGACTGTGTTTTCCATTGCTGTTAGTGTTTCGTAGGTGATAAAGACCGTGGCTCTGTCGTCAAGATCGCCTTTAATCGGCTGTAGGGGATGAAGATCAGAGCGAACCGTCAACGAATGGGACAAACCTATGGATGAAGGGGAGGGGTTGCCATGGACGTTGTGAAAAGGATTGGGCTACTTGCCGGCATGTTGGGACTATTGGTTATTTTTGTGGGTTTTTCTGGATGTGCCACCTTGACGGGAAGGACAACGGGTCCGGGAACGCCAGAGATCGAGGGGATAGAGGGGCCGCCGGCACCTGAACCTGTGTACTACGATTTTGACGATGTGTTGGTTCCCTTGGAACTTAAGGTGGATAAGGCGAAATCTTTTGTCTATCATGCCCCTGATTTCAAGGCCGGCATTCTCTCCTTGTCAGGGCGCGTGGAGATCGACTCTGTTATCAGGTTTTTTGAAAACAATATGGCAAAGGACAACTGGCGCCTACTCAGCGCCTTTAAGTCGCCACGGACGATCATGTTTTTCAACAAACCGAATCGAAGCTGTATCATAAACATCACCGAGAGGCAGTTTAAGACGGAGGTGGAGATCTGGGTGGCCCCCACCGTGGGACAGGAAGAGGCCCCAGAGTTGAAGTAACGGGCCCATTAAGAAAGGCAAAAGGGTGAGACCCCGTTGCGTCATGGGCAAGAAGTGACATGCCAGAACCACTCAAGGATAAGGGGATTGTCCTGGGAGTCTGTGGGGGAATTGCGGCTTACAAGGCCGCAGATTTCCTTCGACTTCTAGTCAAGTGCGGCGCCAATGTGCGGGTGGTCATGACCAGGGCTGCCCAGGAATTTGTCGGACCTGTCACATTTGAAGCCCTCTCAAAATGTCCTGTCTGGACCCATCTTTTCAAGGACCGACACGGCGGCGTCTTGAAGCACATTCAATGGGCCGATGAGGCCGATGGCGCCGTCATCATACCCGCCACTGCCAACACCATCGGCAAGATGGCCCACGGGATTGCAGATGACCCTCTTTCCACGCTGGTGCTTGCCCTTCGGGCCCCTATCCTGGTTTGTCCTTCTATGAACGTCCACATGTACGAGAACTCCTTGGTGAAGGAGAACATAGAAAGGCTTCGCCAGGCAGGCTTTCATTTTGCAGGTCCCGAGACTGGGTCGTTGGCCTGCGGCCACGAAGGGGCAGGCCGCCTTGCCCATATAGAAGGCATCGCGGAGCAATTGAGGTGTTTGCTCTCGCCTCAGGACCTGGCAGGGGAGTCTGTGTTGGTGACGGCAGGCCCCACACAAGAACCGGTCGACCCCGTGAGGTTCATTGGCAATCCTTCTTCGGGCAAGATGGGATATGCCTTGGCCCGGGCTGCCAATAGACGGGGGGCCAGGGTCCTTTTGATCAGCGGCCCGACGGTTCTTTGTGATCCTGAAGGGGTGTCCGTCATTCGCGTGGGCACCGCCCAGGAAATGCTTGATGCAGTTATGGCCCATGGGGATGATAACACCGTGATCATCAAGGCCGCCGCAGTGTCGGACTGGAGGCCCATCAATGTCTCTCAAGGCAAGCTGAAAAAGGCCGAGATGGGAAAAGCCCTTTCCCTTGAAAGGACCCCGGACATCTTAAAGGCCCTTGGTGAACAAAAAAAGGGCCATCAAATTCTGGTTGGTTTTGCTGCCGAGACGCAGGACTTGCTGGAAAATGCAAGGGCCAAGATGGCTGAGAAGGACGTGGACCTGATGGTGGCCAATCTTGTTGGTACGGACCATTCCGGGTTCCGTTCGGAGACCAACCAGGCGAGTCTTCTCTTTAGAGACGGTGGGACCGAGGCGCTCCCGGTGATGGACAAGGGCGACCTTGCCGACATCATACTGGACAGGGTGCTGGCCTTTAAGGAAAGGGCCACGCCCGAAGGGTGATGCCCCGGTGGGGTAGAGGCAGGATGCGATTTGACCAGACCTGAAAAAAGATTTCCCCTGGCGGCTCGCAGCAGATTGAGAGGTTACCCCAACGTTTTGAGAAGTCACGATATCAGTTGTCATCTATCGGAAATCACAAGTGATCTCAGAGGTTATCTCCAGTATATGGCACGCTTGGGGTACAAGGGCATGTCTTTGTCTGAAGGGTCTGTCAAGATCTTAGAGGGTTGGGATAAGGGGGTTGGTGTAGAGACCCTTGACATGATCCAGGCCGACCTTGGCGACTGCCACAGGTGCAAGCTTCACCAGAAACGCAGGCACATCGTCTTTGGGGCTGGAAACCCTGAGGCCCGACTGGTCCTTGTGGGGGAAGGGCCCGGCTACGAGGAAGACCTGCGAGGCCTTCCTTTTGTGGGCTCGGCAGGTCAGTTGCTTACCAAGATCCTTAAGGCCATTCACCTGGGACGACAGGACGTGTATATCTGCAATGTCATCAAGTGCCGTCCCCCTGGGAACCGGAATCCAGAGCCCGACGAGATCGCGGCCTGTATCCCTTTCCTGCACCGCCAGATAAGGGCCATCAAACCGGATCTGGTTTGCGCCATGGGCACCTTTGCAGCCCAGAGACTCCTTGAGACGGATACGCCCATTTCGCAATTGCGGGGTCAGTTCCATGCCTATGAGGGCATCCCCCTGCTGCCCACCTATCACCCTGCTTTTCTTCTCCGCAATCCTGCCAAAAAGCGCGACGTTTGGGAGGACATGCAAAAGCTTCGGGACGCCTATGAAAAAGCTTGAGACGATCCTCGTCGGGATACTGGTTGCACCTCTGCTACTAGGTACACTGGCGCCCGAAGGCCTGGCTGCCGAGGGAGACGTGTACGTGATTGAATGCTCCGGCACCATTAATCCGGGCCTTGCAGAATACTTGATAAGAAGCATGGAAAAGGCCTCTTCAGAAGGGGCCGGTTGTATTGTCATTCAGCTTGATACCCCTGGTGGCCTGGCCCTTTCTATGCGTTCCATTGTGATGGCCATACTCTCCTCAGAGGTCCCTGTGGTGGTGTACGTGTCGCCAAGCGGGGCGAGGGCCGCTTCTGCCGGTGTGATGATCACCCTGGCGGCCCATGTTGCGGCCATGGCTCCGAGTACGAACATAGGCGCCGCCCACCCCGTGGACCTTGGGAAAAAGATGGACGACACCATGGCGGAGAAGGTGGTAAACGACATGGTGGCCTACGTCAAGACCATTGCGGAAAAGCGCGGACGCAATGTTGAATGGGCTGAAAAGGCTGTTCGTGAGAGTGTCTCCGTGACGGAGAAGGAGGCCGTGGAGCTCCAGGTGGTTGACTTGATTGCAGAGGACCTTGGCGATTTGCTCGAGAAAATCGATGGCCGAGAGATAAAAGACAAGGGGCCGTTGCACACAAAGGGGGTAGGGCGGGTCGTTTTCACAGAGAGTTTCAGAGACAGAATCCTGAAGACGTTGAGCGATCCCAACATTGCCTACCTGCTCATGATGATCGGCCTGGCTGGCCTCTATTTTGAACTATCCCATCCCGGTGCCATCTTCCCGGGGGTGGTGGGGGCCATCTCTTTGATTCTGGCGTTTTTTGCCTTTCAGACACTTCCGGTCAACTATGCAGGGATGTTGCTCATTGGACTTGCCATCGTCTTGTTTGTTCTTGAAATGAAGGTGACCAGCTATGGCCTCTTGAGCCTGGGGGGCGTGATTGCCCTTTTTTTGGGCTCCCTCATGCTTTTTGATGGGTCCGTGCCCGGCGTGCGCCTGGCCTGGCAGGTCATGATTCCCACGGTGGTGATGATTTCCGGTTTTTTCATTCTCGTGGCAGGCCTGGTTTTTCGTTCCCAGGTGTCCAAACCCAGGACAGGCGATAAGGGGCTTATCGGCGAGATTGGAACTGCCAGGAGCAGGCTTGCTCCGGAGGGTAAGGTATTTGTCCACGGGGAACTCTGGAATGCCGTGGCCATCGGGACGATTGAGTCGGGTGCCAAGGTCCGGGTGGTGGGGGTGGAGGGTCTGACACTGAAGGTTGCGGAGGTGAAATAGACGGTAATCTTCTAGTAGCGTTCAGGATGTGGCACCGCCTGTTTCTGAACATGCAACTTCGGGATAGGGACAATCGCTTCTCTTCGGCATCCAATGCCTTTATGTAGCCAATTCCATTTTTGTGGATGGAAATGGCTGTATGCCTTCTTTCAGCGATCCTCCCTATCCCTTCAGCCTTCAAAGGGGGTTTGCAGCAACTTCTGAGCGTTAGCAGTCTTTTGGTTGGCTGCAGATGGTTGATACTGGATACTCGATACGTGACGTTGGATACTGGAGGTCCATGGAAAACATGGTCAATAAGACGGTTCTGGCAAGAAAAGCCGGTGACCCATGACCAGTGACCAATAAGGAGGTTATCATGTACCAGATCATTTCAGGTATTGTCATACTACTACTTTTTCTGGCTGCGGCCATTCGTATCCTGAACGAATACGAGCGTGGTGTCATATTTCGTTTAGGCCGCGTGATTGCCGCCAAGGGGCCCGGCTTGATCATCTTGATCCCCATTGTGGATAAGATGGTCAAGGTGGGTCTGCGGTTGATTGCCATGGATGTAGACCCTCAGGACGTGATTACCCGTGACAACGTTTCGGTCAAGGTGAATGCTGTCATCTACTTCAGAGTGATGGATCCAGTGAAGGCAGTGATCGAGGTGGAGAATTACATGTATGCCACGTCTCAACTGGCCCAGACCACGCTGCGGAGTGTATGCGGACAGGCAGAGCTGGATGAACTGCTGGCGGAGCGGGACAAAATCAACAGCCAGCTGCAAGAGATCCTGGATACCCATACGGATCCATGGGGTATCAAGGTCTCGACCGTGGAGGTCAAGCATATTGACCTACCTCAGGAAATGCAGCGGGCCATGGCAAAGCAGGCAGAGGCAGAGCGGGAGCGGCGTTCCAAGGTCATCAACGCAGAAGGGGAGTTCCAAGCGGCCACGAAACTGGCAGAGGCTGCTACCATCATCAGGGACCATCCCATGGCGTTGCAGTTGCGCTATCTGCAGACACTGCGGGAGATTTCGGCTGAAAACAATTCAACGACCGTGTTCCCCATTCCCATCGACCTCTTCAAGCCCTTTCTCTCTCTGGTCGACAAGGTTAGCGAGAAGGCATGACGGTAAGACTGATAGACTCGTAAAAAGTCTTTTCGCGAACGACATTGAGTCCGCCGTGGCGGAGGAAAAGATTCATCTCAAGTTTCGTGCCCTTATCAACCAATTGAAATAGCATCTAAAAACGTGCATGGGTTTCTAGAAAACGGAAGAACCCTGGTTTGGGCCCTTTCTATGCAATGGAAGCCTCGGGATGGGGAAATCCGTTTCTCTTCGGCCTCCAATGCCTTCAGTAGCTGTGCGGAGATGGTGGGTGGCAATGGCTGTAGGCCTTCGTTCAACGAATTTCCCCATCCCTCTGTTGCCAAATTCGGGGGCTACAAGTCTTGACACACCTACTATTAGTGGAAACGAGGGGTGCGCCTCTTTTGAAGCCGCCGGGCGCAAACTTGAGGATTCATGATAAGCGACGCGTCAACATCGCGAACTGTTTGATCCGCCGTGGCGGAGAGTTTTCGCGATTTAGCGTCGCGGAGAATGAATCCCAATAATGCTTACGGAGTGAGCGTATCGGAGTTTTTACGATTTCATCAAGACTGGGGCCCCGGATTGGCCGGGATATGGACCACAAGGCCCCTTATCCGTTTTCCAGTTGCCTTTTCGGCGGGGTAGCTTCCTATGTTCCTGGGATCTTAAAGGCCTTGTCCTTGCCGCTCCAGACAACAGACCTGCTCGTTGTGAGCTTATTTGACAACTTATCCTCAATGCTCGCCGTCACTAGAGTCGCCTCTTGCTTCTTGAAATCGATAACGGCCTCTTTGGCTGTTACTACCAGCGAGAGTTTATCGGCTTTGTATATCTCCAAGACGAGACCCTTTATGATGCCCCTTGTAATAACGCCCATTGCCTTGACGCGAGACTTTCCCTTTTCGTTCATGCGCAAGATATCTTTGCCAAACGAAAGAAGATCAAGCTCCTGAGACTCTCCCTCATCGAGATGCACCTTTAATCTGGCGTTGGTCAGGGTGGCCTCATTAAAGGGCCTTATATTGAAGACAAAGTACTTCCTTGGTTTTACCTTGAACTCATCAGCCCTTATTTCGACTATGGGTTTTTCTTCATCATAGGAGACATAAGAGAACCCGCTGATCCTTAGGGGATAAGGAGAGGTTTTTTGTTCTGGAAGAGGAGATGAGACTTTTCTCGTCTGGCCCAGAGACCAGAGGAGTAGTACAAGGGATAGAAGTGAAACCGATATTAAGGAAATCTTTGCCGAGCGAGAAGTTGCCATAACCATAAATCTCATGAAGGGGCACTCCGGGAAAACCGGAGTCCCCCTTGATCTACAGTCTATTGCAAAATGTCAGGAATGCCATCTTCAGGATCCATGTCTTCATTCAAGTCCAAGCCCTGGACTATTGTTCCTCCCATGGTTGCTTCGGGGAATAATCCAGACGCATCATCACCACTAAATGGCGGAAGCAGGGCCCTTAGGTTTATACCCTCAAAAAACTTACTTGCATCCAAAACAACGTCATCGGACGTATCACCAGTGTCATTGTCATCCACGGTGCATTCACCATATAAACATTGCTTGGCAACGGCTATACTTTGCCTTGCGTCTGTTATCTCTTCAGGCGTCACATCAGCAAGGTTGACAAGATCATTACCCTGAGGGTCTGTTTCTGCCTGAATCCACACGATGGCAGCGTCCAGGTCGTCTAAGGCATCTTCAGTGTAAGTTTTGGCGAGAGACAAATAGGTGGCAATAACATCTGTTAGGGTGCCAAATGCTTCGTTTTCAAGAAGAAAACCCTCAGTTGTTTTTGCGTTATTCAATGTATCATCAAGATCCGCATCAAGATCGTAGGCGTACTGGATCAAGATCTCGCCCAGGGCAGCTTCTGCAGCGGCTTTGAAAATAAGGACATCTCCATAATCGCTCTCAACCGTAGTATTGTCAAAGGGCACGGCCCACGTCGTATTGAAAGCCTCGGATACAGCTTCAAGATTGGCAATAGCCCCTTCAATCTCCGGGCGAACCACATTGTAGAGGAACTCTTGAATCTCTCCTCCCGTTGGAGAGTCGTCCGGCAGAGGTTCAGCACATGAGATGGCCTCAAAACTTGCCCGTGCCGCATCTAAATCATCACAACCCAATCTATCCAGGATGTCTCCCAACTTGTTCATGTCACTTGAGTCGCCGTCCGAGTAGGTGTCAAATCCCAGAGCAGCAATCCTTGTAAGGGCATAAGAGAACCTTGCCGTATCCGCATCATTGGAGGTGGCCGTGCCTGCCAAGGACTCTGCGGCCTTAAAATAGTGGTTTGCCCTGAGCACCCAGGCATCCATTAGGGCATCAAAGCCATTTGATAGCAAATCTTTCAAAGAAAGGCCTGAAGTGTCCGGTTCATTGATGGCAGGCGGGATACTCGTATCCTCTGTCCCTCCACTCACTCCCGAAGTTAGTGTTGGATTGTTCTCCGGGATGGCCATTCCCTCATATTCCTCGGCTACGTTAGTAGCCACAAAGCCAAGGCGGACAGTTACAGCAGAGGCCAGCGAAAACACGTTAGTGTCAGGCAGGCCATCGGCGGTGCTGTCAAAGTACATAGGATAGATACCACCCTCTACGAGATAGACCTTGACATCCACGCCCACAGGGATTCGGGAAAGGGTGAAAGCATAGTTGCCATTGGCATCAGGAGTTTTACCTGCTGTGTCATCTTCGGAGATAATATCTCCGTTACTATCCACTGCTATAATGGTTGTCCCTTCCACCGTACCGGAAATAGTCCCGTTTTTTTTGCTACTGTGACCACCCCCACTACATGCAAAAAACAAGAATAGGGCTCCGCTCAAAAGCCCACCAAGAAATACAGCCAACACACCCCTTCTCAGATGTCTCATCAGTTTCCTCCTCCCCGCCAATGTTTTTATATCGCAGCTTAACCGGCTTCAGTGAAAAATCTACGCTACTAGAAGTTCAACTTCTTGTCAAGAATCCTCGTGCGTTATTATTCTTATTTGAGCTTGTAGTCTGAAAACATGCTTGCATCATTGATTACTGAGGTCCTACATGGTCATTCAACGGGCCTCTTCCTCTACGTTGGTTGGCCTTGTCTGACCCGCTCATCTACCCCAAATCTCAGGGGCCTGGGCGCGCCAAATAGGCCAATAGAACCTTCCAACGTCTCAGAACGTTTCAGTCAACCCCAACGTTGCAAAAGTCGAAGATGCCGTAGGTCCAAGGCGTCCCATTCGACAGGCTCAGGGTGACGCTGTCCGCCTCAGGCGGACGCCGAACCCTTGACAACGCAGGAGATGCGGTATCATCGGCTTTCTCCAAGAGTAAACAACATGGCAGTTTTTTCGCTTTTCGTGGATGTCACTGGCGGTCCATTCGACAAAATTGCCCAAAAAGGGCGCAACGTAACACTATCAATGCTTTTTAGGACCTTTTGCCATGTTGTTTATGCAACATTAGGGTCAATTCTCATTATTCCTCATATAGTTTCGACTTACGGTCCGAAGGCAAATAACAGAAACCACTTTCAAGACTGACCCTTCAGAATTAGGAGATTTTATCAGAGATGTCTCTTGAATAGCAGAGAAAATAGAGCGTTTTCACATTGGTTGATTCAAATAGCAGGTAGTTATACATCTCAGGAAGGGTTGGGCTGAAGGGTGCGACCGCAAGACGTAGGGCTTTTTGAGTAAGGAGGCAGGGCCATTTCTGGCCCTGCCTCTTTTCTCACTCTATGGCAGTTACTACTCAACATAACGTGCTGGTTCAAATGTCTGGAAAATCTCGGGGCAGGCCTCTAGGGTGATGCAATAGTCACCCAGGTATTGCTGCCACGCCATGATTCTCGCCGCTTCTTTGCGCAGTGGGGCACCAACGCTAACATAGTGGTAACCTGATGATCGCAAGACCCAGGTGATTTCATGGGGGAGTGTGACTACACGTCTTTGTTGGAATAACGGCGAGAATGCAAAATGCACTGTTCTGCCCAAAGCGGACCCCGGGGGATCGGCTTCCAGCCGAATAGTGACGGTTTCTCCCTTTGTTCCCTGGAATCTAAATATGTTGATGTCAGGCCTGTACCCCAGGGGGTCGTCGCCAAGGGTAGCACAGATGGTCTTTGACGACGGACCTAGAGAAACCACTATGTTCACCAGAGAGTTCGGGTTAACGCAAGTGCCTGCAACAGGGTCCTGACTGATCACATCACCGGCAGGCACGGTGAAACTATATTCCTCAGTGACATTTCCCACCGTAAGGCCTGCGGCAATGATTGTTGTCTCGGCATCCGCTTGACTCATCCCAACTACATCAGGGACCTCCAAGGGACCAAGGGAGACCACCAGGTCCACTGCCGTGCCCGGATCAACGCAAGTGCCTGCAACAGGGTCCTGGCTGATCACATCACCGGCAGGCACGGTGCAGCTGAATTCCTCTGTGACATTTCCCACCGCAAGGCCTGCGGCAATGATTGCTGCCTCGGCATCCGCTTGACTCATCCCAACCACATCAGGGACCGCCAAGGGACCAAGGGAGACCACCAGGTCCACTGCTGTGCCCGGATCAACGCAAGTAGCTGCAACAGGGTCCTGGCTGATAACTTCATTGACAGGGACCGTACAGCTGTATTCTTCGTTGATCGTCCCTATTGTGAGATCGGCGCCAAAGATTGCCAATACTGCATCGACTACATTCATTCCAACGACATCGGGCACTGAGAGAGGACCAAGGGAAATCACTAGATCCACTGCCGAGTCAAGCTCAGCAAGTGTGCCCGCAGTGGGATCCTGGCTGATCACCTGACCAGCGGGAACAGTGCAGTTGTATTCCTCGTTGATCGTCCCCACTGTTAGACCGGCTGCCGTAATCGCTGCCTCTGCATCTCCCTGGTTCAGGCCGACCACATCAGGGACTACCCCAAAATTGCTGGAAATCGCGTCATAGGCTTCAACGATGCCATACCCAGAATCACGATCCCAACCAGGGCTTTCAATATCAAGTGCGGTGCCGGTCAACATATCGCGCACGTCTGTGGGCGTTACTGATGGATCTGCCGAAAGCAACAAGGCTCCAACAGCTGCCGCATGCGGTGCGGCAGCCGAGGTCCCACAGAATGGGTTAAATGCAGGAGCAGCCGTTTCCACACAATCAGCAGCAGCAATGTCCGGCTTCTGCCGTACCTCACCGCCTGTGGAAGAAAAGTCCCCCGGTGTGATAGGTGTACCATATTGGTCATAGAATATCCGCCTGGGTCCGTCACTGCTGAAGGTTTCCACAGACTCGGTGCCGTCAAAAGGGATAGTCATGGCCTGAGCATCTACGGCCGCGACTGCAAAGGCGTCAGCGGCTGCTGAGTGGCCCTTGATTACGCCAGACGTGCCATGTTCGAGACGGCCGCGGTTAGTCTCAAGGTGTATGAACCTGTCAGCGCCTGCATACTGGACAACGACAAGTAAGTAGCCTGTGTGGTCAACCCCGGCACTGTCAATAGCCTCCCATGGCTCATCATCACCGTCCTGAAAATTGGCTGAAGCCAGCTCAATAGATGTACCAGTCGGATCGAGCAGATAGAGGTCGTAGTCATTACCTGAGGCCCCTATTGGGTCTGACCAAAAAAGCCAAAAACTGTATGGCGAATCCTGGGTGATCTGGTTGGTCGGATCCGATCCGCCAAAATCATGGACAGGTCGCGTGTTGAGGTCGAATGGGAGAGTAGGATCCACCATACCGCTGAAATCGCCCTCGAACGTGCCCGATTCCCCGTCGTTCAAATTGCCCGAGTTTCCGGCCGACGAAAAGTACAAGGCCCCATTTGCAGTGACCATGTTTACTGCCTGCGCAATGATATCATCCTGAAATGGCGATTCGACAAAATAGCTTATGTCATCCACAATGATGTCACAACCTGCATCGCGCAACGCTTGGATATTCGTTGCAAAGCTTGCCGTACCCCGCACACCGGTAGCGAAATAGAGATCTGCACCAGGAGCCAAATCGTGGACGATTTCTAGCATGGCTGTCCCTTCGCCTGAATTTCCTGGAGCATCCTCCAGCACTGTTACAGTAGGCAGATCGCCTGTGGCCTGGACGTCATCCAGGTGATCCACGGAGTCCGAGAGCACACCAACCTTAACGCCTGTGCCGTTAACGCCAAATGTGCTCCGAGCCAGCGCTGCATTGTGCGCCACATCCCCTTCCGATGTGTTGTCCTTGTTTGTGAACGCCCTGTCTGCCCGTCGGATGAACATAATGTCCGGACGCTCTGCCAGGGTTTCTATTTGATCCAGAGGCATCTGAGCACGAATTGCATCGTACTGCGCAAAGCTGCTGATGACTGTGCCTCCTAGGCGCTCAATCTCCGCGAGGAGTCCATCAGTCACCGTTGCTTTGATGTCCACAAGCGTTGTGCCATAAGGCCCAATTTCGACCTGAGACCTTAATGCCGGCACATCTCCCAGGAGCGGATCCTTGCGTAACATCCTAAGCGCATAGATGAACGCAGAGTCCATTTTCCGCTGTGCGGGCGTGCGCAAGGCCTTTTCTTCCTGCAACGCTTGTATCTGTTGCAGGACATTTGTACTGATTTGCAATGGCCCTTCGGTAAGACAATACCCGTTAGATGACAGGCCACCTATCCCCCCAAACACAACCAAGAACCATACTATTGGAACAATTGCCACCCCATGTTTCATGTGCACCCCCTTTGCACTTGTCTCTCACCATTTACAGTGATGATTATCGCCTTTCTGTTTTTGCTTGCTGACTTGAGAGTCGGCGACGGTTTTCGTGCAGCCCGTCAAACAGCAGCCTGACCGAAGCAGGTCGCATTGACTTGCAGTTCCAGATGTCATCGGCGTCACCCCTACCATCCGATACATTCCGGGTTCGGGTCTTTTCCAGAAAGGCAGGGCCATTTCTGGCCCTGCCGCTTTTTTTACTCCATGGCTGTTGCTACTCAACATAACGTGCTGGTTCAAATGTCTGTGAAATCTGGGGGCAGGCCTCTAGGGTGATGCAATAGTCCCCCAGGTATTGCTGCCACGCCACGACTTTCGCTGCTTCTTTACGCAGTGGGGCACCAACGCTAACATAGTGGTAACCTGACGATCGCAAGACCCAGGTGATTTCATGGGGGAGTGTCACTACACGTCTTTGTTGGAATAACGGCGAGAAGGCAAAATGTACTGTTCTGCCCAAAGCGGACCCCGGGGGGTCGGCTTCCAGCCGAATAGTGACGGTTGCTCCCTTTGTTCCCTGGAATCTAAATATGTTGATGTCAGGCCTGTACCCCAGGGGGTCGTCGCCAAGGGCAGCACAGATGATCTTTGACGGCGGACCTAGAGAAACCACTATGTTCACCGGAGAGTTCGGATCAACGCAAGTGCCTGCAACAGGGTCCTGGCTGATCACGTCACCGGCAGGCACTGTGCAGCTATATTCCTCGGTGACATTTCCTACCGTAAGGCCTGCGGCAATGATTGCTGCCTCGGCATCCGCTTGACTCATCCCAACTACATCAGGGACCTCCAAGGGACCAAGGGAGACCACCAGGTCCACTGCCGTGCCCGGATCAACGCAGGTACCTGCCACAGGGTCCTGGCTGATCACATCGCCGGCAGGAACAGTGCAGCTGAATTCCTCTGTGACATTTCCTACTGTAAGTTGTGCGGCCACGATAGCCGCTTCAGCATTACCTTGAGTCATGCCGACCACATCAGGGACCTCAACTTCCCCCGGTGCTAGGAGCCTGGCCCGGAGACAGCCATTCCAGTCATAATTACTTGTATCGTCCCAGGGATCAACATCGTCAACCCTGATAAAGCTCACGTTGCTCTGTATGGCCGGCTCGACCACACCCAGAGAGATCTCCTCAACAGCTATGGGATAGTTGTAGCCCGGAGTGGTGATTTTGGCAGTCACGGTAAATTGCTGAGCAGCAGCCAGTGAAATCGGAGTGTTCAGCTGGATGGAATAATAACCGGTTTCTTGACACGTACCACCTTGATTGGCAAGCTCAGGTCCAAAATAGCTGTCTAATACATAGATTTCGTATGCAGCATTGTTGCTTGTTGTCCAAAACTCAACGTGGGTTAAATCGCTTGCCTGACTTGACGTAAAGACACTAGCTACCCAAGCATAGTCCGCTCCACCACCCACATTAGTTACCCAGCCCCCCTCGTCCCAGTAAAGGAGCTCTTCATCGGGGACGTGATCCTTATAGTCAAGATGGATTATTCGTTGGATACAACTTGAGTCGTAGGCAAGGTAGAAATAACCATTACTGACGTTTGGCCCCCCTGCCCAAGGATCTGAAGTCCCCCAACTGTTTTTTATGATCCAAGCCCCTGTTCCTGTGTGGTCGGGATCAGGGTGTGGTACCTCGTCATCCCAGCCGACAACAGTGACTGCGTGGTTAGTGTCTCCCGTACATGGATAGTGGTCATAGATTGCCCCCCACGTATCATCCCAATACTCCGATTCGCTGTCGTGAGCGTAGGAGAGCTTAGCCGGGCCGTTATAGTATATCGCCTCTTTAATAGTATCGATTTCTGAGCCATCCCATGCCACAAGCCTAAATGCATCGACTGTCTTAACAGGTGGACAACTGTCACATGCACAAGTGCCATTACAGTTCAAGGCGGCAGCATTGTAAGGGTTGCATGTTTCTTCAACAGAGCCCTTTCTGATAAAGACCTCAGCGCCGAGCCAGCAATTTCCCCCCGGCATACATGGATCAGTGACGTCGTCATACAGATAAACCCAGGATCGGTCGACGCACAAACACACGCTTTGCTCGGAGAAATCATACTCTAGAGCTTCGGTCATCAGAGCTGACGATTCCAGAGCTGAGCTCGCCGCGAAGGCCCAGCAAGTCCCACACGGGTTCTGGTTCTTCACTGCACTCACCTTTCCGAAGTCTCTCCAGTCGAATCTGCTGGGAAAGGGCTGCCCATCCCGCAGGCGTGCAACTGGAATTTGATCTACATGGCTCAAATCGAAGGTGGGTGGTATGTCACCATAGAATTCCTCGGGTGGATTCTGAACAAAGGCTACAAGGTCTGAATTCATCGGAGTGGATTGGAATGTTTTCCCTGCCGCACCTTCTTGTCCTGCTATCTCCCCAGTGGGAATAGCCATAATGACAAAGGCAACTGTGATAGCCATTGCCAACGAAAAACGTAGATCCGCTGTTGAGCGCTTTTCTACAGTCTTTTTAAACCGTTTCACAGGTCCTCTCCTTTCTCAGTCATACATGTGCCCCACCTAACCCGCCTACGTGCTAAATGCACCAACTCCCGGCGTATTATTAGGCGTGGAAGGTTTACATTCATCATCTCTCCCAGCTTTGATTTTGTCCCAGAAACGACTAGCTCCCAACAGAACAGACAAGGCCCTGCTAGGAGCCGGCTAAGCCCATTTTGAGGTCGTTCATGACGAAGATGTCCTGATCAGTTAAGAAAAAGAGGGGGAAACGGTCCCAATAGACCCCGCGGCTGGAAAAAATATCAGCCGCATCCGGTTTTTTACCCGACCATTTCCTGGAGTAAAGACTTGCAACACGATTTTTTGTTCAGCACTGGCCTCAACATGTTGAGACCTAACGCTGACGCACGCCTGCATATTGTGCTGAACCCCCCAGCATTGCATGCCTAGACTTCTGAGGGGTGATACTACTGTATAATTC
>Ga0272444_10001836_pt1 | contig 20017 bp, 22 predicted proteins | sample SSMForm13_FD_201033 | JGI IMG/M metagenome (GOLD analysis project Ga0272444, IMG submission 201033) | Marine sediment archaeal communities from Little Sippewissett salt marsh, Falmouth, MA, United States - SSM-Form-13 | ecosystem: Environmental > Aquatic > Marine > Wetlands > Sediment ... | reverse complement strand
CCCTTGATATCTTAAACCCGTCTTAGGCTCGCACCCTCGAATCCACACCCTGATCCGAGCCTTATCTCCCTGGGCCCGGGACCCTCTTGGGTAAGGTGGGCTCCCGGGCTCTTTTTACAGAGACGGGCAATGGTCGAGAACCCCCTGCAAATACTCGAGCCGGTACAGGTGAGCTTTCATGACCTGGCCAAGGGCCACTTCCCCGGTTTCACCCGGGCGAACCTGATCGGCACGGCCAAGGTCGATGGCCTGATCAGCGGGGGGATTTTGGCCAGCCAGTCGGCCATTCTGGGCCGCGAGGCAGACGTCAGCCACATCATGCGCTATCTGGGCCGCGGGCTGGTCATCGACCAACAAGCTGAACTAGAGCTCCGTTCGCTGAAAGACTACACCGGCTACATGGTGCGCTCCTACTGCTGGCCCGGCTACACCCTGGCCCAGCGGGATCACCTTTGTGTCGAGAGCCTGATTCGGCTGCAAAAGTATGCCTGGCTGGTAATCGGCGCCCACCTGATGGAGGCGACACTGGGGATTGACCGGCTGGCCGAGAAGGTGGCCAGGGACGATGAAAATGACTGCTCTCAGGGGGCGTACAAAATCGAGCGCCTGGAGATGCCCGACTTCATGGGCCGCGAGCCCTGCGTGCCCATGCCTGAGGAGATGGACGATTGGTGCATTAAGCACGGGTGGGAAGTTCGCACCTGGCTTTTGATCGAGTAACAAGGAGGCTTTTGCCATGACCGAGAACGTTCAACTCAAGCAGGGCCGCGACTCCAGCGAGTACGGCATCGTGCGCCTGCTGATCCTGGCGGGCCTGGCCCTGATGCTGGGCGCCCTGGCCATGCTGGGCTTCGGCAAGGTCAACACCGGAGACCCGGGATGGGCCGCGTACCTGGACTTCCTGAAGTGGATCGCGGGGATCGGCGCCGGCCTGTGCGGCGCGGTGGCCACCTGGTACACCGCCAAGCGCACCGACCTGAAGAAGACTCTGACCACCGGGCTGATGCTTCTCTGCGTGCTGGGCCTGCTGGCCGCACCGGCCCTGGCCGGGACGGTCACCGGGGACTCCGCGCCTTCGATGCCCGCCACTTCGGCGCCGGCCACCACCAGCAAGGACAGCGTGGTCACAGACACGGTGAAGGCCGGCTGGAACGCCATCAAGAAGGCCCTAAATTTGGAGCAGGATGGCGAGCCCCTTACCCCGGCTCAGACGGCCGCCTTGCTCGAGGCCATCAATAAGCTCAGCCAGCAGAACACTCAGCTTAAAGCCGACGTGGACGCGGCCAAGGCTCAGTCCCTGGTGCTGGGCGCGGGCAACGGGGCCAACCAATACGACGCGCTCATGCTGATGCTGGCTGCCAGGGTAAACCAGCAGCGTGTTTTGGCGGGGCTCGGCAACGCGGCCTATGGCGGCGGGCAGGTGGCCTACGGTGCGGCCGGGCAGGCGGCGCCGGCCATGACCGCGGCCGACATCCGCCAAGCGGTCAAGGATGAGCTGAAGGCCAACGAAACCTGGTGGGACAAAGCCCCTTGGTATGTCCGGGTGCCTATTACCATCGGCACCTTGGCCATTTTCAAGGACCTGGGCATCAGCCTGCCGGGCATCAACTAGCTGCATGCCTCCAAGCCTCCCAGACTGGCTGCGCGGCCTGATCTACGACGTAGCTGCCAAGGAATGGCCCGGCTACAACGGGCGGCTCCTGGAGGCTCAGGTGGTGGTGGAGAGCGGAGGCGAAGTAACTGCCCGCTCCGGGGCTGGCGCCCTGGGCCTGATGCAGCTGATGCCGGCCACCGGGGCGGGTTTGGGCTTCTCGGCCGCGCAGCTGCTCCTGCCCCGGGAAAACCTGACCGCCGGCCTCCGCTATCTCAAGGAGCAGTGGGACTGCTTCCCGGAAGTTCTCTCTTCGGAGCGCCTGAGCTTCGCCCTGGCCGCCTATAACTGCGGCCGCGACTGGATCAACCGGGCCCTGAAGCTGGCCCGGGCCGACTGCGGGGTGGCCAGCCGGAATGAAGCCGGCCTGTGGCAGCGCTGGGCGGTGGCCGGTCCTTACCTGGAGCATCCCAAGTGCCGCAAGGCCGGCGGGGCAAACCCGGACGGCCGGGCGGCCCTGCTCTACGTGGCCCGCGTCCATTGCACCTTTGACCGTTTGACTCGACCCGGAGGAGGGCGATGACCCAAGAGGCCCAAGAGATCTCCACTTTCAGCAGGGCAATCAACCGCCTGGCCTCGGCGGTGGAAGTGAAAGCCGACGTACAGGACGTGAAGCGGGAAGTCAGTGTGCTCACCGAGGCGGTGCGCGGGCAGCTTTCCAAACAGGACGTGATCAATCAGCGCCTCGAGGAAACCACCCGCGAATTGGCCCGTCAGAGCGCCAACACCAAGGAGCGGCTGGTGAAGGTGGAGCAGGTTTGCGAGCGCTTCCCGCTGCTGGAGGCCCAGGTAAGCAATCTGCGGATCCAGGTGGCCAAGTACGTGGGCATGGGCCTGGCTCTGTCTCTGATCCTCAATCCGCTGCTGACCTGGGCGGTGAATCACTGGGGGGCCAAGTGACGCGAACCGAAGACTATTTGCGACGGGGCAAGCTGGCCGAGTTGAAGGATCAGGCGGCCGCCTGCGAGAAGCGCATGAAGCGCCTCCAAGAGGAGATCCGGATGAGGGCCTTCCCCCTGGGGCCGGTCACGGACGTGGACACGGGTGCCCTGCAGCAGGCCATTGATGAGCTAACCCAGGAGCAGGAGCGCTGGGGTGGGCTCAACCGGCAGATCGCGGAGTTGGAGGGATAGTGACCCGTAAGTACGAGCCCCAGGTTCGCAAGCGCGCGCGGGAGCTGTTCCTGGCCGGGCTGTCCTTTGATGAGATCACCCAGGTCATGCGCTCGGAGGGCTACACCTACCTGGGCGCCAACACGGTGCGCCGCTGGGAGAAGAAGGGCGGCTGGAAGGAGGCCCTGGAGAAGCTGCAGGCCGAGGAGGGGCGGGCCGCCCTGAGCCTGGACGCGGAACGGGTGACCGCGGAGATGCTCGAGTCCTACGGCGCCATGCGCACCGATCTGCTGGCCAAGATCAAGGCCAACCAGGTGGAGTTCGCGGATGGGGTGGGGCTGCTGCTCAAGATCGACGGTTTACGCAGGCACCTTCTGGCGCAATCGGGCAAGGCCGGAGCGGTGGACAAGGTGGCTCTGGCGATGGAGGTGCTGGAGCTGGTGGTGAAGACCCTGGCTGAAAAGGATCCCGCCTCGATGGAGATGGTGCATCCCCACATCCCGGCCCTGGGCGAGTTGATCAAGGCCCGTTATGCGGAGCTTGGCTAGATGCGCTCCCGGCCGGACATAACCGAGCTCAGCTTCGACCGCCAGGTGCAGGAGCTGACCCGCTGGGCCGAGGCCCAGGTGAGCCCCTTTCAGGACCGCTCCCAGCAGGACAAGGAGCGGCGCAAGGCCCGGGCCGCGACTGAGCCCTTCTTCTTTTTCAAGACCTATCTGCCCCATTACTTCTATGACGATCCGGCTCCCTTTCACCAGGAGCTGATCGCCGATCTGGAGTGGCGGCCGGATCCGGCCCAGCACCAGGTGGTCACCCCCTACGTGGAGGCGGCTCCCCGGGGCTATGCCAAGAGCACCAACGTGTCTTTCGGCTACCCCCTGCAACAGACGGTGACCAAGCAGCGCCGTTTCACCATTCTGGGCTCGGAGACCGCGGGCTTGGCCAGCAGCCAGGTGGCGGCCATCAAGGCGGAGTTCGAGGGGAATAGGCGGCTGCAATACGACTGGGGCCAGAGCCTGACCGCCGAGGAGGTGATGGAAGGGGCGGTGGCCTTTGTGACCTCCGAGGGCTGCGCCATTCTTTCCCGGGGCATGGGCCAGCAGGTGCGGGGGATCAAGTACCGCCAGTTCCGGCCGGACCTGGTGGTGCTGGACGATCTGGAGAGCAACAAGAGCGTGGTCAACCCCAAGATGGTAGAGAAGCGCCTCAACTGGGTCCTGGAGGAGATCCTGCCGGGCATGGACGTGCGGGGCAGCTTGTTCATTCTGGGGACCATAATCTCCCTGCGCTCGGCCCTGGCCATCATGCTCTCCGACGCCGAGCCCTACTGCAACTGGCGACGCAAGATCCACCGCGGCCTGAACGAAAAGCAGGGGGGCGGCTTTTGGAGCCTGTGGCCGGCCCGCTTCCCGGTGGAGACCCTGCTGGAGCTCAAGCGGATCATGGGCGAGCGGGCCTTTAACAAGGAGCACCAGAACCTGCCCAGCGATGAGGACGCGGCCTTCCCCCGGGAGTGGATCGACAAGCACGGCTTCGAGCTGGGCGAGGCCCCGCCGGGGCAGCTGCCCACGGTGGGCTTTCTGGACCCCTCTATCAGCCGGCGGCCCACGGCCGACTTCAGGGCGGTGGCCTGCCTTGCCCGGGCGGGCAACGGCGATCTGCTGATAAACGACGCCTACCTGCGCAAGGAGCCCCTGCCCCAGGTCTACAACCACATCATGGTGATGCACGGCCAGCACCGCTTCTTCAACTTCGGCTGTGAGGACAACGCCTTCCAGGAGATGGTGGGCCAGGAGCTGACCCGCCTGGCCAAGGAAAAGAGTGTTTATATCCCGGTCACCGGCATAACCCATTCAGGGGTGAGCAAGGAAATGCGCATCATGCGCCTGAGCCCAATGGTGCAACGGGGGGTGCTGCGCTTTCCTCGCCCGGCGGACCGCACTCCAGACATGCGGGAGCTGGTGGAGCAGTTCTGCTACTACCCCAACTTCCCTCATGACGACGGGCCGGATGCGGTGGAGGGCGGCGTGGATCTCATGGAAACCGGGCTTCGTTCCTGGCCAAGCGGCGTATTGCCCGCCGGGAGGGCCGCGGCATGAAGATCTTCGGCTTGGAGATAGGCCGCGGCAAGGTGAAGGCCAGTGAACTGCCTCCCACCGGCCGGAGCAGCGCGCCTCCCAAGGAGGAACTGAGCGGCTGGGTCAGCAGCCTGTGGACCACTTACCAGGGCCTGCAGCCCTATGATCCCCAGGTGCTGGGCCTGCTGGAGCGCCTGAGCCTTTACAGCCCCATTGTCAGCCAGGCGGTGAAGCTGCTGGCCGGCACGGTGAACACCGGCCATGACCTGATCATGGAGGGGCCCAAGCGCCAGGCGGCCCAGGCCCAGGAGCTGCTGGGCGATCTGGCTCGCACCCTGTACCGGCGCAGCGCCGGGGTGGACGGCCTGGTCAACCATTACACCCGCCAGCTGGCGGTGACCGGGGCCCTGGCCAGCGAGGATGTGCTGCAGCCGGACTTCTCCGGGGTGCGCCAGGCGGTGCTGCTGCCGGCCAGCACGGTGAAGTTCAAGCTCCGGGAGGGGGAGTGGACCCCGCACCAGAAGGCGCCGGACATAGCCGAGCCCCTGGAGCTCAACCCCCACACCTTTGCCTACTATGCCCTGGACACCCTGGAGGGCCATCCCCCCTACGGCCTGCCCCCCTTCCTGTCGGTGATCGAGCAGGAGGATCTGCTCCAGGAGATTCTCTCCAACCTCCGCTGGTATGCCAAGAAGCTGGGACTCTATGGGCTGGTGGGCATCAAGGTCAAGCCGCCGGAGCGGCGGCCCGGGGAGACCGAGCAGGAGTTCCAGACCCGGGCCCAGCAGCACCTCAACCGGGTGGCCCAGGCCTATGATCAGGCCTACAAGAACGGCATGTTCGTGTATCCGGACAGCCACGAGTTTGACGTCAAGAACGTGTCCACCGGCGCCCACCCGGTCAGCAAGATCATCCAGAACATCGAGCAGCTGATGATGAACTCCCTGGGCATTGACCCGGCCATGTTCGGGCGGAGCTTCAGCACCACCGAGACCTACGCCGGGGTGGTCTATGGGTTGCTCTTGAGGTATGCGGCCCAGTACCAGCGCCTGATCAAGCGCCGCTTGGAGCGCACCTATCGCCTGGCCCTGGCCCTGGCCGGGCTGTGGGCGGTGGAGCCCCAGCTGCAGTGGAATCCCCAGCCCGAGCTCAAGCCCAGCGAGGCGGCCGACGCGGAGCAGACCCGGGTGGACGTGGCCATCAAGAAGGCCGAGAAGGGGATCATCACCCCGGATCAGGCGGCCCAGGAACTGGGCTATGAGTCAGCGGCCGACGCCGAGCGCCTGCTGGCCGCGCCGGCTGTGGCCGGGGCGGGCGGCCAGTTGGTGCGCCTGGTGCTGAGCAGCGACGGCCGGGGCGGCTACTCCCGGCCCCGTCTGAGCCTGGCGGCGGACGGTCCCCCGGATGAGGAGATCGAGCGCCGGGTGCAGGCCGAGGCCGACGGCCGGGCGGCCCGCTACACCGGCGAGGCCCTGGGCCTGGCCTCGCCCATCCGGGAAACGGCTCTGGACACGGTGGAGGAGCTGCTGGCGACCAGCCCGGAGCTGACTGAGACCGAGTTCGTGAGTCAGGTGCACGCGGCCCTGGCCCAGGCCTACCGCGCCGGCTGGGCGGCGCCGGGGGTCAAGGAGGCGGTCACTCAGCTGGTGGAGCCCATCTACCGCCAGTACCGTTTGCTCAGCGACCTGGCCGGGGCCGGCCGCAAGGAATGGACCTGGGGCGGATCCGAGCAGCGGGTCTTGAACTTCTCCGGCCGTTTGGATCAGCACTTCTTCGGCAAGTATCTGGACAACGACGGCGCCCGGCGCCGGGCCATGAAGGTGCTCAAGGAGCAGTGGCTGGACAAGGGGGCCGGGCTCTTCGGCCGCACCGATCCCGAGGCCATCGCCGCCTTCCGGGCGGAGCTGGATGAGGAGTTGAGGCTGCTGGATTCGGGCCAGATCGCCCGCATCACCGACACCACGGTGCAGCGCCTGCGCAACTGGGCCAACGTGCAGCAGCTGGCCGAGGCCGGCGCGGTCTGGGCCACGGTGTGGGCCATCCTGGACGGCCGCACCAGTTCCATCTGCCGGGAGATGCATGGCCGCAAGATCCAAGTGGCCGCAGCCCGAGCTGAGGTGGACTACCTCTCCGGCCTGACCCCGGATCAGTTTGAGGCGCACCTGAAGAAGGGCGGCGCCCTGCAGCCGGAGAGCGTGCGGGCCGGCGGGGTGGACAGCCTGGCCGCCCGGGGCAACCTGGTGCCTCCCTATCACGTGCGCTGCCGCACCCGGCTCAAGCTGAGCATGGATCCGCCGCCTGAGCCGGGGGAGCCGCCCGAGGAGCTCAACGCGGCCCAGGAAAGAGCCTGGCGCTACTGGGAAGGCCTGCCTGAACAGGCCAAGGCACATCGCATTACCGATGCCGCCCAGGGCGCCTGGCGCAATGACAAGACCCTGAAGCATCACGCCAGGGTGCATCCGGAGGTGGCGGCCGATGCGGAGGGCTATCGCGCCGCCCTGAAGAGCCTGCAGGCCTCACCCGATCGGGTGCTGTTGCGCATGGATCCCGCCGCCGGCCTGCAGATGGCCTTGGTCAAGGGTGGCCAGAAAGACTGGCGTATGGCAATAATTGACCTGGATCAGCGAGTGGGCGCCGGGGCGGCCGGAGTGAAGACACTCTACGGCCCGGATGCCAAATACGACTTTGACTGGTCGCAAGAGAAGGCCCGGCTGGCCCCGCGGGGCTGGGTAGAGGTTGAGTCATGAACGACGCGGTAGAGCGCTACACCGACGGGCTGGCCGAGGGGCTGGCGCCGGAGCTGCTGGAGGCCGAGGCGGTTTCACGCAAGGCCATTCTCCGGGAGCGGATCGCCGAACAGTGGGATCGGCTCGAGGAGCAGGAGCAGGCCTTAGTTGCCCAGGCGGACCGGACCCTGCTGGAGATGGCCGAGGTGGTGGCCGGCTACTGGCGCGAAGATATGATCGCCGAACTCCGGGAGCGGGAAAAGATTCCCGAGTCTCATTGGTGGTGGTGGCTGGATCGGATTGCCGACGGCGACTATCCCCAAGAGCATCTCCCGGAGGCGGCCTGATGCAGGATCTCAGGTGCACCTGCCGCCGCAAGCTGGGCGAGTCCGACGGGCGAGGGCGGGTGGAGATCAAGTGCCCCAAGTGCGGCCGGCTGATGAGATTCGGCCCCAAGCCGCCTTATCCAGCCCGCAGGCCACACCACGGGCATGTGCCAAGGGAAGGGGCTAAGCAAATATAAAACGCGGCCCAGGCCGCCTGAGCGCCAGAGAGCGCCTGAAATAAATTAATTCGACAGAGGCCCAGAGAGGCCCAGGGGTAAACCCCCTGGGCCTTCTTTTTTTGGGAGGAGCCAAATGGCCGATCAGCAGCAGCGACACCGGGTGACCCTGGCGGATCAGCCCATCGTCTTCGCTCGGGCGGAGATGGATCAGCCGTCGGAGGATGAAAACTTCCTGTTTTTGGACGTGCGGGCCATCAGCGCCCGCCTGATCCCGGGCCATTGGTTCGAGTTCCCGGCCGAGCTGCTCAAGGGGGCCACCGGCCTGCTCAAGGGCATGCCGGTGATGCTCAACCACTGGCACTACGTGGAGACGGTGGTGGGCACGGTGATCGACACCTGGTGGAACGATGAGCTTCGCCTGGGGGCGCCGGGCATCAACGCCCGTTTGCGCCTGGACAAGCAGGAGATGCCCCAGGGCCTGCTGCGCCAGATGACCGCGGATCCTCCCCTCAAGGCGGCGGTGTCCATCACCTGGTTCGGGGAGTTCGTGATGTCCCACCAGGATCTGACCGATTCGGAGTTCTACGCCCTGCTGGGCGAGAAGCACCAGGGAGAGGTGGTGCGCTGGATCGCCTCCTCGATCGATGAGATGCCCGAGCTCAGCCTGGTCTGGGCCGGGGCCGATCGCGGGGCCCGCGCCCTGGCCCATCCCGGAATGAATGCAAACCTGGGCCAGCCCGGCCAAGGGCAGCCCGATGAAAGGAGTGCCGATATGGCCGAAGCCAAAAACATTGTGACCCTGGCGGCCTTGGCTCCCCTGGGCCAGGCCCTGGAGCTTACCCCGGATCAGATGACCGCCGAGCGGGTGGTGGATCACCTGCAGGCGGCCGTTACCCAGCTGCAGGCCCAGGTGGTTGAGCTGCAGCCGATGGCCGAGGTGGGCCAGGCCCATTTGGAGGCGGTGCGCAAGGAGGCGCTGCGCCTGGCCGCGGCCACCGCGGAAGACAAGAAGGCGCCCGAGCACCTGCAGAAGGTGATCGAGGCGGCCGACCTGGCCACCGCCGAGGCCTTTGTGGAGCAGTTCGGGGGCAAGCTGGGCCGGAGCTTCACCGCGGTCTGCCCCAACTGCAAGACCGAGGTGCCCATCCGCTCCAGTTTGGAGAGCGAGGAGCCGCCCGAGCAGGAGCACGGCCAGGACCAGCCCGAGAAGACCGGCCAGAGCATGGCCGCCCGGGTCAACCAGGACGGCTAAGGGCCGCCTGAACAGGAGGAGAGCAAATGGTTAGGGACTATGGAGTTCAATCCGACAGCCTGACCCCGGTGGCCCTGGAAGGCGGCCATCCCCTTATCAGCAAGCCGGGCACCATTCTCAGCGGAGAAAGCCCGGCCAAGGGGCAGGTCCTGGGCCAGGACGGAGACGGCAAGTACGTGAGCCTGGACCTGGAGGTGGCGGTGACTGACGAGGAGCTGGTGGCCGACGCCGGCGGGGCGCTCACCGCCTTTGATGTGGTGTTGGCCAATCCGGGGTTGATCCCCGGCTCGGTGACCATCAAGGCCACGGTCAGCGCCGGGGCGGTGGAGATGACTGACGACGGTCAGGGCGGCCTGGCCGGCGCCGGGGTGGGCCTCGGCTTCATCGATTACGCCAGCGGCTACTGCCGCCTGGCCTTTGACACCGCCCCGGACGACGACACCGCCATCAGCGCGGACTACAGCCACGACGCGGGCGGCAAGGCCCGGGCGGCGGCGGTGCTGCCCGAGGCGGTGGACGCCAGCGAGGGCGATGAGGCCGCGGTGGTCATCGTGCACGGCGAGCTCTACGCCGCGGCCCTGGTCTGGCCCGAGAGCATCAGCGCGGCCCAGAAGGTACGGGCCCTGGAGCGGCTGGCCGGCCTGGGCCTCTACGCCGTGGCCATCACTGGCGCGTAAACCCGTCCCGCAAGGGGCAAAGGAGGATAAATCATGGACACTCCCCTCGGCTTGGGCCTCCTCAACTGGCGGGCCCTGACCACGGCCATCAACCAGATCAAGGTGCCGCCGCGGTTGCTGCAGAAGCTCATCTTCAAAGAGCGCAACACCAACCCCAGCGACACCATCGACGTGGACATCACCGTGGGCAACCAGAAGCTGGTGCCCTTTGTCTCGCCCATCGAGGGCGGCACGGTGGTGGGCCAGCTGGGCCGCGAGCAGCGGGCGGTCAAGACTCCCCGCCTGCGGCCCAAGAAGCCCCTGGCCGCCCAGGCCCTGCTCACCGAGCGGGGGCCCGGGGCCAAGATCTATGCCACCGGCTCGGGCGACATCAACGCCTGGAAGGAAAAGAAGGTGGGCATGGAGCAAAAGGACCTGAAGCAGCGCATCGACCGCACCGTGGAGTGGATGTGCGCCCAGGCCCTGGCCACCGGCGCCCTGACCGTGAGTCAGGAGAACATCGCCTTTCAGGTGGATTACCGCCTGCCGGCCGAGCACAAGATCAGCCTCACCGGGGACAACAAGTGGGGCGGGGACAGCGCCGACATCCCGGCCAACATCGAGGCCTGGGCCAACCTGATCCTCTCGGCCTACGGCTCCGGGCCGGACCTGATGCTGTTGGGCACCGGGGCGGCGGAGAAGTTCCTGGCCGATGACAAGGTGCAGGCCGAGTATGACCGGCGCCACATCATCGTGGGCGAGCTGCGGCCGGACTTCAAGACCGAGTACATCGGGCCCTACAAGGGGCTGGACGTCTACAAGTACCCCTTTGAGTACGAGACCGCGGCCGGCTCCAAGACCAAGATCGTGGGCTCGGACAAGGTGGTGCTGGTCAACAGCTCGGCCCGCTTCTCCATCGAGTTCGGTCTGATCCTGGACCTGGACGCCGGGCTCAACGTGATGGAGGAGTACTTCGCCAAGTCCTGGCTGGAGAAGGATCCCAGCGTGCTGTGGCTGCTGGCCGAGAGCCGGCCTTTGCCGGTGCCCTGGGAGCCCGAGGCCTACGTGGCCGCCACGGTGCTGTAGCGGCAAGTGCCTCTGGTTGACGAAGCATACGTCCGGCAGGTGGGCAACCTGCCGGACAAGGTGGAGGCAGCCACGGTGGCCCCCCACCTCGGCGCGGCGGCCGCACGGCTCAAGCGCTGGGTGGGGGCCTCCGCCTATGCCGACGCCGGCCTGGCCAGCCCCGGCGATCCGGAGCGGGCCGCAGTCCTCAAGCTGGCCGAGGCCCGCCTGGCTCTGGCGGAGATGTTCACCTCCCTGGCGGGCAACTTCGAGGGCCTGGGTTTCGTGGGCGGAACCAGCCACACCGAGGGCCAGAGCAGCTTTCTGACCCCGGGCCAGGTGGAGAAGCTGATCGAGCAGCACCTGGCCGCGGCCGAGCGCCTGGCTGGGCCGTATTTGATCAGCCCCGCGGCCCTGGGCGGGGTGGTGAAGGATTTGGATGGCGACACTTAGGGCCGATTTGAGCGAGGTCCTGACGCTGCCCGGCGATTTTGCGCAAGGGGTGCGGCGCGGGACCCTGGCCGCCCTGCTGGCCATCGAGAGCCATGCGGTGGAGCAGGCCCCTCATGCCACCGGCAACCTGGTCAACGCCATCACCAGTGAATCCCAAGAGGGCGGCGGAGAGGTCTTTGTCTCCAACAATGCGGCTTATGCCAAGTACGTGCACCAGGGCACCGGCATCTGGGGCCCGCACAAGACACGCATCCGCCCGGTGCACAAGAAGGCTCTGTTCTGGCCCGGGGCGGCCCACCCGGTGGCCAGCGTGGCCGGCCAGAAGCCCAACCCCTTCATGGACCGGGCGGCCGAGCGGGCCGCGCCGGAGGTCGAGGAAATCCTGGCGGAGGTGTTGAGGAGCCTATGAGCGGAGTGATCGACAGTCTGGTGGCCATCGTGGGGTCGGTGGAAGGGGTGGCCGAGGTCCAGGACAACGCCTTTGACAGCCCTCAAAACTATCCAGCGGTGATGATCGACATCCCGGGCGAAAGGCCCCTGGAGCCGGAGGAGCTCCCGGTGACCAGTCTGGATCTGGGCCAAAAGATCGACATAGGGGTGGCCCAGGAGATCGGCCGCGACCAGGGGGACGCCAGGGTGGCCCGGGATCTGGTGTTGTCCCTGTCCCGCAGGATCCGCTCGGCCCTGGAGCAGAACCGCAACCTGAGCGGGGCCTGCCTGCAGTCCCAACTGGGAGACACCCGGATGATCTACGCCAGCTGGGATGGATCCAACAAGGCCGTGGCCTGGCTGGAGCTGGCCGTACAAATCGAGGAGGAGCTCTCATGAGCGAGCGAGTAAGCGTGATCAATGTTTCGCCTGTGGCCCAGGCGGTGCCCGGCTACGGGGAGGCCGCGCCGGGCAAGAGCCTGAGCGTGGATCCCCGGGTGGCGGTCCACCTGCTGAAAAGCGAGGCCTGGCAGGAGCCCAGGCCCGTGAAAAAGGGCCCCGGTTCCAGGGAGCAAAAGGCGGCTCCGGCCGAGGAATCGGCCCCCAGCCAAAAAGGCAAGAAGGAGGTGAGCAATGGCGCTGATTAACAACAAGGCCCTGGTCAAGGAAACCGAGGTTTTTGTCAAGAAGGAGACCACCTTCGGCACCCTGGCCTTTCCGGCGGCCACCGACGCCATCAAGGTCACCGCGGTGCCTACCGGATCCCAGCCGGAGTCCTTTAGCGACAGCGAAGAGCTGCAAAACAGCCGCTCCAAGCCGGATCGCGCCCAGGATCAGACCCCGGCCGCCCCGATCGACCTGAAGCTCTATTCCCGGCCCTCGGGCGCGGCGGGCACCCCGCCCCAGGAAGACGTGCTTCTGGAGTGCGCCCTGGGCCTCAAGACGGTCAACGCCGGGGTGTCTGTGGTCTATTCGCCGGCCATCGCGCTGCCCAGCTTCAGCCTGTGCTGGAAGGAGGGCCACACCTGGTTCTTCGCCGCCGGCTGCAAGGTGGGCAACCTGTCCTGGGCCTTTGCGGCCAAGGGCTATCTCAACCTGGGCTTCAGCGGCCTGGCCCAGAAGGTGATGCTCGCGGGCACCAGCGAGACGGTGGCCGACTCCACCACCGAACTGCTCAAGCTGGCCAGCGGCGGGGCCAAGCTGTTCACGGCCGGGGCCTACGTGCAGGTGGGCAGCGAGGACAACTCCGGGGACGGCTACCTGATCACCGCGGTGGACCTGGACAACGACACCATCACCATTTCCCCGGCCCTGAGCGGCGCCCCGGCGGCCGACGTGGTGGTCAAGGGCTTCCTGCCCACCCCCAGCTACAGCGGAACCAAGGTGGAGGCCAAGACCGGCACGGTGACCCTGGACGGCGCGGATCTCAAGATCATGAGCGCCACCGGCAGCCTGAACAACAACCTGGCCCAGGACGATCAGGAGCTCACCAGCGACTACTTTGTCAGCGACATCGAGGGCGGCATGCGCGACGCCGGCGGCCAGCTGCAGTGCCGCTTCCGGAGGGAGCTCGCCGGCTTCTTCAGCCGGGCCCGCAACCAGATCCAGGGGGCCATAGTCATGCAGGCCGGCGCCGTGGCCGGCTCTCAGGTGAAGTTCGAGCTGCCCCAGGCCGAGATGAACACCCCCTCCCTGGGCGGGGACAGCATCTGGCGGGATCTCAATGTGGAACTGGTGGGGCTGCCTTCGGCGGCCAATGAGGACGAGGCCAAGATCACCTACTTCTAAACCGTTCAGACAAGGGAGAAAGGATCGCAAAATGAACGAGAACCAGCCGGAAGGCTTTGATCTTCTAAAGCACGCCCAGGCCCATTCCCAGGAACTGATACGCACCATCGAGGTGCGGCCCGGGGCCGAGGTGGACGTGAAGTACATCGGCAAGAAGGCCTGGCGCAAGCTGCGTAAAAGCCTTCACTCGGTCCGGGGCGGGGAGGCGGCCCAGGACGAGGCGGCCTACAACGCCACCCACCGAAAACTGGCCGAAGCGGTCGTTGGCTGGCGGGGCATGTCCAAGGACGTGGTCCTGAAGCTGATACCGGTAGAGCCCGAGGCCCTGCCGGATGAATTGCCCTTCACCCGCAAGAACGTCCTGGCCCTGCTGCTCTACAGCGCGGAGTTTTCCAATGCGATCGCCGACACGGTGGATGACCTGGACGGCTTCCGCGAGGAGGTGGACAAGGAGGCCGCCCTGGGAAACTCCTAAAGTTCTCCCTGTGGTGGTTTACCCCGGGGAGAATTGATTGCGAAAAATGCCTGGGGCTCCTGGAGGAAGGAGAAGTCCCTGAATGCGTGTTTCCGGAGGAAGGACAGGAGCCCTGCCCGGTGGCCGACATGGAGCTATGGCCGGAAAACCGCGAAGCCTGGGAGGCCTACAACTGGGTTAAGGACATAACCCTGTCCCAGGAAAGCCACCTGGCCGCCGCGGGCAACGGCATGACCTTTAAGATCGTGACCCGCCCCGGACTCCGCCCCCCGCCTTTGGACATAGGGGGAGTGATCAAAACCCTGGGGTGGCTGGGCCTGGACCCCGGCCCAGAAGGCGGCCGCGAGGACCTGATGAACAAGATTCTCACCATTCACGCCGCCCGCCAAAAGGCGGACCTGGCGGCCCGTCCCGACGAGAGCAATGAATAACCACCGCGTCATAGGCATTGAGCTGGTGGTGGACGACAAGGGCACCGCCAGGCTCATCAAATTCACCGAAAGCGCCAAGCAGGCCTTCGGCCAGGCCGAGCGCTCGGCCGAGGGCCTGGGAGCCTCGATGGCCAAGGGAGCGCGCCGGGCCCAGGAAACCGAAGGGGCTATGGCCGAGGTGGAGCGCCGGGCGGGCAGCCTGACCAGCAAGGTCAAGCTCATGGGGGGCTCCTTTGAGGGCCTTTACCGCACCGGCAAGAGGGCCTTTGATCGCCTGCACCAGGCCGGCCGGGGGGCCTTCAACCGCCTGCATCGGGCGGGCAGCATCTTTTGGCAGACCACCCGCCGGATCACCGGTGCGGTCTTCAGTCTGCGGGGCGCCTTGGTGGGCCTGGGCCTGGGCCTGGTGGCCAAAAGCTTCCTGGACGTCTCCCGCGAAACCGAGAACTACCACACCCGCCTGACCACCCTGCTGGGATCCCAGCAAAAGGCCACCGAGGCCATGCGCTACTTCCAGGAGGTGGCCTCGGGAGTGCCTTTCACCCTGCGCCAGGTGGTGGAGTCCGGCACTTCGCTGGAGGCCTTCGGGGCCAACAGCAAGCAGTGGCTGTCTCCCCTGACCGATCTGGCCGCGGTCATGGGCATCGAGCTGCCCGAGGCGGCCCAGGCTCTGGGCCGGGCCTATGCCGGCGGGGCCGGGGCGGCCGACATCTTCCGGGAAAGGGGCATCCTGCAGATCATCAAGGATGCGGCCAAGCTCAAGGCCGGCATTGATGACATCACCAAGCTGACCCTGCCCCAGTTCCGCAAGCTGATGCTGCTCACCTTCACCGACCCGGACGGCAAGATCGCCGGGGCCTCCCAGGGTCTGGCCAAGAACTGGGACGGCATGATCTCCATGCTCTCGGACAAGTGGTTCCAGTTCCGGCAGAAGATGATGAGCGCCGGGGTGTTCGATCTGCTGAAAAATCAGCTGCAGCGTTTGCTCAATGTCTTGGACACCCACCAGGACACCATAACCCGCTGGGCTGAAAGCGCCGGCAGGGCGGTGGAGGGGCTACTGAAAAAGGGCGTTGGCTTTGTAGACAACATCATCAAAAACTGGAGCGTTTGGGAGGCCCGCTGGGAAAGCTTCAAAAAGGGCGCCGGCGAGGTTTGGCGACAGACTAAAAATGTGGCCAGTGCGGTGAGCTCTCTGATCAAAACCGCCTTGGACGGCTGGAACAGCCTGCCTGAGGTGGTCAAGACCTGGGGCATCCTGGGCGCCGTGTTGTTCGGGGGCAAGATCGGCAAGATCATGCTGGCCATGAGCGTGGTCTCGGCCGGGATGGACAAGACCGGCAAGCTCATGAAACAGGCCTCCGGTGTTGGTGACACCGGCGAACGCTACCAAGAACTTTATAACCAGAAATTCGCCGAGCTCACCGGCCGAGAGCCTGGCACGATCACCAATTTCTTGGCCTGGGCCTCTGGGGACAAGGCCGCCCAGCAGGCCCATGCCTGGGCCCTGGCCCAACTTGCCCAGGGTGAGCAGCAAACCCAGGCCCCCGCAATTCCATCTTTCGCGGACCTGGAATCTCAGTTGATGGCCGAGGTACAAACCGGTCTTTCCAGATCCTACGCAAGCCTGAATCAACTCCTGGCCGGAGAAGCCAACCGCGGCGCCGGGACTGGCGGTACGGGCGCCGGGACGGCCAAGTGGGACATTGGTTCTGTTGCTTCCAACAAGCTCACCGACGCCGAGAAGCTCATTGCTAAGGCAAACGAGGCCACGGCCAAACAGCAGCGGGAGTACATCAAGATGATCGCCGAGTCGGTGGATCTGGAAAACCAGATCCGTCGGCAGGGCCTGACCGCCCACGAGCAGAACCTGGATCAACTCAAGGAAAAATACGAAACCACGCAGGACCGCATCGATGACCTGGTGCTGGGCGGGGTGATCACCGAGAAGAAGGCCACCGATCTTAAGTCTAAGCTGAATGTCCTGTATCTGGATGAAGTGCAAAAGGCCCAGGCCAAGCACGATCAGAGCCTCCTGCGGTCCACTCAGCTCTACGGTCTCAAGGGCCGCGAGCTCAAGCTGGCCCAGCTGCAGTTCGAGCTGCAGGACCTGGAAGAGGCCGGTCACAGCGCGGTCCTGATCGAGCAGTACAAGGCCCAGAAGCTGGAGGAGATCAACAAGGGTTGGCTGGAGCGCACCCTGGACTCTTGGGGGGACATGGAGACCGTGATCCCCGAGGCCACCCGGAACATGCTCCAGGGGGTGCAGGGGGCTCTGAGCAACTATCTGGCCAGCAGCCTGGCCGACTTTGAGGCCTTCACCGATGCCATCGAGAACATTTGGAAACAAATGCTGGCCCAACTCATCGCCCAATGGACCGTGAGCGGCTTCGCCGGCCTGCTGAAGGATCTGATCAACCTTCTCAAGGGCGGCTCCGGCTGGGAGAACACCCTCAAAGGATTTGGCCTGGACGGCATCCTGGGCGGGGGATCAGAAAAGGGTGGAGTTGGTGACACCGTGGCCTCCGCCGGGGCGAGCGTGGCTGGCAGCCAGATTGTCAGGCCCGCCATCGCCTCCGGTCTTAGCTACCTGGGCCTGGATACCGCCGCCGATATTGTTGCCGGCAAAACTTCCCTTTGGTCCGCGATCTTCAGTGAGACCGCCACGGAAACCATTTCCGAGGCAGCGGTGCAGGCGGCCACCGAGGCCGGGGCCAAGGTGGCGGCTGAATACGGGGTTACTGCGGCCGGAGAATTCGCGGGCTCCCAGGCGGCCTCTGGGGCGGCTCAATATGCAGCCTCCACCTGGGGAGCGGGCGGTGAATTCGGCGGTGCAATCGGGGCCAACACGGTCACCAGCGCCCAGGCCGCCGATGCAGCCATGTTCGGCCAAACGGGCATGGAGGGCGCTGTGGGTGCCGGAGGCAGCGTCCTGGCCGGGATCGGCTCAATCGCCGCAGTCTACGAGGCCGGCCTAATGGCGGCGGAAATGTTAGGCACCCAAGGGAGTGTGCCGCACCTGTGGGAGATCCCCGGGACCATTTGGGAGGGCTTTTCGGGCGGCGAGGGCATGACCCCTGAAAAGGCGATGGCCAACTGGTTTGGCGGCGGCGGCTCCGACGGCCAGGGCCAGGGCTGGATGGCTTTTATCGAGAACATGACCGCCAAAATGCAGGAGCTCGGCCAGACCTTCGACAGCCCAGGCCTCACGGGCAGTGGATTTGAGCAGTTTGGGGCCTCGGCCCGGGAGGCGGCACAAGACCTTCAGTTGCTGGTGGACACCGGGGCCATGACCCAAGACCAGGTGGACGCGATGGTGGCCTCTATGGACCCCCTCTCCCAAGAGTTCATTGCCAGTGGCCAGGCGGCCAACACTCTGGGGGGAGAGGTCCAGCAGCTGGTGGAGCAGATGAATGCGGCCACCAACAGCATGGCCATGACCAGTTCAGAATCCCGCAACTTCAATGAACGCATCGATGATCTGGCCGGCCGGCTGGGTTTGACCGGTGAGGCGGCGGAGGAGTTTCGGAGCAAGATTTGGGAGTTGAGCAACAGCTTCACCTACGGCGGCGAGGAGGCGGCCGCCTTCGGGGACTCCCTGGACCGCTTCGTGGCCGATACCCTGGGCGGGATCACCGAGGGGGCCGGGGCCAGCGCCGAGGCAATCCGCAATCTAATCAACTCCATGAAGGGAGTAGGGTCTGCGGGCCAGCAGCTGTCCGGAGGGACTCGCATGGCCACCTTTGTGGACTATGGCAGCGGGGTTAATGAGCTGGGCCTGTCCACCGGCCCCGCTGCAAGCAATGCCGAGTTCGGCTATTACCACCAGGGCGGCCTGGTGCGGCACTCCGGCGGGGACATCGCGCCCTGGGGCTGGGTTTCTTATGAACAGCTGCTGCGCCTAGCCGGTGATGAAGTATTGGCCAAGCTGCAGATGGGCGAATACGTAGTTCGGGCCGGCTCAGTGAACCATCTGACCCAGCCCTGGCTGGAGACGGTCAATGACACCGGTCGGCCGCCGGTGATGACCGTGCCCGAGCCGGTGATGATCCAGACCCCGGCCAGCCCGCCGGCCCCGGCCGCCAAGCCGGAGGGCACCTCCCAGCCGGTGATCATCCACCTCAAGGTGGTCACCCCGGATGGCCGGGTGCTGCGCCAGGAGGTCTATCAAGACATGGAGCACGGCGGCGGACCCCAGCCCCGCAAGCTGGAGGTGCGGGTATGAGCCTGTCGCCGGCCTACATCGCCTGGGCCTCTGATCCTGACACCACCAAGGTGATCGCGGCCCAGCTGACTCCCCTCCGGGTGGCGGACCAGACTCCCCTGGAGCTGTTCTGGGCCGACCTGGGCGGCAAGTGGGATGGGGTCTATTTCTATGAGCCGGTGATTACTACTGGCCCCACGATCGAGTACTCCACCCAGATCATCACTCACGGGGTGAGCCGGCCGGTGTTCGGGGCCTTGGGCCTGAGCCTGGTTTCAGGCAGCTTCCTGGACCCCCTCAACCAGGTCAGGGCCGATGAACTGGTGGGCGGGGATTATGCCTTTTACGGCCAGCCCATAGTGATCTATCAGGGCGGCCCGGACCTGGACTGGGAGGATTGGGCCGAACTGCTCAACGGCTACATGGGCCATCCCTCGCCCAGTTCACTGCCTTTCTACGGCCGGGACGAAATGGTCTTCAAGGTGCAGATCCCGCCCAATGTGTACGTGCCCCCGGAGGAAGCATGATCATCAAGGCCCAAACCGGCCTCTATGGCGACGGCTTCCTTGCCAATCCCAACCTCTGCGGCAAGCAGGTGTGGGACTACTACACCCAGGCCTACGGCAAGATGCTCCACGTGGGCACTGATCGCCCCTGCAGCGCCAACGCGGTCTATCGGGCCTACATCCGCGTAGCCCTGACCGCGGTCACTGGCACGGTCACCGCGGCCTCGCTTCATTTCTACTTGGCCGGCAGAACCTCACCGACCGCCGGGGTCTCTCTTTACGAGATCAGCGACTTCGGGCCCCTGGACTTCGGCGACTGGAGCTACGCGGTCCGGGCCAGCCTGGGCACGGTGATCACCCCCAGCACGCCCAACGGCTGGATCACGGTCAACGTCACCTCCCGGGTGCAAGCGGCCAAGGCGGCCGGTCTGAGCCACATCGCCTTTGTGCTGGTCTATCAGGATGAGGGGGGCATCGCCCAGAACCGCTGGTACGCCGTCGCCGCGGCCGACCAGGGCGGCGGCCTGGAGCCCTATCTAAATGTCACCGTGCTCACCACCGGGGCCGCGCCCTCTGACCTGCAAGCCAGCGTGGCCACCGGGCCCAAAGTGGATCTGAGCTGGACTGACAACACCTCCGGCTCCACTCAGGAGGATGGCTTCTATATCGAGCGCAAGGTGGACGGC
>Ga0272444_10001832_pt1 | contig 20062 bp, 17 predicted proteins | sample SSMForm13_FD_201033 | JGI IMG/M metagenome (GOLD analysis project Ga0272444, IMG submission 201033) | Marine sediment archaeal communities from Little Sippewissett salt marsh, Falmouth, MA, United States - SSM-Form-13 | ecosystem: Environmental > Aquatic > Marine > Wetlands > Sediment ... | reverse complement strand
CCGCCGGCAGTCGTGTCCCCCATTCACAGTTCGCTGGACTGACCCTCAAGGACGCCGTGGTCGACCAATTTCGGGGCGCATTTGGCCGGCGGCCCAGCGTGGATACCCGAAACCCCGATCTATGGATCAATCTTTACCTGCAAAAGGATCGCGGCACCATCAGTATTGATACCTCCGGCGGCAGCTTGCATCGTCGCGGCTACCGGTTGAAAAGTGTGGACGCCCCCATGCAGGAGACCGTTGCCGCTGCCGTGGTGGCCCTGTCCGGATGGGATGGCCAAAAGGTGATCACCGATCCCATGTGTGGCTCCGGCACCCTGATCGTCGAAGCGGTCATGTCCTATTGCCGGATTCCCGCGGGGTATCGACGGGAACGTTTTGGATTTCAGCAGCTGCCTGATTTTGATGACAGGCTTTGGAAACAGGTCAAGGCCGAATTGGACGCAAAGATTCGCAAACTGCCGCCCCAGTTGATTTACGCCAGTGATATCGACGCCCGGGCCGTTGCTGCCACGCGGTCAAATTGTAAACAGATTTCCCATGCCCGACTGGTCAATGTCATGCGTATGGATCTTTTTCAAATCAACGCGCTGACCAATCGTATTATTTTGTGTAACCCGCCCTATGGCATCCGCATGCAAGGTGAAGAGGACATGCGTGAATTTTACCGTCGTTTGGGTGATTTTTTAAAACAGCGCTGCAAGGGATCGACAGCTTACCTTTATTTCGGCGACCGTGAAATGATCAAATCGATCGGGTTGAAACCCGCCTGGAAAAAGCCGCTGCGCAACGGTGGGTTGGACGGGCGGCTGGTAAAGTACGAACTGTATTGAATAACGTTGGGAGCATTCAGGAAAATTCATGGCTGCACTAATTACCCTGCGTGATATCAGTATGTATTTTGGCGATGCGCAAATACTGGATCACGTGAATCTAACCGTGGCCCCGGGAGAGCGCATCTGTCTGGTGGGGCGTAACGGCGTCGGGAAATCCACCCTGATGAATATTCTGGCCGGCCGACTGACACCGGATGAGGGTGACGTCATGCTTGCTCAAAACCTTGTGGTCGGTTACTTGGATCAGGAGGTGCCCAAAGACTTTCACGGGACGGTCATGTCGGTCATTTGCCATCGATTGGGACCCCAAGGCCAACATCTGGACGACTATCGGCGGCTTTGTGACGAGGATGATGGTGGTCAGGCAGCAGCCAAAAAGCGTTTGGCCCTTCAGCAGACGATCGATGCTGAAAATGGCTGGGCCATTGAGCAACAGGTGGCAAGGACTGCCTCGCAAATGAACCTGAACGTGGATGCAGAGGTTGGTAATTTCTCAGCCGGCATGAAAAGGCAGGTGCTTCTGGCTGCAGCCCTTTGCGCACAGCCGGATATTTTGCTGCTCGATGAACCCACCAACCATTTGGATATGCCGGCCATCGACCGGTTGGAGTCCTTTTTGCTCAAATTCGGCGGCACGCTGATCCTGATCAGCCATGACCGCATGCTCATCCGGCGCCTGGCCACACGTATCCTGGAAATTGATCGGGGAGACCTTTTTTCCTGGGATGGCAATTATGACACGTACCTGAAACAAAGCCAGGCGCGTCTCGAGGCGGAGGCCAATCAAAACGCACGCTTTGATAAAAAGCTGAGCGCCGAAGAAGTCTGGATCAGGCAGGGCATCAAAGCGCGCCGCACGCGTAACGAAGGTCGGGTCAGGGCACTGGCGCGCTTGCGTGATATCCGTCGTAGCCGGCGCGATCGCATGGGCAGGGTTCGCATGAGCCTGGAGGAGGCGCCCCGTAGCGGTAAAATTGTCATTGAAGCAACGGACCTTTGCTTTGGGTTTGGCCAGCAGGACATCGTAAAAAATTTTAACTGTACGATCATGCGGGGGGATCGCATAGGGATCATCGGTCCCAATGGCGCCGGTAAATCAACCCTGATTCGTCTGCTGTTGAAAGATTTATCGCCCCTTAAAGGCCGCATCAAACGTGGCACCAACCTCAATGTGCGTTATTTTGACCAACTACGCGATCAGCTGGACGAGAGCAAGACCGTGCAGCAAAATATCAGCGACAGCGATATGCTGGACGTAGGGGGGAAACGCCGCCACGTTATCGGGTACCTGAAGGATTTCCTGTTTTCTCCCCAGCGGTCCCGTACACCGGTCTGGGTCCTGTCCGGCGGTGAAAAGAATCGTCTGCTGCTGGCCAAGCTTTTTTCAAAACCGGCCAATGTGCTGGTGCTGGACGAGCCGACCAACGATCTGGATGTGGAAACCCTGGAACTGTTGGAGGAACTTTTGTTGGAATTTGCCGGGACCGTACTGCTGGTCAGCCACGACCGGGCCTTTATCAACAATGTGGTCACCAGTACGCTGGTGTTTGAAGGTTCCGGACGGATTCAGGGCTATGCCGGTGGATATGACGATTGGCTGACGCAGCGCCCGGCACCCGAGACCAATGAGACACCCAAACGGGCTGAAAAAAAATCCATTGCGCCGGTCAGGCCGGCGCCTGATGCTCCAAAAAAACTGGGGTATATGGAAAAACGCGAACTGGATGCCTTGCCCGGCCGTATCGAATCCCTGGAATTACGCCAGGAGGAATTGTTTCAGGTGATGTCGCAGCCGGATTTTTACCGCAAGGAAAGTGATCACATCGCCGAAGTAAAATCCCAATTGGCCCAAGTTGAAAAGGAACTCGAACAGGCGTTTTCGCGCTGGGAAGCGTTGGAATCCCGGGACGGGGGCTAACTTTATTCGGGCCTCGATGGTGGACGTTCAGTGTTCAATGTTCACGGGTTGGGTATATAATTAAAGAAGGCTGATATCCCCCAATCCCTCGCGAATAATTTCCGGTACATCATCCTCCAGACTCACCACACTGGACGGCATACCTGCCACCGGGCCGCCGTCTATCACCGCATCCAGACGCGAGGCAAAGTGATCATGGATCAAGGACGCGTCATCAAACACCTCACCGTCGGGGGTCGTGGCACTGGTTGAAATGATCGGATTGCCCAGGGCCTGGATCAAGGCCAGACAGATGTTGTTGGCCGGCACACGGATACCGGCGGTTTTGCGTTTGGTCAGCATGATTTTGGGCACCAGCTTGGAACCTGTCAGAATGAAGGTAAACGGGCCGGGCAGCAGCCGTTTCATGGTTTTATAGGCGTAGTTGGAAACCTTGGCATACTGGCTGATATTTTTCAAATCGGCACAGATAAAGCTGAATGGTTGGTTTTTGGGGCGCTGTTTGAGCAGATAAATTTTCTCGATGGCCCGCTTGTTCATGATGTCGCAGCCGATACCGTAATAGGTGTCGGTGGGATAGGCGATCAGCCCGCCTGATTTCAAAATATCCGCAACCTGATCGATGAGACGCTGCTGGGGATTGTCCGGATTGATTGAATACAGCATGGCGATTCAACAGCTCCTATTGGGCGATTAGCCAACGGCCAGAATTAAATGGTTGACGGATTCGTAAGAACCAAAGAGGTGAACTTATTACGGTCCGTCAAGGGTGTCAAGCATCCAAATAAAGATTGATTAAGCATCATTGATTTGTTAATCTGCCAAATTAATTGGTTGCTCACCGGAGCAGCCCATGAACCACTTGTCAGGATCCATCTCCGACAAGGTCAAAACCGATAGAGCCCCGATTCTCCAGCCTTTTCCGGACTTTAGAATGGGACCGGACAGACTGTTGAAAGAAGACATCCAAAATCACCACTGCCGATTACCCGGTTAACTTCCATATATTCGCGGAGGATTTTATGAACAACCTATTCGCAGAGGAAGCGTATTCCTTTGATGACGTCCTGTTGCTTCCCAGTTATTCCGATGTTCTACCCAAGGACGTCACTACCCAGACCCAATTGACCCGGGAGCTGTCGCTCAATATTCCCATCGTCAGTGCGGCCATGGATACCGTTACCGAAGCGCAAACAGCCATCACCATGGCCCGGGAAGGCGGCATTGGTTTTGTTCACCGCAATATGAGTGTGAAAAATCAGGCCATGGAAGTAGACCAGGTGAAAAAATCGGAAAGCGGCATGATTGTTGATCCGTTGACCATTGCCCCGGACCGGCCCATCGAGGAAGTGATGAAATTGATGGCCCGTTATCGGATTTCCGGTGTTCCGGTAACCCGGGGGGACCAGTTGGTGGGAATTGTCACCAACCGCGATCTTCGGTTTGAGACTGACATGACAAAGAAAGTCAGTGATGTCATGACCAGTAAGAAGCTGGTCACGGTCAGCGAAGGTATCAGCCTGGAAGAATCAAAGAAATTGCTGCATGCCCACCGCATTGAAAAACTGCTGGTTGTCGATAAAAATGGCCGCCTGACCGGCATGATTACCATCAAAGACATAGAAAAGATAAAAAAATATCCCAATGCCTGCAAGGATTCCATGGGGCGGCTGAGGGTCGGGGCGGCGGTCGGCGTGGGACCGGATATGATGGCTCGTGCCGATGCCCTGCTCAAGGCCGGTGCCGACGTGATCGTGATCGATACCTCCCATGGCCATTCAGGCAATGTGATCCGGTCCATCAAACAATTAAAGGAAGCTTTTCCGGATATGCAGCTTGTGGCCGGTAATGTGGGCACCGGTGAGGGCGCCCAAGCGTTGGTCGATGCCGGTGTGGATGGGATCAAAATTGGTATCGGTCCTGGATCCATCTGTACCACGCGTATTGTGGCCGGCATCGGCGTGCCTCAGATTTCAGCCATTGTCAATTGCCGAGACGTATCGGAAAAGACCGGTGTACCGCTGATCGCCGACGGCGGCATCAAATTTTCCGGCGACATCACCAAGGCCATCGGTGCAGGGGCCCATACGATCATGATCGGCGGGCTGTTTGCCGGTACCGAAGAAAGCCCGGGTGAGACCATCCTTTTTCAGGGACGCAGTTATAAGGTGTATCGTGGCATGGGATCATTGGAAGCCATGAAAAAAGGCAGCAAGGACCGTTACTACCAGACTGAGCAGGAAAGCGATGATAAACTGGTTCCCGAAGGAATTGTCGGGCGGGTGCCCTATCGGGGGACGCTGTCCGGCAACATCCATCAGTTGATGGGCGGTCTCAAGGCCGGCATGGGGTATGTGGGATGCCGATCCATCCAAGAGCTGCGCGAAAAAGCCCGTTTTGTCAAAATCAGTGCTGCCGGTATGCGTGAAAGCCATGTCCATGACGTGATCATTACCAAGGAGGCGCCCAATTACCGGGTGGACAACTAATACCCAAGCAGAATTGGCCCATTGGATTGATATCTGCGCTATGCGCAAAAACAGTCTTTAACGAGGCAACCGATAGGATAAGATGACTGAAAACGCTTCCAATTTTGTCCATCTGCATGTCCATACCCAGTATAGCCTTCTGGACGGGGCCATCCGGCTGGGTGATCTGTTCAAGAGAGTCAAGGAATTTGGTATGCCGGCGGTGGCCCTGACCGACCATGGCACCATGTTCGGCGCCCTGGATTTCTATCAGCAGGCCGTGGCTGCAGAAGTCAAGCCGATCATCGGCTGCGAGTGTTATGTGGCCCCCCGCAGCCTGGCTGACAAGACGCCTCAGGACAAGGCGGGAACCCGTCACCTGGTCCTGCTGGCCGAAAATCAGCAGGGCTACCAGAATCTGTGCAAATTGGCGACCATTGGCCAGCTGCAGGGCTACTACTACAAGCCGCGTATCGACAAAGAAGTATTGGCCGCCCATGCCGAGGGGCTCATCGCCCTGTCCGCCTGTTTAAAAGGGGACATCCCTCAGCATATTCTGGACGGACATATGGACAAGGCCGAGGCAGCCGCTCAGTTTTACGTGAAGACCTTCGGCGAGAACAACTTTTTCCTGGAACTGCAGCACAACGGCATCCCGGCCCAGGAAAAGGTCAATCAGGGACTGGTCGAATTGTCCAACCGGCTTTCCATTCCCCTGGTGGCCACCAATGACTGTCACTATCTCAATCAGCAGGACGCCAAAGCCCATGAAATCCTGCTTTGCGTCCAGACCCAGAAAGTGATTACCGACAGCGATCGCTTCGTCTTCGACTCGGACCAGCTCTACTTCAAGTCACCGGACGAGATGCGGCGAACCCTGGGTGATTATCCAGGGGCCATTGAAAATACAATGGCCATCGCCGAGCGATGTCATATCGAATTTGATTTCGACACCTACCATTTTCCCCAGTTTGATGCCCAGTCAGGCAAAACCGCCGATGAGCTCTTTGACGACATGGTGCGTGAGGGGTACGAGCGTCGCATGGCCGTCATCCGTGAAAAGAACCCTGATTTGGATGAAACGGTTTACCGTGAGCGGCTCGAGTATGAAGTCAAGACCATCAAGGACATGGGCTTTCCCGGTTATTTTCTGATCGTTGCCGATTTTATCCGCTATGCCAAGGAAAACGGTGTCCCGGTGGGCCCCGGGCGTGGGTCGGCTGCCGGCAGCCTGGTTTCCTTCGCCTTGTTTATCACCGACCTGGACCCCATCGAGCACGGATTGATTTTCGAACGCTTTTTGAACCCGTCGCGTATCAGCATGCCGGATATCGACGTGGATTTTTGCATTCACGGCCGTGAACGGGTGTACAATTACGTTGTCGAGCGTTATGGCGGCGGTGATTATGTGGCCCAGATCATCACCTTCGGCAAGATGAAAGCCAAACTGGTGATTCGGGATGTGGGCCGGGCCTTAGGATTGCCCCTGGCCGAGGTGGACACCATCGCCAAATTGATCCCCGACAGCCTCAAGATGACCATCGAAAAGGCGCTGAAGGAAGAACCCAAACTGGCCGAGATGGTCGAGGCCGATCCGCGCATCGCCGAATTGATCGACATCAGCCGGGCCCTGGAGGGGCTTTCCCGGCATGCCTCCACCCATGCGGCCGGGGTGGTCATCGGCGACAAACCCCTGGTCGAGTATCTTCCTTTATACAAAGGCAAAAAGGGGGAGGTTGTCACCCAGTTCGACATGAAGAAAGTTGAGGATATCGGACTGGTTAAATTCGATTTTCTGGGGCTGCGCAACCTGACCGTCATCGACAATGCCCTAAAGAGTATCGAGGCTCAGGGAAAAACCGTTCCCGATCTGGACCATCTGCCCTTTGACGATGAAAAGACCTTTGCCCTGCTCCAGGCCGGTGATACCACCGGCGTATTCCAGCTGGAGTCCAGCGGGATGAAGAATCTGCTGGTGCGGCTGCATCCGGAATCTTTTGCGGACATGACCGCGCTGGTGGCCCTCTACCGACCGGGCCCCCTGGACAGCGGTATGGTGGACGATTTTGTGGATCGTAAGCACGGACGCAAGGAAGTGGTCTACCCGGTTGAATCCCTGGCGCCGATCCTGGAGGAAACCTACGGCGTGATCGTCTATCAGGAACAGGTCATGCAGGTGGCCGGTGAGTTGTCCGGTTATACCATGGCGGATGCGGACAGTTTACGCAAAGCCATCGGTAAAAAGATCGAGGCGCTGATGGCCAAGCACCGCGAGAAATTTATCAGCGGCGCGGTTAAAAACGGGGTGGATGAAAAGGTTGCCACGGATCTGTTTGATCTGATCGAGAAGTTTGGTGGATATGGTTTCAACAAATCCCACAGTGCCGCCTATGCCCTGATTGCCTACCAGACCGCCTATCTCAAAGCCCACTTTCCTGTTGAATTCATGGCCGCTCTGTTGACCAGTGAGATCGATACCATCGACGGCGTGGTCAAGTTTATCAATGAATGCCGCAGCCACGGCATCGAAGTATTGCCGCCGGATGTCAATGAAAGTTCCACATTTTTTACCGCCGTGGACGACCGCATCCGGTTTGGCATGGCAGCCGTTAAAAATGTGGGCGAAGCGGCCGTGGACCTGATCATCAAGGAGCGCGAGGAAAACGGCTCGTTTTCGTCTATTTTTGATTTTTGTCAGCGTGTGGATCTGAACAAGGTCAACAAGCGTGTTCTGGAAAGTCTTATCCGCTGCGGGGCGTTTGATTCCACCGGTGTGTATCGTTCCCGTCTGATGGCGGTTCTCGAGGAGGCCCTGGACTATGGCCAACGGATCCAGCGAGAAAAAAACAGCGCCCAGATGAGTCTGTTTGATATGGGCGGAAGTGATTCGGTGACAATCAATCTGCCGGCCATTCCCGCCATTGCCGAATGGGATGATCGCGAGAAATTGCAGCAGGAAAAGGAAACCCTCGGATTCTACGTTACCGGCCATCCCTTGGACTGCTTCAAGGACACAATGGAAAAGTTCACCAATGTGAATGCCTTGACCATCAAGGAAATCGAGGATAAATGCGCCGTTCGGATCGGCGGTGCGATCAGCAGCAGCAAGGTGATCCGGACCAAAAAAGAAGAACTCATGGGCTTTGCCACGGTCGAAGACTTGAACGGCAGTGTCGAAGTCGTTGTTTTTCCATCGGTTTATTCCAGCTGTGCCGATCTGCTCGCAGATGATACGGCCGTATTGGTTCAAGGCACGGCCCAGGTCGAAGACAATGGGGTGAAAATACTGGCCGACGCGATCATTCCCATGGAAAAGGCCGAGGAAACTTGGGCGGTGGAAGTACGTTTGATGGTCGACTCCAAAAAAACCGATCGAGACACGTTACAACGTGTTCAACAGACCCTTAAACGCTATCCTGGCTCCTGCAAAGGGTTTATCCATATCTGTCTTGACGGTCAGGCCGAGGCCGTTATTTCCATGACCGAGGATCTGCGCATCCGTTACTGCGATGCCATGACCCGTGAGATCAATGGCATTTTAGGATATGCCGGCGTGGAGTCCCGTTGCAGCGATGCGGCCAGCGCCATGCGTGCCAGTGATCTGGACAGCCGGCGCAAAAATGGCCGGCAGTTTGCCAGAGGATAGGCTCCCGTGGATAGACAACTGACCCTCGGCTATTCTCCTTGTCCCAATGACACGTTCATGTTCAATGCCATTGCCCACCAGGCGGTGTCCATCCATGGATACCGCCTGGCACCGGTGCTCCACGATGTTCAAACCCTCAACCGGCTATCCATGGATGCCGTGCTCGACATCAGCAAGGTTTCCTTCTACGCGTATCTTAAGATAAAAAAGCGGTATCGACTGCTCAGCAGTGGTGCGGCCATGGGGTTCGGCTGTGGGCCGATACTGGTTGCCCGGCATGCGATGACACGCGACGATATTTCCCATTGCCGGGTGGTACTGCCGGGCCGGTGGACCACAGCCAGTCTTTTGTTTAAGCTTTGGGCACCGGTCGGCGCAACGGTCTGTTTCACCACCTATGACCGTATTTTCGATAGGTTAGCATCGAATCAAGCGGATTGCGGGGTGATCATTCACGAAAGTCGCTTTACTTTTGAATCGGCAGGCTTTAAACCAGTGGTGGACTTGGGGGCCTGGTGGGAGGAAAAAACAGGCTTGCCGATACCGTTGGGTGGCATCGTCGCCAACAGGCAGCTCGGCGACCCGTTGATCGAAAAAATCGATGGTGCCATCCGTGCCAGCATCGAAGATGCCAGGGCGCACCCGGAACAAACGCTGCCTTACGTGCGGGAGCATGCACAGGAAATGGACGCCGCCGTGTTAACGGCCCATATTCAGACGTTTGTAAATGATTTCAGCCTGGTTATCCCGCAGCCGGGAATGCAGGCGATTGAGACCCTGGACCGTATGGCCCGACAGGCAGGCCTGCTTTGATGGTCGGCATTGTATTTGCCACCCATCGGGAAGCCAAGGCGCTGTTGGATCGATCCAAAGCTGTGGCAATGTCCCAGCGCCCTTTTCCGCTTTACCGGATCCAACCTGGACAGTCGACGTCCTGCCTGGTGATCATCAGTGGGATGGGCAAGGTGTCGGCGGCCATGGCCGCCAGCTATTTGGTCATGGGCCGGCAGGCAACCATGCTGATCAGTGCTGGATTGTGTGGACGCCTGCGTGTAGAGCCATCCTGGCAGGTGGGCGATCTTTTTCGTATCACCCACGCCGTTGAAGGAGATTGTGATCGTATGGGCAAACCTGAGACGCCCGTTGCCTGTGGTGGAAAATGGTTTGCGCGTTTCCCAAAGGCCCGTCTGGTGACCTGTGATCGGCCGGTATTCGATGCCGGCTGGCGATCACGGCTGGCGACACTCGGCGATCTGGCCGATATGGAGGGCGCTGCCGTGGCTCGCGTGGCCAGCAGCCTGGACAGCACTTGCGCGATGATCAAGGGCATCAGCGATACTGCCGATAACGATGGCCGTCGGGCCGTGACCGAAAATATCGATTGGGTGGCAACCCGGATTGCCAGAGCCCTGATGGAAGAAATAGGGACAATGCGGTTTGGATAGAACATTATAAATGCAAGCAATAAAAACGATAGCAAAGAAAAATGAGCTGCGAATCAACGTCAACAATAAAAAATGTTTTAAATTTTACCAAAATCGAACACACCGCCTTCAGCCTGCCCTTGATTTTCACTGGTGCCTGGCTGGGGGCAGGGGGGCGATTCCCCTCCATTCGCGTGATGCTTTTGATTCTGGTGGCTGCCGTTGGTGCGCGGATTTTTGGAATGGCCATGAACCGGGTCTTTGACCGGCATATTGACCGCATGAATCCGCGTACAGCGGCCCGTGAACTACCGTCCGGAAAAATGACCCTGAGCATGGCCATGACCATCGCCGGCAGTGGGTTGGCGGTTTATCTGCTGTCCTGCTGGTGGCTCGGTGGGTGGTGCCTGATGCTGGCACCGATTCCGCTGGTCCCACTGCTCGGCTACTCGTTGCTCAAGCGGTTTACCCCGCTTTGCCATTTTGGAATCGGCCTTTGTCTGGCATTGGCACCGCTTGGCGCCTATGTCGCGGCTGCCGGGAATCCCTGGTTTTCTCCGGCGGTGATCCTTTTTTCCGGCTTTGTTTTTTGCTGGCTCAGTGGAGCGGATATTATCTACGCCCTGATGGATATCGACAGTGATCGGACGAACCAGATCCATAGCCTGCCTGCCAGACTGGGGGCCGATGGTGCCTTGTGGGTGGCGGCGGCTGTGCATTTTCTCGCTTGGGGCATCCTGGTTATCGTGGTCAAAAGTGTGGGGGGCGGGATCCTGGCCTGGATCACCCTGGCGATCACGGCCATTTTGTTGACCATGATGTATATTCCATCAATCCCCGTACCCAAGCGTTTTTTCCCCATCTCCACCTTGGCTGGTATCGCCGGTGCGTTGGCAACAATGGCTGCCTGACCCTACCGGATTGACCCGTCCAATGCCATTTCCCGACAGGAACCGATTATCATGAATCGCTCTCTTTTTGATGAAGCGCTGGAAAAAGGCGCCCGATGTGAACACTTGTCCGATGAACAGGCCGCTTGCCTGGCCGAATCGATCACGCCTGATCGGCTGCATCGACTGGGCGCCGCCGCCCTGGCCAATCGCCAGCAGCGCTATGGCCGAAAGGCGACCTATGTGTTCAATATCCAGATCAATCCCACCAATATTTGTGGCAGTGGTTGTACATTTTGCAACTATGCCGCCTCAAAACGCGCGCCCCATGCCTATGTGCTGGAGGAAAACGAGATTTTTGAACAGGTGGCCCGCTTATCCCCCACCGAGGCGCACATTGTGGGGGGATTGAATCAGATCTGGCCGTTCAAGCGCAATCTTGAACTGGTGCGTGGGTTGCGCAACCGATACGCGAATCTGCACATCAAATCCTATACTGCCGTGGAGATCGACTATTTTGCCAAAACCGCCGGTTTGACCGAATCAGCGGTGCTCGATCAACTCAAGGCGGCCGGCATGGATGCCATGCCTGGTGGCGGCGCCGAAATTTTCTCAGAGCGCCTTTACCGGCAACACTGGAAAAACAAGACCAGCCCGGAAAATTGGGTTCGCATTCACCAGTTGGCCCATGGCAAGGGCATTCCCACCAATGCCACCATGCTCTTTGGCTTCGGTGATACCTGGAGCGAGCGCATCCAGCACCTGTTGATATTGCGGCGCGCCCAGGAGCAATCCGGTGGATTCACTTGTTTTATCCCACTGCCTTTTCAGCCCGGCAAAGGCCATTTCATCGAGCAGGGCCCGACCCCGTTGGAAACACTGGCTGTCCTGGCCATTTCACGCCTGGTGCTGGACAATATCCCGCATTTGAAATCATACTGGCCCATGACCGGACTGGAAACCGGTGCGGCCGGATTGAGCTGGGGGGCCGATGATATGGACGGCACCATCAGTGAGGAGAAAATTGCGCATTTGGCCGGTGCGGCGACACCGGTGGGCCTGGCTCGCGAAAAAATGGAGGAAACCATCCGGGTTGCCGGATTCATGCCGGTGGAGCGCGATGGTGCGTTTGCCCTACGGAGTGCTGCCGCATGAGCATTCCGGTGGCCATGATTCCGTACACCAATATGGCGCCCTACCGCCAACTAGGGCCGCCCCCAGGATGTCATTTTGTATCCCTGGTGCCCAGAAAAAGCATTGATGCCCTGCGATCGGGGAAGGTGGTTGCCGCGGCAGTGCCGGTGGGCGGACTGGCCATGCTGGGCGATACCGTGGAGACGGTGGGACGCTTTGGCATTGCCGCCAAGGGGCCATGCATGAGTGTGCTGCTTTTCTCACGCCATCCCTTTGAAGACATGCATGCCCCGCGGACCCTGCGGGTGACCAGCGAGACGGCTTCCAGCGTGCGGTTGCTTTATCTGTTGATGGGCCAAGCCTTTGGATTTGATCGTCTTCCCTATTTGTCTCAGGCGGGGCAGGCGGCCGATGGCGAACTGCTGATTGGTGACCGCGCCCTTGTACGGGGTCAGGTCTTGCAAGCAGATGATCCATATGCGAATGTCACGGATCTGTCCCAAGTGTGGATGCGGTTTAACGGGCGACCGTTTGTGTTTGCCCGTTGGGTAGTGAAAAAAGATGCGCCGCCTGCGATAAAAGCCGCTATCAACCACTGGCTGGAAACATTTAAAGCAAAAGAATCCACGTTGGTCGAAAGGGCAGTTGCCCCTTGCGCACAGACGTTGGGGCTTTCAGAAGATGTGGTCAGGCGCTATTTTTCTGTGATTCGGCGTTGCCTTGACGCGGAAGATCTACAGGGCCAGCAGCTATTTATTGAAAAGATGGAAGAAGTCGGTCAAGGGGAGCTTTTTCAACCTCAATAATGACTACCTCTCAAATGGAATAATGGAATGATGAAATAATGGAGAACCGTTATAGCAAAGCACAGGCACTGGAACTTCTCGCCCACATGCCCATGGGCAAGTTGATGAACTTGGCGCATGAAGCGCGTATTCGCCGGTTTGGGAGCCGACCGGTAACCTTCGTGGTCGACACCAACCCCAATTATACGAATGTGTGTGTGACCGGATGCCGTTTCTGTGCCTTTTGTCGCCGGCCGGAGGATACGGATGCGTATCTTTTCAGCCCGCAGGAAATTGCCGATAAAGTCAAGGCTGCCGCGGCCAAAGGGGCAACCACGGTGCTACTGCAAGGCGGCCACCATCCCAAGGTCGGGTTGGATGATTGGAAGGCCTATATCCAAGCCATTGGGCAAACCTGTCCAGACGTGCATGTGCATCCATTTAGTCCGGCGGAGATTGCCTTTATGGCCGAAAAGGAGCGTTGCCGCGTTTTTGACGTGCTAAGCGCCCTATGGGATGCCGGTATCCGAACGATTCCCGGCGGCGGGGCGGAAATTCTTAACGAACGGGTAAGGCAAATCATCGCTCCCCATAAGGCCAGCAGCGAAAAATGGTTGCAGGTATGCGAGACCGCCCATCAGATGGGATTTAAAACCACGGCCACCATGATGTTCGGCCATGTGGAAACCGATGATGATATCATCGAGCATTTGCTTCGGCTGCGAGACCTTCAGGATCGGTCCGGTGGCTTTACCAGCTTTATTCCCTGGTCCTTCAAACCCGGCCAGACCCGTCTTGCTCGGGATGTAAAACAAACCGCCCATCCAGCCCGCTATGTGCGGATTATTGCCGTGGCGCGCCTGGTGCTGGACAATGTCGAGCACATTCAATCGTCCTGGTTTTCGGAAAACATTTCGGCCGGTCAACTGGGACTTCTTGCCGGTGCCGATGATTTTGGCGGCGTACTGGTCGAAGAGCATGTCCACAAAGAGGCCGGGCACGACCGGCAGGCCACGGTGGATAATGTGATTACCATTATCCGGCGGGCTGGCTTTACGCCGGCCAGACGCGATTCATTGTATGAGATAAAGGAAACGTTCTCGGCACCGGACTTGCCGGGTACTGCAACCGAGTCAACCCCCAGCTTGCATAAAAAAGATGGAGAAAACATCGAAAACAGTTATGGGCTCTGAAAGTCCTCTGACTTTTGCAACGCTGGGGTCAATTCTTAAAAACCATTCTCCTGACCGGTAAACGCGGCCTGGGCCTCATTTTCCAGCAGCTGCGGACAATCCGTATAGCGGGGTGAGTAGTGAAACAGGTGATACTGCCTCGCTTTGCAGGCACGGGCCAGTTCTCCGGCCTGGCGGGCGGTGAGGTGATGCTTTTCAAGGGCGATCTCGTGATCTGAATGAGAAAAAGCGGCTTCTACGAACAACATGTCCGCACCACTTGCCAGGGCGATGATTTTTTGGATGTTGTCAGGCGTTGCGGCCGTATCGGCAATATAGGCGATGCGCTGTCCGGGGCGGATGCGCGCAATGGTGGATTGCAGTTTTCCCAGAGGCAGGCGGATCAACGGTTTTCCCACCGCTGCGGATGGAATGTCGATTACGGTGTCTGGATCGGCACCATCGTAAATCAGGGCCTTGAAGCGGGTCAGCCACGGGCCGGGGCAAAGCCCCATGGCATCCAGGCCTTCCTTGATAATGTTGACGTGAAAGCGTTCTTCCAGAGAAAAGGCCAATACCGGTGTGCCGTGATCGAGATGAACGGCCCGTACCATCAGTTCCGGATCACTTACCACGGTCCCGTCAAACGGCTGCTGCCGGATTTCCCCGTGGGCTGTAAAACCCTTGTGGCAAGGGAAACAGCCGTACAAGCGGTGATCCGGATGCAGTTCGGTCACATGCAGGGTAAAGCGGTTGCGATAGTTTTTCACCAGGTTCCAGCAATAACCGGCTAGTTTCCCGGCCATATTCGACAAAAACCCCTGTGGGCCGAAAACGTAAAGATCCTTGTCCCGGCCAAGCAAAAGACGCAGCACGCGATCGAATCCAATGAAATGATCCATGTGCGTGTGGGTAATAAAAATGTGGGAAATCTTGAGAATATCTCGAGCCGACAAGGCGCTGATATCACCCGCATCAAAAAGCAGCGCCCGGTTTTGGTAACGGAAGGGGACAAAAAGAGCCGGATCATCGAAGGGACCGTTGACCAGTCGGGGTAAAAAACGGGATCCCATCAAGGCCCCTTGTTAGGGCAAAAACTTGGCGACCTGCTTGTGGATACACATGTAAATATCCGCGTCCGAGCCATATATATCCACAACCGATTTGTGATCGATCAGTTTCTCAATCACGAAGGCCGTACAGTACAGACTGACCACGTTGGGCTGCTGGACCAGATTACGAAACGGCGCAATCATGTAGTCCACGTCAAACTCATCCGCGTGGCACAGGGTCTCCAGGCAATTCTGGATCTGTTCCTCGAGTGCGTTCTTGCTGGTTGTTTCCACCAGTTTTTCTTCCACCAGTTTCATGGCAATGGGATTGGCGAACTTGGCCGGATCTTCCCTGACCGTGTTGATAGCGGTCCGCCGGGCGTGTTCCTTTGATGATTCTATTTTGGATAGAATGCTGGATTCACGGTTGCTGGGTCTGAAAACTTTTGCCATGATCGATCACCTGTCGTTATTGGATTGTTCATCTACCTACACTGGCTCTTTATAGAAAGATGACCGGACCAATGCAAGCAAAAAAGAGTAATCCGATGATTTAAATCAGGGGGTTTGAAGCCACTAGGGATGGGGGTGCAAAATGCCTCCTTCAAAACTCAGGCGGTTGACTGGGTATCCTCAATCACCAGTTGCAGGGTTTTACGGCCATTCCAATAGTTCCAATGGGGACGGAAGGCGATTTTCTCAAAATGACTGGGCGCTGCTGACAAATCATGGTTCACATTAAACTGGATGGCATTAACGGACCCATGGCGGCCTTGACCGCTTTGCAGGACCATCTGTCGGTGTCGTCCACCCACTGTTTTGCAATGCATGACGCGCACGTCCGTGTCCATGAAAAGCGGAGCGGGGTTGCCTTGACCAAAGGGGCCCAGACGCTCCAGACTTTCCATCAACGCCGGGCTCAGCTGGGAAAGCGGCAGGGGGGCATCAATGTGAAGCGTGGGGCTGGGTGGTGTTCCCGCGGTCAACTGCTTAACGGCGGTTTCCAGGCGAACCCGAAAATCATCGATGTTGGCTGTAGGAAGGACCAGCCCTGCAGCTAATGGGTGGCCGCCGAAGCGATCCAGCAAGTCCGCACAATGATCAAGCGCCAAGGTTAAATCAATGGGGGCGACACTGCGGGCGGACCCCTTGCCAATCCCGTTACAAGTGCTGATGACCACCGCAGGACAATGGAACTGCCGTATCAGCCGTGCGGCCACAATTCCCAAAATGCCCTCGTGCCAGCCATCGCCGTCCACCACCAGTGCCGATGGCCCGGTTGGTGGAACGGTCTGGTGGATGCGCTCGAGGATGGATTCCAAAAGCTCGGATTCCATGGACTGGCGCCGGTTGTTGAGTCTGCACAGCACGGATGCCAAGCGCTCGGCCCTTTTGTTATTGTCGGTAAGCAATAGTTCGCAGGCGATGCGTGCATGAACCAGACGGCCGGCAGCATTGATGCGCGGTGCCAGTCTGAAGGCAATCGCCTCAGCATCAACCGGTTGGGGCGATGCACTGCTCATTTTTACGAGCGCTTTGATGCCCGGGCGCTGGCCACGGTTGATCTGATCGATCCCCGCAGTTGTCAATGTGCGGTTTTCCTTGACCAGGGGAACGACATCGGCAACGGTTCCGATGGCCACCAGGTCGCACAATTGTTTCAGATTGGGCTCAGGGCGGTTTTTCCAGAACCCCTTTTCCCTTAAGTGGGTCCGCAGGGCAATAATCAGGTAATAGGCCACGCCCACACCGGCCAGATGGGATAGCTCTGCCGGACAGTCGGGCCGGGTTGGATTAACCACAGCAAGGGCGTCCGGAGGGAACGGGTCTGCACGATGGTGGTCCGTGATGATTGTGTCGATGCCGAGTTGGCGTGCCTGGAAGACCGCAGCGCTGCTGCTCGACCCACAGTCGGCGGTAATGATCAGGCGGGTGCCGGCCGGCTTTGCCTGGGTGTTGATAAAGTCCACCCCCATCCCGTACCCATCGGTCATGCGGTAGGGAATGGCGTAGCTGACCCGGGCGGCGCACTGCCTCAGGAAGGTCACCAGCACGGCGGTGGCGGTAACACCGTCGGCATCATAATCCCCGAAGACCAGAATCTTTTCGCCATGGTCAATGGCCTGGCTGATGCGCTGCACGGCGATTTTGATATCAGCCATGGCGGATGGCGCCGTCAGATGGCCAAATGAGGGATTGAGGAAGCGTTTGGCTTGGGATATAGAGGTGATGTTACGAATGGCCAAAAGCCTTGCCAATAGCGGGTCACATTGGAGTTGGCCGGAAAGGGACTTGACGGTTTTTGGGTCAGGATTGAGAATCTGCCATTGTTTTTCCATGCAAGGGGCATATCTTATTCATTAAAAAGGAACAAGACCGAATCGCGTGCGTTGAGCCTTGTCAAAGCTTGTGATCAAGTGGTAGGTGGCATGAAAACAACGGTGCAATACTACCGGGTAAACCGGAAACAGATCAGCTTCATCAAATTCATTCTCGAAGCCTACGACAACATGGCCGTTGTGACGACACTGGATCCCCATCAGGCCATTGTCCAGGTGACCATGGCCCCGGGATGTGAGAGGGTCATACAACGCGTATTGGATGCATTTTGCCATGAATTTGAAGTGGTCGCCATTGATCGGCCGGCCATTTGACGATAACGAAGGATCAAAAAGTTAGCAATGAACACAAAAAAGCTCCACATCAGCACCATCGGATGCCAGATGAACGTCTATGATGCCAATCAGATTGCCGGTGTTTTGGCGCCGCTGGGGTACAGCCTTACCCAAGACATCGATACGGCGGATATGGTGGTGGTCAACACCTGCACAATCCGCGAAAAAGCTGAACAAAAGGCGTTCAGCGCCCTGGGGCGGCTGGCCAAGATAAAACTCGCCAACCCATCGCTGATTGTGGCGGTGGGGGGATGTGTGGCCCAGCAGGAAGGCGAGGCCATCGTCAAACGCATGCCCCATGTGGATCTGGTGTTCGGTACGCATGCGATTTTTCGCCTGCCCGAGATGGTCCGTCGGATCGAATCCACCCGATGTCGGATCGTGGATGTGCGCCTTTCCGATACCATCGAGAATGATACCGTGGTGGTGGGACCATTGGACACCGGGCAGATATCCGCCTTTGTGACCATTATGCGTGGATGTGACAACTACTGCACCTACTGCGTGGTCCCCCACGTCCGGGGCCGGGAAGCCAGCCGCCACCCCGATCGGATTGTCCAAGAGATTCGTATGCTGGTCGGACAGGGTATCCGCGAGGTGACCCTTTTGGGTCAGAATGTCAACAGTTACGGAAACAAGGAGGCATTGTGCAGTTTCGCTGAATTGTTGGCGCGGGTGAATGAAATTGAGGGATTGGGGCGCATCCGCTTTACCACTTCCCATCCCAAAGATCTGTCCGAAGCCTTGATTCAGGCCTTTGGCTCTCTGGAAAAGCTGTGCCATCATATTCATCTGCCCGTACAGTCCGGCGACGATTTGATTTTGAAGCGCATGAATCGCCGATACACCCGCCGCGATTACCTGGAAAAAGTTCAGCGTCTGAGAACGGTGTGTCCCGGCATTTCCATTACCTCGGATTTCATTGTCGGTTTTCCCGGTGAAACGGATCGCCAGTTCCAGGCCACGTTGGACCTGATCAAAACAGTTGGCTACGATGGCCTGTTCGCTTTTATGTATTCGGATCGGCCCTTAGCCCCGGCTACCGCTTTTTCCAATAAAATCAGCGATGCTGTCAAAAAAGAGCGGCTTCAGACACTGCTTGATGTTCAACGGCAGATTACCGAAAAGCGGCACCAGAAAATGGTTGGCAAGGTTCAAACCGTGCTGGTTGAAGGACCCAGTCGCAGCATTGACACCGGGCAGGCATTGGCCACTGCCTCCCAGACCCGGTGGTCGGGCCGCTCTTCCTCCAACCATATCATCCATTTCACGGCGCCAGATACACTACTGAAAAAGAAACAATGGTTGACAGGTGCTTTTGTGGATATCATGATAGAAGGAGCTTATGCCCACTCTCTGTGGGGGCGCATGCTGAATGAACCAAACGGTGAACCATCCAGTAAAGGAGACACGATCGTTGCTGCATAAGGTAAACATCGCGGGACTAGCCATGGACCCAGCCTCAAATACGCCCATTATTCTGCTCAAAACAGAAGAAGGGGATGAAACCTTGCCGATTTGGATCGGACTTTTGGAGGCCACCTCGATTGCATCGGCCTTGCAGAATATCCAATTTGACCGGCCAATGACCCACGACCTGTTTAAAAATCTGACGCAACTGCTCAATATTCAGATCGATCGTATTGATATTTGTGACCTTCGAGACAACACTTTTTTTGCGGAAATCCACTTTGCTGCCGATGACCGCTCGTTTACCATGGACGCACGCCCCAGTGACGCCATTGCGCTCGCATTGCGTTTCAAAGCCCCGATTTTTGTGGATGACCGGGTGATGGAAAAGTCGCGTCTGGGAAAAGACAGCGGCGAAGCGCTTGACGACAGCGAGGAAGGTAAAAAGTGGGCTGAATACCTTGAGAAGCTTGATCCCGAGGATTTTGGAAAGTATAAAGTCTGATCCAATCCGATCCCGCCATTTCATTTTTAAAACGATGACGGCCCGGTAACCTGTTGCCGGGCTATTTGCGTGTCTACGTATCAAACAAAACGCTTACTGGGTGGTTGCAAATTAATATATATAGTGGTTTTAGATTGGAATAAATAC
>Ga0272444_10001831_pt1 | contig 20071 bp, 16 predicted proteins | sample SSMForm13_FD_201033 | JGI IMG/M metagenome (GOLD analysis project Ga0272444, IMG submission 201033) | Marine sediment archaeal communities from Little Sippewissett salt marsh, Falmouth, MA, United States - SSM-Form-13 | ecosystem: Environmental > Aquatic > Marine > Wetlands > Sediment ... | reverse complement strand
GCCATGGCTGCTTTCATCTGCATGAGTTTATTCATATCCTTGAAAACACCCATACGGCTCCGGTCGTCGATGGCCTGCTGAACCTCGGGCGGAGGGGTGATGGCATTGACATATAAATGGGTGAGTCCCAGGCCGAAGCTGCTGAAATCCTTCTGGAGACGTTTGACCATACCCTCGGACAGCTCTTCGTATCTTGCCGGAAGATTCAGGATCGAGTCGATTGTCTCTCCCATGTAATCGTTGAACCTTGAAACGATAACCCGGTTAAGATATTCTTCAATCTCCCGGGTGGTATACATGCCCTGGGTGCCCACAAGGTTGTTCACAAACAACACCGGTTGCATAACCTGAAGGTTAAAGACTCCGAAAGCCCTGAGCCTGATCAGACCCAGTTCGGAATCCTTAAAGGCCACAGGGTCGCGGGTTCCCCATTTGAGGTTTGTGAATACCTTTATATTTACAAAATAGACTTCCGCCCTTAGCGGGCTGGTAAGCCCCCATGGCAGGCTGAGAATTTTTGTCAAAATGGGGATGTTTGCTGTTTTAAGGGTGTGCCGTCCCGGCCCAAAAGCATCTATAGCCTTACCCTGATAAAAAAAGACGCCGGCCTGGCTTTCCCTTACCGTAAGCTGAGCCCCGTATTTGATTTCCCCGGAACCTTTCTGAGGAAGTCGATGAACAAGCTCCTTGCCGGTATCATCGAACCATTCCAGATTTTCCAAAAAAACAATATTGTTGGTCCCCATAATTGTTATCTCCCTTTAAAGCGAATTTCTTAAAGTTCAAAGTGAACTAAATTGTATAACATAAAGAATTCAATCATCTTATTTATTCAGCGACGGACAATTCAATAACCAACGATTTTGATCTATATCCACTTGGACTTATAGAATTGCTTTAACAGCTTATCTGTGGCAGCGCTGACCTTCAGGGTTTTGATGTCCCTGGATGATGCCCAGCATACATCAGTCGCATCATCACCCGGTCGGAGGTGTCCGCTTACATAATCGGCCGCCAGGTCCACAATAACATAGTGAAACAGGATTGCCCCTTCTGGGTCACGTTTAATTATGTCAAAAGTATATACAGGCTCTCCGGCCTTTATGGTCAGGCCGGTTTCTTCCCATATTTCCCGTTCTGCGGCTTCCTGAAGGGTTTCCCCCAACTCAACCGATCCTCCGGGAATGGTCCAGTGGTTTTTTGCAGGCGGTTTGGCTCGCTGTACCAGCAAGACCTTGTTTTCCTTAAAAACAACCGCCCCCACTGCCACAAGCGGGCGGCTTGGATAAGCACCGTTTACAGTGGTTTCCGGTTTTTCCATTGGCTGTCAGACCGTTTTAGCCCGAACGTTGCTTTGGGTTGAATCATACGTTCTTTTTAAAATCTTCTATTCGTTGACAGATCGGATCTATTTCCGAAAAACTTTTCTTAAGTTCCCGACCCTCAAGATTATCAATAAAAATAGAATGCATATAAGGTATTTCGGCAATTACCTTGTCAAGGTTTATATTTTTATACATGGTTTCTTTGGTTTTTTCATCGAACTTGTTAAGCACAAAGAATATTTCGACCCCCGCTTTTATTGCCATATCACTCATTTGCTCTGACAGCGCAAACGACTCAAAACAGGGATCCACAACTCCGATGATCATATCGCATTCCGCATCGACTCTGCGACCAAAATGCTCAATACCGGCAGAAGTATCTACAATAACGATTTCATTTTCTTTAAAATCGAGTTTTGACAAAACCATTTTTGAAAGCACCCCCATGGGACAGGCACATCCTTCTCCAAAATGATGAATCTTTCCAACAACAAGCAGCTTGATTCCGTCGGATTCAGTGATACACTCCCCTGGAATTTCATTGATGCGGATTCTTTTTTTAAAAGGAACGGCATCTAAAGTCTGGGGGAATGCCGACGCTGTCATTTCTCTAAATCCCTTTTTCCCGCCCAGACTGTCCATTAATGAAACAGGATGGGAAATGCCAAGCAACCGGTGAAGACCATAATTCGATTCATCAGCATCGACCAATAAAACACGGTACCCCCGATTTTTCAAAGCTCTTGCAATAAGGGCCGAAAGGGTGCTCTTTCCGCTGCCGCCTTTGCCACAAATTAAAACTTTCATACATCTTTCCCCTGTTTCTTTTTATCTTTTTCTATTACCTTGTCCATCTCTATTTGCATGGCTTTGGGAAATATTTCCATGGCTTGTTCTAAAGTCCCTGCATCAAGAATGGACTGAAGTAATACAGGTCCTGAGGGTGACATCAACTGTGTCTGTGCCATAAAAATGGGATCTCGGCTATCATCATCAGATCCATCGGGTTTTATGGGTGTAAGTCGCCTTATGGCAGCAACTTTGATATCGGTGAAGGCTTCCTCACGGTAAAGATTATTCCGGTCCACGGTAAAGTCGATCTTGCTCTGCGGGTCATTACTGGGCATCGTTTTTCTCCTTTTACTTGCGTTTTTTTAAGCTCCCAAAACTTCTTGAAAAATTTTAACCTGAGTTGAGTGATTTTTTGCGAAGAGACGTGTTGAGATCTTGATGCATAAGGGTTCGCGAAAACCGCAGGCATACCCGTGGATATGTCGAGGATTTTCGCGGATCCTTGATGCGCAAGAGATCGGCGCAGATCGAGTAAAAAATCGCTCAATTAAGGCTTGAGTATCAAACCAATATCAAAAGCATTAATACTTGTCCATACCTATCGCTTAACCGAATAAACCGGAAAAGTGCCTTGTAAAGTGAACTAAAGTTTGAAGTGCCTAAAGTGTAAGCATTCTATCAATTTAAATATTAAATGTGTTGCGCCTGTGGCGCTTTCCTTAAATTTAGCTCACTTTAGTTCACTTCAAACTTTAGCTCACTATAAATCAATAAATACAAAATATTACAAACATCAGCAACAAATTGTCGATATGACATAGCTAAGCGCCTAAATTCTTCAAAGAATGCTCTTTAAAATCACGATAGACCTTTCAGATTTTAGATACGGAAGTCTATATTTTTTCAGTATAATGTTAAAATTGCTTATGCTGTTTTTCTGTATGTCAGACCTTTTCTTTATCAGTGATAGCGCGGATTCTATTTTCTTGACAGACATTTTCCCCTTCATGGCTATTATAAATCCATCTTTTGAAAGCAACGGCAGTGACATCTGAACGAAATTGACCATGGAGGATAAGGCGCGGCTTATGATAACATCATAAGTATTATTAGAGATAAAATCCATGGGCAGATCCTCCGCCCGGATATGACAAGCCTCAATATTATCAAGACCGATCATTCTGATCACATGTTTCAAAAAACTGACCTTTTTTCTGGAGGCATCAATAAGGGTAACCGATAAAGACGGTATCATGATCTTAAGTGGAATCCCGGGGAATCCGCCGCCCGAACCCATATCCAGTAAAGAGATATCCGGAGGAATAATCGGGGCCGGTGCTATGGAATCCAGAAAATGTTTTACCGCGATCTCCAAAGGATCGGAAATGGCAGTCAGGTTGATCTTTCGGGTCCATTTTAAAAGTTCAACGGCATGAACTCCAAATTGATCTATTTTTTCCTCATCAATTTGAATTTCAAGAGCTTTAGCGCCGTCATATATAACATTCTTCCACTTTTTTGAGCCGATCTGCATAGCCAATCACTCATTATCCATTTTTATTGACCTAACCTTTTCAGATTGATATTAGAAATAATGTAATATTTTTGATTGAATCCTGCCTTGGTGCGACTTGAATGCCAAACATTCATGGAACTGTAATAATTCGCAGTATTCGGCATAAGCACCCAACTATACTGAATCAGGTCCGGGCCAAGGATTGAATAATTTAGGAAAATAGGTAATTTTTTAATTTTCAACTTGTTAACGGGAATTATTATGAAAATCATACACTATTCTGAAGCAGAACCCAAGCGTTTCGAAGCCGATACGGTAAAAGGGGTTACAGGACGTTTGGTAATCGGCAAATCTGACGGAGCTAATAATTTTTGCATGCGATTTTTTGAACTTTCTGAAGGTGGCTATTCTCCAAAACATTCACATGAATGGGAGCATGAAATCATCATTCATTCAGGTAACGGTGAAGTATTATGCCAAGACAAATGGATACCTGTTACCAGAGGCCATGTTATTTTTATACCCGGCAATGAGGAACACCAGATAAGAAATGCGAGTGAGGATTCCCTGGTTTTTGCCTGTTTGATTCCTTCCGGGGTTCCCGAGTTATAACCAAAGAATCACCATTCTTCTGTTTTAATGTAAAAAGAGAACAAATCCTTCTTAAAATGTCAAATTTGGAGGGATAATATGAAAACACCCAGGTCATCAGGGACGTTCAGACCCTTTGAAGAACTCAAAGAACTGCTTGAGAAAAAATCATTAAAATCTGATCCCTCCTCTGTTGACCATGCAGAAAAGAAGATTTTGAAAACCTGCGATAGCGAACAGGGCGTTTTCAAACCCGTTGAAAATACAGTCAATAAACAAGCATCTGAAAATGAACTGTTTTTGGAGGCCATGGCAAACGTTACGCCGATCCCCAAAGGAGACCGGATAGAACACAGTTTCATATCCGCGCCGACGGCCGGTTCTGATCATGATGCTGAAAATGAAACCTTGCTTAAGCTGAATAATCTTGTGAAATTCGGAAGAGGTTTTGTTGTTGCCGATACTCCGGAATATATCGAAGGTCGGGGATATAATGTACATCCTGAGATTACAAAACGACTGCACCGGGGAGATTTTTCAATACAGGCACATATCGATCTCCACGGACTCGGGGTGGAAGATGCCCGGAATGTTTTCGAAACGTTTTTTACAGATTCCATAACAACCGGTAAAAAGGCTGTTCTGATTGTTCACGGCCGCGGCCTTTCCTCGCCGGACAGACCGGTCTTAAAAACCAGGGTTATCCAATGGCTTACCCGCGGCCCCTGGCGAAAGTGGGTCATCGCCTTTTCAAGCGCAAAATCCTGTGACGGCGGTGCAGGGGCAACTTATGTTCTGCTTCGCCAGCGCCCTCTGACAAAACGTTACAGGAAACCACGAAAATGCCGTTGAACCATCGGTGGGATGGAAAAATGAAAAACCTATGTTTAATAATTTTAGTCACTATGTTTGCAGGATGTGTAACAAACTCTGAGAATGATCTTAATGTTACCAATTCTGTTCCGGAAAAGAGAGCAAATACATTACCCAAAGAATTGAGCAAGCAGCATAATCATCCGGAAATATTAAAGAAGTCTAACAAAAAGGAGGCGTTCCGAACACGTTAGCTTGTTTGCCGCTCATTCCAGACCCATTTGTTCTAAAGAATAAACCTATTACATCATTCTAAATAAGAATTCCTTGACAAACACATTTTTGCAATTATTTTGCACCGTACCTATTTAAAAAAATATCAATCCAAAATCCCCCATATGCCGTATTTCTTCCAAATGAGGGTTTTTTATTTAAAAAACAGAAAAGTATCCGTACAATGAAAAATGCTATTAACAAGGTCAGAAATATAGGAATCAGCGCGCATATTGATTCCGGGAAAACCACCCTCACTGAAAGAATCCTTTTTTTCACGAAAAGAATACATGCTATCCACGATGTCAAAGGGAAAGATGGTGTTGGCGCAACCATGGATTCCATGGATCTTGAAAAAGAACGAGGCATCACTATTGCTTCAGCCGCAACTTACTGTGAATGGCTCGGCCATGAAATAAATATTATCGATACTCCGGGACATGTTGACTTTACCATAGAAGTTGAGCGGTCTTTACGGGTCCTGGACGGCGCCATACTGGTTCTGTGCGCCGTAGGCGGTGTTCAGTCCCAATCCATTACTGTTGACCAGCAGATGAAACGGTATAAAGTGCCCTGTATCGCTTTTATCAACAAATGTGACCGGAGCGGAGCCAATCCTTTTCGGGTTATTGATCAGCTCCAAGGAAAACTGGGACACAATGCGGTTCCCCTGCAGATTCCCATCGGGCTTGAGGCCGATCATCAAGGAGTTGTTGATCTGGTATCAATGAAAGCTATCTACTTTGATGGTGCAAACGGAGAAGATGTTCGAATCGCAAATATACCACAGAATCTTCTTCAGGAAGCCATTCAAAGGCGGGAAGACCTTATCGATGCGGCCTCCATGTTTTCAGATGAATTGACTGAAGCGGTTCTTGAAGAACAAGAGGTTACCGAAGAAATGATTATTTCGGCGGTACGCATGGGAACCCTGACGCGCCAAATAACACCAGTCTTCATGGGATCAGCTTATAAAAATAAAGGGGTTCAACCGCTCCTTGACGGCGTCACTAAATTGCTCCCCTGCCCTTATGATGTAAAAAATGAGGCTCTTGACATGGATAATGGCGAGACGCCCGTTACCCTGTCCGGTGAATTGGAGAAACCGTTTGTTGCACTGGCCTTCAAACTCGAAGAGGAACGATATGGTCAATTAACTTACATAAGAGTATATCAGGGCTCCCTTTCCAAAGGCGATACCATCGTCAATTCCCGAAACGGGAAAAAAATCAAGGTCGGAAGGGTCGTCCGCATGCACGCAGACCAGATGGAAGACATTGAAACCATTCCGGCGGGATATATCGGCGCCCTTTTCGGAATTGACTGTGCTTCCGGAGATACGTTTGTGAGTCGCGGCCTCAACCTGGCAATGACATCCATGTTTGTGCCCGAGCCGGTTATTTCCCTTGCCATTGTGCCCAAGGACAAGACATCTCAGATAAATATGTCCAAGGCCCTGAACCGGTTCAGCAAAGAAGACCCCACGTTCAGAACCTATGTTGACGATGAAACCAAGGAGACCATTATTGAAGGCATGGGTGAGCTTCACCTTGAGGTCTATGTGGAGCGAATGCGCCGTGAATATACCGCCGAGGTTGCCACCGGTCAACCGAGGGTGGCTTACCGGGAGACCATAACCCGCAAAGGTGAATTCGACTATACTCACAAAAAACAAACCGGTGGTGCTGGACAATACGGTCGCGTGGCCGGGTATATGGAACCGGTTACCGAAACCGAATTGGTGTTTGAGAATAAAATCGTGGGGGGCAGTATTCCAACCCAATTTATTACTTCATGCGAAAAGGGCTTCAGACAATGCATGCAAAAAGGGCCGAAAATGGAATTTCCCGTTACCGGCATTAAAGTGGTAATCAATGATGGGGCTTCCCACTCGGTGGATTCATCTGATATGGCGTTCATGGCAGCGGCCCGGGGAGCCTTTCGTGAAGGGTATCTCAAATCCGGACCGGTGATTCATGAACCGATCATGAAGGTCGCCGTAGAAACACCATCCGAGTTCCAAGGCGCTGTTATGGGACTTTTAAACCAACGCCGTGGAATCATTGTCGGTTCTCAGGACGAAGGTCCTCTGTGTGTTGTTGAAGCCCAGGTACCCCTTGCTGAAATGTTTGGCTTTTCAACGGTCTTAAGATCATCCACACAGGGCAAAGCCCAGTTTACCATGGAATTGGGTTCTTACAAACAGGTGCCCAAATCCATTGCCGAGGAACTGGCCAAAAAGGTGGAAAAAGAAAAGAAAGGAAAATGATTATGCTAAAAAAGGAGCTTATCCTCCAAAACCCTTTAAGGTTCATCGGAGAAGAAACCGAAGATATCCTCTCTGAAGGAGGCTTTGGTGCCGTTCTTGCACGTGCGGGAGTTGGCAAAACTGCCCTTCTGGTTCAGCTGGCCTTACATACACTTTTAAAAGGTAAATATGTCCTCCATATCAGCCTCGACGACCCGGTCAATAAAATTAGTCTGTGGTATAAAGAGGTCTTCCGCCATCTAACCAAATCATACGATACCAAAAATACAAACAAGCTATGGGAAGACTTATTGCCGTATCGGTTCATTATGACGTTCAAAGTTGAGGGGTTTAGTGTGCCCAAACTTGAAGAAAGGCTGACTGACCTGAAGGAACAAAATATTTTTTCACCTCAGATGGTTCTGATCGACGGGTTTCACTTTGACGAAAGAGCAAAAACATCCCTTTCTGAATTTAAGAGACTTGCCAAAAACCACTCCTTGCATGTCTGGTTTTCCGTGAAGACCCATCGTCATGAAAAACACGGCCCTGGCGGCATGCCGTCTCCGATTTTGGACGTCTCCGACCTATTTGACATTGTGATTCAGCTCCAGCCTGAAGGCAAAAAAATCCATGTGATGACGTTAAAGGGAGGACCGGCGGATTCCGACCGGCCGGCTTTGTTTCTTGACCCTGCAACGATGCTTGTAAAAAATAATACCTAACTCGTGTCCGTCCATAAATGGTCTTTTTGCTTGCCCAGTTAAATCTGTATTTAATATTTAACCGGGGTCCAATCTCTGCGTTATGTTAAAAAAATAATCCTCGATCCCTCAATTATTTATGAGGCAGGAAACCATATTTTTGATATATTTTTTGGGCGGATGAGGATCTAATAAAATCAAGAAATTTATTTGCATTCTCAGGGTGAGGAGCATTTATTAATTTGCATACATAATAATTTATATTTCTTCTCTGATCCAAATCTTCACCAGGCTCCACCACATCAAAGGCAAGGCCCGTTAACTTTGCATGGATTATTTCTGTTGCCCATACCGGCCCCACATCCACTGTTTTTTTTGAAATCCTCAACGGAGTTTCTCTGTGATGGACAACCGTAAAAATGGTGGTCCCCTGTTCACGCTTTTCCTCCATGATTCGATGAACAAGGTCATCGTCGCCGGCCTGCCGGTACATATCTATAATATGGAAAGCGATATCTTCATTTTCAGGGTCCGGCTGTGAAATTCGGATATTGTCCCCGGCCAGGTCCGCAATAGACGTTATGCCGGCGGGGTTTCCTTCCGGGACCATCAGTGCCAGTCTATTGTGCAGGTAAAGGTGGTAATCACCCATATGAATATGGCCGGACCGTTCAAGGGAATTCATGGCTTTTTCATTAACCGAAGTGTAAATGTCAGGGGCAATACCCAGGATTTTATCTTTAAACACAGCACCGCCGGATAAAATCTGTTTGAGTTCAAGTCCCGGTGGAAGAGTTTCGTAAAAAATTTTTTCCACATCAGGATGTTCCTTTTGAAAGATAGAGACGATGTCTTTCATTGCCATAAACTGATTTCCGGCCATAAACAATACAAGGTCTGAAGAATCTGCAATCTCCAGATTATGAAGGTCGTCCCCTCTTTCAGACGGAATTATCGGAAGATCTTTTTTGTCCATAATATTCCCCCCCGGATACGTTTACGTTTGAAATGATCTAAAGTTCCTGAACCGCAAATGGACACATATAGACACATATAAAATTTTTTAATCTGCGTGTATTCGTGTTCATTCGTGGTTAAAAAAACCCTTTCATAACACTGAGCTAAACTTCATAAACCGCAAATGGACGCTAATGGACACATATAGTACCTTGGGTGTAAATTAAAAGCGTTGGCAAACGCTGATTGTTGTCTATCTACAAACCGTGGCTCCGAAGCCCTTTTTTTAGATGATAGGTTTCAGGTGTCAGGGTCCGAAAAACTGAAGATCTGAAACCTGACACCTGACACCAAACAGCCGTAGCAATCATGACAAACAACAGTCTTGATTCATACCCTAATGCCATTTATTTTGCGTGTATTCGTGTCCATTCGTGGTCAACCCTGAACCGCTGAACGGTTATTATTTTTTTGACACTCAAATCTACTTATCCTATATTTCTTAACATGAAAATAGCATTTATTCATTATCATCTCAAAACCGGCGGCGTAACAACGGTTTTAAGGCAACAGGTGGAAGCGCTCTGTGATACGTGTGACATGATGGTATTGACCGGCGCGCCTCCAGAATCGTCCTTTGTTTGCGACACCGTTCATATACCGGGACTGGGTTACGATGGGCAGAGTCAAAATAGATCGGACCCCGAAGAGATTGCAGCCGCCATCATCCGGACGATCCATCTAAAATGGAAAGGCGGATGCGACCTTATCCATGTTCACAACCCCACACTGGCAAAAAACAGGAATTTTTTGAAAATTCTCAAAGCGCTCCAAAACAAAAAAATTAAACTTTTTCTTCAGATCCATGACTTTGCGGAAGACGGACGACCCTTAGTATACTATTCTGAAGATGAATATATTCAAGACTGCCATTACGGCGTAATTAATTCAAGGGATTACAATATACTGCTTAAATCAGGATTAAAAGAAAAAGGGTTACATAAAATCTTCAACACCATAAATCCTTTTAAATTAAACACAACCGGAGCACCCCTAAAAAACCTGGTTCTGTATCCAATTCGAGCACTCCGGAGAAAAAATATCGGAGAAGCCATCCTTATCTCCTTGTTTTTCAAAAACAAGGAAACCCTTGCAATTACGCTCCCGCCCAACAGTCCGGCAGATCTGGAAAGCCATGCGCAATGGAAGGCGTTTGTAGAAGAAAAGAATCTGAATGTAATATTTGAAGCAGGTTTATCCCATGAATTTTCAGAACTTGTCATGTCCGCCAGGTTTATTATCACCACAAGTATTACCGAGGGATTCGGATTTTCATTTCTCGAACCCTGGACTGCCAAAAAAATCCTATGGGGAAGAAATCTACCGGAAATATGCCATGATTTTGAAAAAAAGGGGGTCTGGCTGGATCACCTTTACACACGTCTGGCAGTTCCCGTGGAATGGCTCGGAAAAGAAAAGTTATTTAGGACCTGGAAGGCGTGCATACGAAAAGCGTGTTCCCTATTTGGCATAGGTATCGATAACACGAAAATCGCAACCGCTTTTGAAAAAATCACCGCAAATGATAGTGTCGATTTTGGAATGCTTGATGAAGCCTTTCAAAAAACAATAATATCTAATGTGCAATCCCGCAAGTCGAATCGAGACCGGCTGATATATCTCAACCCTTTTCTTTTAAACCCCGGAAATGTATCAGATAAAAAGGCTCTCATACAAAACAACATGAATGCCGTACTGCTCCATTACAACAAAACCAAATACAGGGAAAAACTCGTTGATATCTATTCCAGAGTAATCAAGGACAATGTGTGCCATAAAATAGATAAAAAACTCCTTCTTTCAAAATTTTTAAATCTGGAAGATTTCAGCCTTCTCAAATGGTGAAATTATGAAAAAAAATGATTTGATCTCTAGTTATATAAAGCCTATTTTTCCGCTTCCGACTTCTTTGAAACAAAGGGGAAAACTTGAAGAAAAATTTAAGGCTATTCTTTTTGACCTGTATGGCACACTCTTTATCAGCAGATCGGGCGATATTGGCATGGCAAAGAAAAAATCACCGCAAATGGAAAGACTTGAAAAATTACTACAACAATTCGGAATTAAAAATGGATCTCAAACCGTTTTAAAACGATTTTACGCTGCTATAGAGAACCAACATGAAATGCTCAAGAAAAAAGGGGTTGACTTCCCGGAAGTCGAAATAGATCAAATTTGGATGCGTGTGCTTGAAAATGACGACCTTGAAACCGTTCGGGCATTTGCCGTCACATTTGAGCTGATTGTAAATCCGGTATATCCCATGCCTAACCTCGAAAAATTGCTTTCAGCCTGCCAAAATTCGAATGTACTCATGGGCATAATATCAAACGCCCAGTTTTATACCCCGTATCTGTTTAACTGGTTTCTTGACTCAACCACGGAGGATCTCGGATTTCACCCGGATCTTATTCTTTATTCATACAAATTCGGATATGCTAAACCATCAACATTCATGTTCCGGGTCGTGGCTGAAAAGCTTAAAAACATGGACATCCCTGCTCATTCAGCCCTCTATATCGGGAATGATATGTTAAACGATATCTATCCTGCAAAAAACGTGGGATTTAAAACAGGACTCTTTGCAGGTGATGCAAGATCGCTGAGGTTGAGAAAAAACCATCCTAAATGCAAAAATCTTTCCGTCGATCTCGTGATAACCGATCTGGTTCAACTTCTCGACTATGTACAATAATCTCATCTGTAACTTATTGAGATTTCGAGACGTCGGACTTATTAAGCGGCCGGATGCTTATTTTGCTGCCGGATTTCTCTTGATCAGGGTTCAAGTTTGACCCGTCGTTAACACGCTGTTTTATATACTCTTTTATAAGAACACATTTATAGTCCTGCGTTAATTTCAGTGAAGAATAAAATCCGTTAATTGTGGTATCAGCAAAAATTATATCTTTTACTCGGACCTCGGGAATCCCCTTTTCTCTTGCTGACCATTCAACAATCTCTGAGAGTTTATATTTCATCTCTTTAATTTCTGCTTTGGTATCTGTGATCTTTTTCTGAAGATCAGGGATCTCCTCTGTAATTTGTTCCTGTTTATTAAACAAGTTGTCAAGATTTTTTTCCCCTATTTTCATTTCTGAAACTATCATTTTTAGGTCTGTCCCAGCATCTTCCATCCGGGTTTTATTTCCTGTGTCCTTAAGTTCTTTAATTTGATCTTCAATATTCCTCTTTTTTACCATTATCTTGTCTTGTTCTTGTGCCATTTCGGCAATCTGTCTTTCGATTTTTTTGGGCTCGTCTTTAATTTCTTCCAAACGGCTTCTTAATTTTTTATGACCTTTTATTTTCAACAGCATGGCGTCCTTTATCATATCTATCTCATTCTTTATTCTTTCATCTTCGCCTACCATTAAATTGCATGGCTTGGATATCTCGGATCCGATACTAATCGCTCGTATCCCTTTCTTGGCCCCAACCGTGGAGGATAAAACCGGTCCTTTATTAACAATACATGCTCCGCTGGTATCAATTTTAGAATCAATGAGTTCCTTCTCAACAACCACGTCCCCGTATGCTTCAATCCGGGAGTCATGTATATACATGGCCCGGATATTCCCGCCGGTCTTGATCGTGGCACCCATAATCCCTCCGTAGACAACGATATCTCCGCTCATCTCTATCTCGGCCTTAAGAATCTCCTTGGCGGTAAGGCTGTTTCCTTTTACGCGAAATCCATTTTGGATCGCTTCGCTCACATCAATCTTGCCGTCGAAGTCAACATGTCCGGTCTTTAGCCCTATATCCCCGGAGATTTTAAGCTGTGGTGAGACATAAACTTTATCCATAGCAGAAATTTCAGGTATGCCGTCAATTTTAGCAATAATTTTAAGCCGATCATCAGAAATTTTAGTGCCTTTCCCATTTTTGAGTTTTATATCATTGGGTTTTTGTGGGGGTATTGGACTGCCGTATACGTCTTTCCCCATCCTGCCTTCCACAACAGGTATTTTTTCAACAAGCAGATCTCCTTCTTTTACGTTAGGAACATCTCCCCTATCTTTAAAGTCTATGGCCCCGCCCTCTTTAACAGCTCCCACTTTTAACGGATCTGTTTCAAAGTAATATTTAATGTACGCATCTTTTCCGGGTTCCGGAGGGCTGCCTTCTGCAATTTTCAATGCCTCTTTTTTGTTGTCGATAATTTTCAGGTACTCTGCTATTTGATCATCGTTTACTATTCCGTATTCGATCCCTTTGATTTGAAGGAAATTTTTAATGTTATCGATGGTAATCGGGCCGGAAACTTTTCTTTTTATCGATATAAAGGCATTAAGTTTGTCTTCTGAAACAGTAAGATTAAATTCAGCATCACTTTCAATCTGTTCTTCAGAATCAGAAACATCAGGCCTTTTTTCCTCATCGGATGTGATTTTTTCCAAATGCTTTTGTCTTTTAAGGACTGAATCGCGCTGATTTACCGTAAGCACCTTGGATTCAAGCAATATATCACCGATCAACTGAATGGTTTTTGTCTCTTTGAATACTCTATGTTGTTCCTCTAATGCTCTGTCAATTTCATCACGGGTCGTGAATCCTTTTCTGACGGCAATGGCTCCGAATTTGACATCCAGTCTTCTAACTTCAACCATTTTTTGTGCTGAAGAAAGAAAATTCAACTGGGCTTGAGATATCATCCTGTGAGCAACCAGGACCTCTCCCAATAACAGCTTCTGCCCGGCTCGCTTTCCCTCTTCTTGAATCAATAGAGCCTGTTGGAGTTGTTTTTCATTAATAAACTTGTACTTAACCGCCAGTTTGCCGATCACCAAATAGGCATCATCTTGAAAGACTTCCCAAACCTCTCCCTGTTCGGATGAGGCATTCTGCCGGCCTTGTTTTTGCGTGGTTTCTTCCTGTACGTTTAGACTAAAGCCGCTACCGCATTTCTTGCATGAAACCTTTCGTCCAATAAAAGCTTCAGGAACCCGATACCTGCATTTACATGATGGGCACACCGTTATCATATAATTGTCTGTATCCATATTCAGCCGTTTTTTATTTTTCACATTACGTGCTTTTTAATTTATATGAAAGATTCCTGTAAAAGTAATATTGAAACATTCGTAAAAAGTCTTTTGTGGGCGAAGGTAACCATTTTATTTTACAGCATGTTATTCCATCCCACTTCTTTCTTAAATTTTGCAATAACCGTACCAATGGCATCAGGCCCATGCCAAATATCTATTCTATTATTATATTTCAGATAGTTATAATATAATAAGAGCCGCGTTAAAAAAACCTTGGTGAGCAAATAAAATAAAATCGACAAATTCTTGACAGGCTGTCCGGTATCCTTTTATCCTTTCGATTAAACCATCATCATTATATTAAAACTTAATAATTGCTAAATTTTAAAAAAAAACATATGAACATATAACATCCTTATATTTGGCCCTGTGATGATTATCCGGTTATTAATTTTTATTTTTTAAGGAGGAGATGATGAAAAAAAAATGTGAATTAACACCTTCGGATCTTAGGTCAATATGTGATCCCAAGATGTTTACCTTTAAAAATACTGCGGAAGTAAATCCCCTGGATGAAGTCATCGGACAGGAACGGGCGGTTCAGGCCATAAACTTCGGCCTGAACATGAAAAGTCCGGGGTACAACATTTTTGTCACAGGATTAGAAGGCACCGGTAAATCTACCATCATCAGAGACCTCGTTGATCGGCAAGCCAAAACCCTCCCGTCACCGGTGGATTGGTGCATGGTCAACAATTTTAAGGATGAATACCGCCCCAAAGCCATTTCCGTGCCCACAGGCAAAGCAAACCGGTTCAGTAAAACAATAAACAAGTTAATTGATGATCTACAAAAGCAGTTGCCCAAAGCCTTTGAGCATGAATCGTATCACCAGAGACAATCTGAAATCCAAAAAAAGTATTCGGATCAACAAAAAGAGATTATTCAGAAACTCGAAGCGTCGGCAAAGGAAAAGAATATCCAGATTAACAGGACCAAAACCGGGTATCAAACCATCCCCATTGTTAAAGAAAAGCCGATTTCACCGGAGGAGTTTATGGCCCTTCCCGAGGAAACGAAATCCGAAATCGAGGAAAGGATCAGTATGGTTCAAACCGAAGTCGACGCCACGATCCGAGAACTTAATAAAATCAACCAGGTGATGACTTCTCAAGTTGAAAAGCTCATGGAAGAAATCGCTTTGTTCGTGGTAAAACAGCGGATAGATAATGTAAAGGAAGAATACAAGGGGTGCAAAGACATTCTGGCCTATCTGGACGAGGTGCAGGCGGATATACTGGAAAACGTTAAGGATTTTATATCTTCTCAAGAATCAAAATCACCCATTGAGGGCTTCATGTTTCAATCTACCAAACCCTCTTTTCAACGCTATAAGGTCAATGTGTTGGTAGATCAAAAATCTTTAAAAGGCGCCCCGGTTATTTTTGAAACAAATCCGACGCATCACAATGTTTTCGGCCAAATTGAAAAAAGAGCCCATATGGGAACCATTATCACAGACTTTACCATGGTCCAGGCCGGATCACTCCTTAGAGCCAACGGCGGTTATCTGATAATGGAAATCGAGTCTATCCTCATGAACCCGTTCGTGTGGGAAGCGCTCAAACGTGCGTTACAAAATAAACTCCTTTTTATAGAAGATCTTGCTTCAGGCATGGGATACGGCACATCATCCCTTCGGCCGGAACCGGTCCCGCTGGAAGTCAAGGTTGTCTTGTTCGGCAGCTATCACCTGTTTCACTTGCTCCAGAACTATGATTCAAAATTTAATAAAATTTTCAAAGTCAGGGCGGATTTTGACCATGAGGTGGAAAAAAGCCAAGATACCATTCAACAATACGCTCGCTTCATTGCTCGGGTATGCAAAGAAGAGGAACTCCTGCCGTTAACCCCCAAAGGTGTTGCCGCCATTGTAGAATACGGTGAAAAATATATCGAAAACCAAAAAAAGCTTTCTCTCAGATTCGGCGCGATTATGGGAATTTTAAAAGAGGCTGACTACTGGGCAAAGAAAAGGAATGCAAAACGGGTTTCAGACAAGGATGTTATCACCGCTTTCAATGAATACCGATTTCGGTATAACCTTTATGAAGAAAAAATACACGAATCCTACGTGGATGATACCATTATGATCGATGTGAAAGGGGATGTTGCCGGACAGGTAAATGCCCTTTCCGTATTTCAAATCGGCGATTTTATGTTTGGGCGTCCTTCCCGAATCACCGCCGAAACCTATATGGGAAAGCAGGGGGTTGTTAATATTGAACGGGAAGCCAAGCTAAGCGGAAAGACCCATGACAAAGGCGTTCTGATTCTCTCCGGTTATTTGGGAAGAACCTTCGCGCAAAACTACCCGTTAAGTTTATCCATCAGTATCACTTTTGAGCAAAGCTACGGCGGCATCGACGGCGACAGCGCTTCTTCAACAGAACTGTATGCCGTTATCTCAAGCCTTTCAAACATTCCCATTCATCAGGGCATTGCAGTAACCGGTTCAGTCAATCAAAAAGGGCAGATTCAGGCCATCGGCGGAGTCAATCAAAAAATTGAAGGATTTTTTGATGTCTGTAAAAGCAAGGGACTTACCGGCAAACAAGGAGTTTTAATCCCTCGGGCCAATGTAAAAAATCTGATGCTTAAAAAAGATGTGATTGATACCGTAAGAAAAGGAAAATTTCATATCTATCAGGTTTCTACAATTGAAGAGGGGATAGAAATATTAACCGGTGTTCCGGCAGGGACTCCGGACCAAGAGGGCTACTTTCCCGAAGGAACCGTTTATGGTAAGGTACAGGAAAAGCTGAAAAAATATCTGGAACAATCATTTAAGCTGAAAAAACAATTTGAGGACGAAGACGAATAAGCCGTATGGCCTGTTTGGATTTCAAGAGGTGAACATCATGAATATCATGACAACATCCATAGAAGGCGTTCTTATTATTGAGCCTGAAGTATTTGAAGACAGCCGAGGCTTTTTCATGGAGACATACAACCGGAACAGATACTTTAAATGCGGCATTAATACGGTATTTGTTCAAGACAACCTATCTTATTCCGTGCAAGGCGCCGTCAGGGGACTTCACTATCAGATCAGAAACTCCCAGGCCAAGCTGGTACAGGTAATAACCGGCGAAATATTTGATGTGGCGGTCGACATCCGGCAGGATTCGCCTACCTTCGGCAAATGGACGGGATTCCATCTTTCGGATCGCAACCGGCGCCAGTTATTTATTCCCCAAGGATTTGCTCACGGGTTCTGTGTGCTGAGCGAAATTGCCCATTTTTTATATAAATGCTCGGATTTTTTTGCGCCTGACCACGAGAGGGGCATCCTCTGGTCCGATCCTGACATCGGTATTGACTGGCCGGTTCAAAATCCGATCGTTTCAGAAAAGGATAAACAGTATCCACGCCTGTCTGAAATTAATCCTGATCAGCTTCCTGTCCTTGCACAAAAACCGATTATCCGCGGATGATCCTGGCCGCTTCTTCAAATTTTTTGCTGATCACAAGGGTCATTTCGGCTGCATCTAAAATCAAGGATCCTGCTTCACCCCTATTGTTCTCTTTTGCTTTTTTTGCCCAATCCCTGTATGTTTCAGCGTGATCATCATTATGCTTTACCCAGTGCTTAAGCAGTTTGATCATTTTTTCATCAAATGTTAAAGTACTTTCAATTTCATTGTTATGGTGGTGGTGATGGTGATGTGTCATTTGAATTCTCCTTAAATAAACGTTTCCAAAGTAAAGAATCCTGGTCCATAAGACAAGAATTTGGTTTGACCCTAAAAGGGTCTGTTATCCTACAAGCCGGACAAGTTAAAAGTGATAAGTGACCTAACGTGCCTAAAGTTATGGAGTCGCTGCGCTCCGCTGATTTTATATAATTGACAAATTTCCTTAACTTTAGCTCACTTTAAACTTTAGTTCACTTCAAACTCTTACGGCGTTTCTTCAGACAGAGCCGGATAACCCTGACCTGGCCCACAAGACCGGGTTTTCAATATCAAAACAAATTACGAGGTCTGTATTTACAGTTATGGACAGTAACAGTCAATACATTAATAAAAATAAGGCCACCATTTTTCTCTTCATTTTCTGTAGTGTCTTTTTAGGAATTTTGGTCGGTGCATTTCTTGCCCTTACCCATGATCTTCCCCAAATCCTCAGTCTTGAAACATTTAGACCGTCTTCTGTTACACGAATCTACTCAGCAGACAAAGTGCTCCTGGCAGAACTATTTGTAGAAAAAAGGGATCCGGTTCCCCTCAAAGCCATACCCGATTATCTCAAGAAAGCGCTGATCGCCACTGAAGACCGAAAATTTTATCAACATAGTGGTGTCGACCTCAAGGGAATTCTCAGAGCCGTCATCAGTGATATCCGGGCCGGAAAATTTGTTGAAGGCGCCAGCACCATCACCCAGCAGCTTGCCAAGACTCTTTTTCTGACGCCTCGTAAAACGGTGTTGCGTAAGATCAAGGAGGCATTTCTGGCTTTTCAGCTTGAGCGGCGTTACACAAAAGATGAAATCCTGGAACTGTACCTTAATCAGGTATATTTCGGAAGCGGCGCATACGGTGTAGAATCGGCAGCAAGGATATTTTTCGGTAAACATGCAAAAGATCTTGGGCTTGCCGAATGCGCTCTGATTGCAGGCCTTCCCAAAGCACCGTCACGATATTCCCCTCTGGTTGACAAAGATGTTGCCATAAAACGTCGAAATATCGTTTTAAAACAGATGAAAGATACGGGTATCATATCGGAAACGGCCTTTGCCAAAGCAAAGCAAGAACAAGTTTGTCTCGGAAAACAAAACAATAATCCGGTCAAAGCGCCATATTTTGTGGGCTATATAAAAAATTTTCTTGAAGAAACCCTGGGGTCATCAAGACTCTATAAAGGAGGGTTGACCGTTTATACAACTCTCGACTTTAAGCTGCAAAAAATTGCGGAGCATGCGGTTGCAAAGGGGCTTTCGGCCCTTGAAAACAGGATGAAAAAACAAAAAATTAAAAATCCCCAGCCCCAATGTGCTCTGGTCTCTCTGGATGTGCAATCCGGTGGCATACTCACCATGATCGGCGGCAAGAATTTTTACGAATCTCCTTTTAACCGGGCAACCAGTGCCAAAAGGCAGCCCGGATCCGCATTTAAACCCATTGTCTATGCCTATGCCATTGAACATAATTTTCCTCAAAGCAAAATCATTCTCGACGCACCGGTTGCCTTTAAAATTGCAAACCGGCAAAACCTCTGGAGGCCGGAAAACTTTTCAGGAAATTACAAAGGCGAAATGACGCTCAGGATGGCGTTAGCGCTCTCGGAAAACATACCTGCAATCCGATTAATCGAGATGTTGGGTCCTTCATCGGTGGCCGGGTTTGGGTATACTCTCGGCATCGAATCGACCCTATATCCGAATCTTTCCCTTGCCCTCGGCACATCGGAAGTAAAGCTCATAAATTTAACTGCTGCCTATGCGACTTTTCCCAATAAAGGAGAGTTGATCAAACCTTACGGCGTCATGGAAGTCGTTGATCCAAATGGGCGGCTTGTTTGGCGTGTAAAACCCCAAAAAAAAGTAGTCATGTCACGAGCAGGCGCAGCCATCATGACGGATATGCTCAAAGGGGTAATCCAGGAAGGCACCGGGAAAAAAGCACGGGTAATTAACCGTCCTATTGCCGGAAAAACAGGGACCACCAACGAATATAAAGACGCACTGTTTATTGGTTTCTCACCATCGATTGCAACCGGGGTATGGGTGGGACAAGATG
>Ga0272444_10001830_pt1 | contig 20081 bp, 12 predicted proteins | sample SSMForm13_FD_201033 | JGI IMG/M metagenome (GOLD analysis project Ga0272444, IMG submission 201033) | Marine sediment archaeal communities from Little Sippewissett salt marsh, Falmouth, MA, United States - SSM-Form-13 | ecosystem: Environmental > Aquatic > Marine > Wetlands > Sediment ... | reverse complement strand
GGCGGGACCGTGGTCGGCGAGGCTGGCGTCATCCGTGCGGCGCGGGGCGACGGTGAAGCTTCCGATTGCGATGGCGGTTGCGGTGGCGTTGACGGCGGCGGCGGGGGGGCTGTCGGTGTGGCTCTGGGGCGGGCACCTGCCGTTCTTTGAGGGCACGGGTAGTGCGGCGCTGAGGAGCGTCCTGCCGACGAACCCGGCTGTGTGGGTGCAGGTGGTGCTGGCGATTGCGACGATAGCAGTTGTTCGGTGGTGGCTGGCGGCGCCACGACGGCGGTCGGCGGTACTGGTGGCGCTGCTGCTGGCGGATTTATTCTTCGTGACGCGGTTCGTGGACGTCCCTGCCGGGGGCGCGGTTGCGCCGGATCCGGAAGATTCCCCGGCCGCGAGATGGCTCGCGAAGCACGGCCCGGATTCGAGATCGTATCGCGTCTGGGGTATCGGCGAGACGTACCACGACCGACCGGCGGAGTTATTGAGGCCCAAGACCGCGCATGGGTTGGGTATTTCCACGATCAACACGTACGGCCCGTTCCAGTCGTCGGCCCACGCCCAGCTTTTCGAGTTCCAGATATTCGGCACGAACCGCAACTGGGCATCGCTGATCCGGCGCAACGATCTTCTGACGGCCTACGGGGTGCGGTATATCATCACGGCCCGCAAGGACGTCCGCGAGGTGCTGGAGAGCGTTCGTCTGCCTGAGGGGCCGTCGCCGGAGGATGGTCCTGACCTGCTGACTGGTAAGTGGACGCTAAGCGGTGGGGCCGAGGACAGGCGTGGCATCCTCAAGCTGCAAACGCCTGTGATGTGGCGGTGGTCGATGGCGACCCAGCCGGTGCGGGTTCGGCCCGATACGATCTACCGCATTTCCCTCGACGCGTGTGGTCCGGACGGCGGGGCGGCCAATTACTTGCGGGCGGAGTTGCACACGCCGGGCCGGGACAGGCCCTGGCCGGTTAAGGATCCGATGGGGTTGATGGCCTTCGCGGACCAGATCGGCCAGGAGTGGCGGCACTTCGAGTGGACGTTCAAGACGCCGGCAGACCTTGAGGGCGAGGTGGAGTTCCGCGTCTACACCATGAGCGAGCGACCCATCAGGGCACTCCGCGTCAAGCTGCGGGAGAGCCATTGGGATAGGCCACGAGTCTATCACTTTCACTCGTACTCGCACTGGGCGGGGCGACCTTTGTACGAACTGCGTGCCGAACTGCCCGCGTGCAGCCCGGGGCAGCCGCCTGTGGCGATATACGAAAACCTGGGTTTCCCCTGGCTCCATTACGGGCGATCCGGTGTCGCTTTCGCGCACACGATGATTCTCAGGAAGGGCAGGGACGTGGATTGGAACGAGAAAATGAAATGGAGTGGCCATATTCCCGAGTCGTTTGCCAGGGGGTCGCCGCCGCCGGTCGGCGTGAAGGTAAAGCACAATCCATCTGGCCTGCTGCCGGCGACGCTGGCGGGGCTGATACTGTACCTGGTCTTGCTGTCGGCCGCGCGGGCCGAGGCCGGTGTATGCCGCCAGAAACCCCGGCGGGCAAGCGAGCAAGCTTCCTGACTCCTGCCACGCCCAAACGGGGCCTGCCATCCTCAGACCGACCAGCCCTAAACCGACCAGGGCTGTCGGTGACTGGCCTTGAGCCACGTCGGGTCGCCCGTGCCCCCGGCGAACGCGAGCTTGGCTGGGTCCCATTTGATCCTCTGGCCGTGCTGGTAGGCCAGGTTCATCAGGTGGCAGCAGATGGCGGATCGCCCGCCCACCTGCTCGTTGCAGATCGGCGTGGAGCGGTTCTTGACGGATGTTATGAAGTTCTCGTAGTGCGAGGGGCTCTTGTAGAGCTTGACCTTGGCGCCGGCGAGGTACTCGCGTTCGGCGAGTTGCACGGCCGCCCCGCAGGAGAGCTTGTCTTTGCGGGATGAGTGCTTGGCGATCATCTTCCCCCCGCGAGATAGCGTGAACGTGCCGCGGTTTACCTGCACGCGCCCCTCGCTGCCGAAGATGTCCACTCCAAAGCCGTCCTTGTGCGTGACCTTGATGCCGTTGGCGTAGATGAGCGCCGCGCCGCGCTTGGCGTCGCGATCTTTGGGCGGCCTCACTTCGACGGGTCCGCTGGCGTCCATGCCCAGGCCCCACTGGGCGATGTCGAGATGGTGGGCGCCCCAGTCGGTAACCTGCCCGCCGCCGTACTCGCGGTAGTTTCGCCATTTCGGGAAGTGGTCGCAAACGCCACGTGGACTGAGGATCGAGTTGTACGGGCGCTTGGGGGCCGGGCCCAGCCACATGTCCCAGTCCAAGCCGGGCTCGAGCTTTTCGCCGGGCAGGTCGCAGGCGACCGGCGGGCCGCCGAAGCTGCACTCGATGCGCTCAATCTTGCCGATGACGCCGTTGCGGACGAGTTCGCAGGCGATTCGGAATTCCTTCCGCGAACGCTGCATCGAGCCGGTCTGGAGGATTCGCTTGTTCTGGGCGACGGCCTGCATGACGACGATCGCCTCGTGAATGTCGTGGGTCAGCGGCTTCTCGCAGTAGATGTCCTTGCCTGCCTTGATCGCGGCCATGGTGATCAGCGCGTGCCAGTGGTCCGGTACGGCGATCACGACGACGTCCACGTCCTTGTTGGCCAGCAGCTCGCGGAAGTCGCTGTAGGCCTTGCAGCCGGGCTTGCCCTTGGCGGGGTTGGCCTTGTAGAAGTCATCCACCTTCTTCTGGGCGGCCAGCCGGCGGGTGGTGTCCACGTCGCAGACGCCCTGGAACTGGACGTCCTCATACAGGAAAACCGGCAGCAGGTGCCTGGAAAGCCTGCCCGCGCCGATATACCCCAGCCCGAGCCGGCTGTTGGCCTTGGTGTCGGCCGCACGCATGTGCGAAGGCAGAATCAGCGGCGCGCCAACAATGGCGGACGCGGCGCCCTTGAGGAAACCTCTGCGAGTGGTGCTCACGTGTCATCTCCTGTACAAACGGTTACGACGGTTACAAAATCCAGCCCACGATTCTACCGTAAGGATAGCGGCAGAACATGACAAAAGCCCGCCAACTTCGCACAAACGCGTCCACCGGGCCCGGCTGAAATGGAGTGATCTGGCACGGTCCAAAGCCCCCACATTGTGGTCAGGCGCCGACGGGGCAAACGCCGGAAGCGGCGGATAGGGATAGCTGCTAGGCCATTCAGGCTGGCACCAACGTGGCCGGGCGCTTGGTGGGGATGAACAATGTCTGTTCGCTGCTGGCGTTTTGGCTGGAAGGCGTTACAATTCAATTGAGGTGTTTGAAGTAGGCGGCGGGCGGGTTCGCGTCTTGCCGCCGGGTGTCCGTCGGGTCTGTGGCATGCCATGTCGTACATGTCGCCGCGTGCCTGTCCGGTGGGTGAAGGGTTGGCCTGGCTGGCCGACCGAGGCCCTGGAAAGGGGTAATGCTCATGACCATTGGTATTCGTGTAGCGGAAGAGGATAAGTTTACGCCGATCGACGAGCAGATGAGTCGCTGGGTGGACAGTGTGCTCGGCGGCGGGTTCCGGCACTACGGGTCACGTGAGGTGTGGAGGCCTGCAATTAACCTCTGCGAGCATGCCGACTACTACTGCCTCGTGGCTGAGCTCTCAGGAATGCAGGCCGGCGAGATCGATCTTCGCGTCGAGGACGGTACGCTTTTCCTGACCGGCGAGAGGGCGATGCCCAGCGATCCGAAGGTCAAGGGGCAGGCCAAGTTGCACCTGATGGAAATCGACCACGGGCAGTTCCTGCGCGAAGTCAAGCTGCCGGAAGATGTTGACGTTGACGCCATCGAGGCGACCTACCGAGGCGGATACCTGTGGGTGAGGATTCCCAGAAAGAAGTGTGTCTAGAATGGCCCAGGACAAACCGACCAAATCCGGCAAGCCCAGGCGGGCCAGGAAATCCGATAAGCCCGGAAAACAGCCAGCCAGGGGCAAGCCTACGATCATCGAGCAGGACGACCCGGAGGTCCTCGTGCATGCCCAGAAGGGCGAGCAGCGAGTGGGAATGCCCGGGAAGGTGGCGATTCCGAAAGTCGCAGCCGTGCTCGTTGTGCGAAATATGGTGCTCTTTCCCGGCGCTATCGTGCCCATCGCGGTGGGGCGAGAGAAGTCCAAGAACCTGCTGGAGACGGTCCTGCCGGAGCAGAAGGTAATCGTCGTTGTTTGTCAGAAGGACCCGGCGGTGGACGATCCGGGCGTCGAGGACCTTTACGAAGTCGGCACGGCTGCGGTGGTGCTCAAGCTGCTCCGCATGGAAGAAGGCACCCAAAGCGCGATCGTCAGTGGGATGAAGCGAGTCAAGATCCGCCGGTGGGTTGAGACCGAACCGTTCTTCAAAGCCGAGATCCGTGAGCTTTCGGACGATCTCACGCACTCGACGGAAACGGACGCTCTGGTGATGAACGCCCGCAACTCGGCTATTCGGATAGTCCAGCTTTCACCGAACATTCCTGACGAGGCGACGGTGGTGCTGAGCAACATCGAGCAGCCTGGCCCGCTGGCGGATTTCCTGGCGGGCAACATTCAGATGGAGCAATCGCAAAAGCAGGAGTTCCTGGAAGAACTGGATGTCAACGCCCGCCTGCGGCGGATCGGCGTGGAGCTTCAGCGCCAACTCGATGTGTTGGAGCTTTCCAACAAAATTCAGGACCAGGTACGGTCCAATATCGACAAGACCCAACGCGAGTACTTTCTCCAGGAACAGCTCAAGGCCATCCAGAAGGAACTTGGACAGGCGGATGAGCGGAGCGAGGAAATCGCCGAGTTGCGAGGTAAGATCAAGGCTGCCGGCATGGCTCCTGCGGTGGAGGCAGAAGCCAAGAAGCAACTCGACAGGCTGTCGAGTTTGCCCGCGGCAAGCCCGGAGTATCACGTTATCCGCACGTATCTGGACTGGATGGTCGAACTGCCGTGGAGCCAGTCGACCGAGGATCGCCTCGATGTGAACGCGGCCCGGAAGGTGCTGAACAAGGACCACTACGACCTCGACAAGGTCAAGCAGCGGATTCTCGAATACCTGGCCGTGCGAAAACTCGCTCCCGATACGCGCGGGCCGATACTCTGTTTCGTCGGGCCGCCCGGCGTCGGCAAGACCAGCTTGGGCCAGTCCATCGCAAGGGCGACCGGGCGGAAGTTCATCCGGATGAGCCTCGGAGGCATGCGCGACGAGGCCGAGCTTCGAGGCCATCGACGGACCTACATAGGCGCCATGCCCGGGCGGATCGTCCAGGAGATTCGCAAGGCCGGGACGAACAACCCGGTGTTCATGCTGGACGAACTGGACAAGGTTGGCAGCGACTTCCGAGGCGATCCGACGTCGGCGCTGCTGGAGGTGCTGGACCCCGCGCAGAACTTCTCATTCCAGGACCATTATCTGAATGTTCCGTTCGATTTGTCGAAGGTGATGTTTATCGCCACCGCCAACTACATGGGCACCGTTCCGGCGCCGCTGCGGGACAGGATGGAAGTCATCGAACTGCCAGGGTACACTCGTCTCGAGAAGCTTCACATCGCCAGGAAATATCTCGTGCAGCGTCAGCGGAAGGAGAACGGACTTACCGAAACCCAGGCCGTCTGGTCCGATGATGCGATTAATCGTGTGATAGGACAATACACCCGGGAGGCGGGGGTGCGGGAACTGGAGCGGCAGATCGGCACGGTTTGCAGGCGAGTTGCTGCCATGATTGCGGGCGGCAAGGCGCGTTCACGGAAGATAAGTCCGAGATTCATCTCCGCAGTGCTTGGGCCGGCCAAATATGAGAGTGAATTAGCGCTTAGGACGAGCGTGCCGGGGGTGGTTACGGGGCTGGCATACACGCCCAGCGGTGGTGAAATCATCTTTATTGAGGCGGCTGCGTACCCTGGAAAGGGTAAATTGACACTCACGGGACAGATTGGCGACGTAATGCGCGAGTCGGCCATGGCGGCGATGAGCTATGTAAAGAGCATTGCGGGCAAGTTGAAGATAGATTCCGAGGACCTGGCCGAGCAGGATATACACGTTCACGTGCCGGCCGGAGGGGTTCCGAAGGATGGCCCGTCGGCTGGAGTGGCGATGGCGACGGCCTTGACGAGCCTTCTTACGCACCAGCCGGTGCGCCACGACGTTGCCATGACGGGTGAAATTACGCTTCGCGGCTTGGTTTTGCCTATCGGCGGAGTGAAGGAGAAAGTTCTGGCTGCACGGCGTGCGGGTATAGACGCGGTGGTTCTGCCGGCAAGAAACCGCAAGGACCTTGTGGATATCCCAGCCGAGATTTGCAATGAACTGGAGTTCAAGTTTGCGCGGACGGTGAAAGATGTGCTTGACTTCGCTATTGATGGTCAGGCCGGCAAACGCACGGGCAAATCCCCGAAAAAGGCGAGCAGGAAACCGCGCAGGCAGGCCAAGCCGAAGAAAAAATGATCCACGGAGGGGTAGATTGTTGTCCGCGCTTCGGCGTTATCATGCTGGGGATTCAGTGATTATGGATAATCTCTTTCCTGCTCGGGGTGCGCAAAAAAAACCGAGTCGATCCGGCTGGAATCGATCGACTCGGCCCTCGCTTAGCTTTGGACGAGCAGGCAAGCCCTAAGGCTCGGCTGGCCGCCACGGCCCTCAACTTTGTGGCCTCTACCCTCCGGTAAAGGCCCTCCGCTTCTCCTAACGATTGTACAACCAATATGCCAAGACCGATTCGGATTAGTGGTTTGTTCCGGCTATATCTGTGTAAGTAACTGTATTTAAAAGTGATAAGTTTTATTTGCTATCGAGTTCGCCCATTGTTTCCAGCTTGGCCCGGCGCAGCGAAAGTCAAACAACCCATCAGCACAGTTCCATCTAACAATATGCTTTGGAAGTTGTTACCTGCGAGTTGCCGATCAATGGACGGATGTTGCCCATAATCAACGTTACGAGTTGTCGAGTGATTTTCCGGTTCTTTCCGGACAGAACACGGGCTGGATCTTGAGGCCGAGGAGAAGTTGGCGAGTACGGGGGGTGTTTCCGTCGGGGGGAAGGATTTCGATACCAGAAAGTGAAAATTCCTTTGGTTTTGCCCTTTTTTTCGCCAGTTGCCAAACCTAGTATTAATTGACTCCAAGAATTTTCAAACTCGTTTCACACGGGCGGTTTGGCATGAACCTCGGCGCGTCCCCCCCCGCGCGCCACATGTCGGCCGCCCACTTTTTTGGCTCACTTGGCGGATTGATTACGGTTGGGGCGAATTGTGGTTTCGCAGCAGGACCAAGACATTCCCCACGTTCCATTGCAACATGACTTGCGAAGGAAGTGACTTTAAAAGAACAAGTCAAGTTAACTTGGGCACTTGCCCCTTTGGCTGGCCCTTTAGTGGATGGCCTCTGCGATGGCCTCGGCGGCAGCCTGGGGTTTCTCCGCCGAGCAGACAGCGCCGCATACGGCAAGGGTGCTGGCGCCGGCTTCGATTACGGATTTGGCATTCTCTGCCGTAATGCCGCCTATGGCGACGATGGGCAGTGAGACATTTTCGGCGACTTCTCGCAACAGTTCGAGGCCTACGGTCGGGCCGGCATCCTTCGTGGCGGTTTCGAAGATCGGGCCTACGGCGATGTAGTCTGCGCCTTCGGCGACTGCGGCTTTGGCCTGATTCAGCGAATGCGTGCTTCGCCCTACGATCGCGCCGGGTCTTAACAGGCGGCGAGCCTCGGCGATAGGCAGATCGTGCTGGCCGAGATGAACACCGTCGGCACCGACGATGGCGCCGATATCGGGCCGGTCGTTGATTATGAGCATACGTCCGGTCTCGTCGGTGAGTTCTCTGAGCTCTGCCGCCAGTGCCAGAAGCTCGTCATCGGCTATGTTTTTGTCTCGGAGTTGGACCGCGTCGGCCCCGCCAGCGATTGCTCCGCGTGCGATCTCCCGCAAACTGCCTTTGCACACTTGGCTGCCGATAAGCACGTAGAGTTTGCAGTCCGCGAATCGTTTGCGGACCATCAGCCTGCAGAGGATGCGTTTTTCCAGCGTGTAGGCGTTATACCGCATCCGTTCGATCTTGAGCACGTAATCCGGAGCGAGGAACTTGCTGTATTCCTCGATGGTCCGCAGCGCCTCGGTAAGTCGTTTGCAGGCTGCGGTCACCACGTCGGCCAGGTCGACTCGCGCGGTCTCGGTGGGGCTGGAGATTTCCGTGCCGATATCGCCCGGGGTGTCCCGGCTGACGAGGAATTCATCTGCGGGCATGGACTTGAGCACTTCCGCCAGATCGCTGCGTAGGTTCTTGGCCATTGCGGCGACGGCGGGGTCGTTCAGTGCGAAGCGTCCGCAGTCTTCGGTGACTCGCAGTGCTTCGCGAGCCCGGTTGAAATTGGCGTCAAGAATTCGATAGACCTCTCGCATGGCGGGGCTCCTCGCACTGTTTTGGCTTATTCGATGTCAGTGCATGTAGGGTTGTTGGGTATTGGAAACTGTCGGCACATTTCCAGCACCTCTTTGCCGACCGTGTTTATAACGCCCTGGTCGCCGTCGGAGTTCAGCACTTTGTCGGTCCAGTCGGCAATGGTTTTCATCTCGCCCGGCCCCATGCCTCGCGTCGTGAGGGCCGGTGTGCCCATGCGGATACCGGAAGTATGCATGGGGGTTCGTTCGTCGAACGGGATGGTGTTCTTGTTGGTGATGAGGCCGGCGCTTGCGAGCCACTCAGCCGCCTGGTGGCCTGTAAGGTCGGGCTTGCGGCTTCGGAGGTCTATCAGCAGCAAGTGGTTGTCGGTTCCGCCGGAGACCAGACGCCAGCCCCGGGCCATAATCTCATCGGCCAGGGCCTTGGCGTTGGCGACGATCGTGGCGGCGTACTGCTTGAATTCCGGTTTCATCGCTTCGCAGAAGGCCACGGCCTTGGCGGCGATTACGTGTTCGAGCGGCCCGCCCTGAAGGCCCGGGAATACCGCGGAGTCGATGCGCTTGGCCCATTCGGCCTTGCAGAGGGTAATCCCACCGCGCGGGCCTCGCAGGGTCTTGTGGTTGGTTGTCGTCACGAAGGTCGCGTGCGGCAAAGGCGAGGGATGAACCCCGCCAACAACCAGACCGGCAATGTGGGCAATGTCAGCCAGCAGCAGGCAGCCCGCTTCCCTGGCGATCTGCCCAAAGGCCTCGAAGTCGATTGTCCGTGGATAGGCTGAGGCGCCCGCTATCAGCAGTTTGGGACGATGTTCGAGCACCAGCTTACGGACATGGTCCATGTCCAGCCGCTCGGTTTTCTGGTCCACTCCATATGTGCTTGTCTCGTAGAACAGGCCCGAAAGGTTCAACCGCATGCCGTGGGAAAGGTGCCCGCCGTGCGGCAGGGCCATTCCCATTATTTTGTCGCCGGGCTTCAGGCAGGCCATGTAAACCGCAAGGTTCGCGCTCGTGCCGCAGTGAGGCTGGACGTTGGCGTGCTCGGCCCCGAAGAGTTTCTTTGCCCGCTCGATGCAGATCGTCTCGGCGGAGTCGATGTTGGCGTTGCCGCAGTAGTACCGCTTGCCGGGATAGCCCTCGGCGTATTTGTCGGTCAGGATCGAACCAAGCGCTACAAGCACAGGACCCGAAACGTGGTTTTCCGAGGCGATCAATTCCAGAGTATCGTTCTGGCGGAGTTGTTCAGCCTGGATGAGCCCGGCAATCTCCGGATCGGCCTTCTGCAGTGCATTCATTGACATCTCCCATAGCACGGTCAAAAGCGAAGCGCACACTCTAGCGACCGGTGTCCCATGAAGCAAGGTTCGCCCGGATGAGGCTGTATATCTTCAGTGTCCGCGCTTTTTCGGGTACTCAGCCGCGGTGACAAATATCTTAAAATACCGACCGGCGGCGGGTTTGGGGGTCACCTTCCGCTTGGTCCCGCCATAGCCGGACGTGCTGGAGGTGTTTCGCTGCGCTCGCTTGATAAGCGACTCAAGGGAAGCGACGGGCACGAAGTTGCTGGGCCCGCCGTTATCGACCATGGGATCGGTTCGGCCTTGGAGGAAACCCAGCAACGCTCCGCTCTTGGATATGACCGGCCCGGCGCCCTCGCCGGGATACAAGTCCGCTGACAGTGTAACGTTGCCGCTGCCACCATCGCCGCGAATCTTCGCCTCGACGGTTCGCACCTGGCTGCCCATCTGCTGGAAGAAGTCAAGTCCGTAAAAGCTGACGGCGAGGTCTTTCCGGGACTTGTCCTTGCCGTCGGTCGCCAGGGGGGTGAACTCCAAATCCCGCACATAAAGCAGCGTCACCGGCAGGGGAGCTTTGCTGCCGTAGCTGTAACTGGAGTATCGCACTACCTGGGCAGGCACGGTGGTCTTGGAGTCGATGACGATGAACGCCTCCAACGCTCCGGCCAATGCGGTCTTGTCGGCCAGGAGGGCGTGTTTGCCGACAGGCACGCCAATGGCCTGGCGGAACTCCAGCCGGTCCATCGGCAGCGTTGGCAGGGAGTATTCGGTGGCAGTGATGGTCTTACCGGGCATCAGCCAACTCGTGCTGCGTCGTACGTAGGTCGAGGTCCGGCTGGGTTGCTCGTAGAGGTCAACGACGGTTGTGGCCAGAACACAGGTTGGGTTGCCCATCATGTCGCCCGGGGTTGCTTCGAGCGATTGCTTGAGGAATGTCAACGCGTCCTTCGAGTCCGGCTGGAGGTGTATGGCATCCAGCGCCGACGCCAGGCCTTGCAAGGGTTGCTTGCGTCCGTAAAGGGCCAGGGCCCTGCCCTGGTGAAACGCCGCCACTCGCGGCGCGGCGGCGATGCATTTGTCGAACATCCTCTGGGCGCCAATGTAGTCCAGCCCTTCCAGGCAGGTGGCGCCCATCAGGAAGTCGCTCATCAGGTCGTCCGGCCAGAGTACGGCAGCTTTGCGATATTGCGCCGCCAAAGCCCTGCGGTGACGGACCACCAAGGCCCGGGCGCTCACTCCGCCGTGGGCGGCGCGGCGAAGGTCGCCCATGATCTTACGCGTGTCCTTGATGATCGCCAGGTACTGTTCCTTGGCGGCAAGGACGTTGTTGGGCGACATCCATCGACCGCGAACTTTCCGCTCGCCGTCGTGGGCCTTGGCCTGGTAGGCCTTGACGTTCTTCTGAGCGTCATAGCTGCCGATCCCCGCAGCCGAACGCGCGAGTTTCTGCATGGCCAGGAAAACCAGCGCCTCCGGGCGGGTGATTCGGTCTTCGAGCGTCTGGCCGGTATCAAGGGACGTTCTGTGTGCCGAAGGCTTATCGGTTATCGGTGTGGTGAGGGACTCGGTATCGACGATTTTCTCGACGTTCGCTGCATCGACCGTGATGGTGATCGGGATGTTCGCGACGGCGGTCTTGATATAGACCTTGCCGTTCTTGCGGGTTACTTCCCCACTGTACGTCTTGCCGTCTTTGAGGTATACGATGTCCGCCGGCGCGGATGTCAGTATCACCAGGCATGTCAGTAGGCAGATGGCTATGTTTCGCATGGTCGTCCTCTTTGGGTCGCAGATTATCTTAACGCATTTATGAGCGAGAATGAACCATCAGTTTGTTTGACCCGCGAGCCTCGGCGCGTTGTAATAGAGGCCATGCTTGGACGAATGCGACGGACATCAAGGACCGACGTAGGATTGGCGCTTTCCTTCGCCGGAGTGGGATATCTCATCTGGGCCATCGTCGCCGGGGTCAGCCGATCCACGGTGCAGGAACTCATCAAGTCCGCGGTCGTGATGGATTTCCAACTGCGCGACAGCGCCCATGTGCTGAAGACCGTATTTGTCGAGGCCGGCATCGTGATCGACCTGGTCGGCCTGGTCTGGCTGGCGGCGACGCTGTTTCTGGTCCTGTGGGCCAGCCGGCAGCGGTGCAGCATTTCCTGGGCCTGGGGCTCGGCGATGGGGCAGGTAATGATCGCGGCCCTGGGGGCCGTGCTGGTCGGTTGGGCTGCATATCAGCCGCACGTCGTACCGCCCGACACCCCCGTGCCCCCGACGGCCACCTGGGCGATCGTCAGCATGATCTCCCTGCCGGTCGTCGTCGTCATCTCAGTGGTGCTGTGGGTGGCCGTGCTGGTCTGGCTGCTGGTGAATCGCGGCCGAAGAAACCGCCGAGGCCCAACCCTCCGCGACGGCCTGCGAACGAACTTCTACCGCTGACGGCAGCGGCGGGGTGCAAGAAGGGGACATTTCATGACCGAGCAGTCGCAGGGGCAAGGGTTGCGCGAATCAAAGGATTCAGTAGAACCTAAAGGCGCGGGTGCCACTAATCCGCCCCAGGCGCTGCGCCCGCGCCGACATTGGGGGCGCATAGTCGCCATTGCCCTGATCGTGCTGTCTGGGCCAGCCTTGTGGTTCGGTGTGCGCCCTTTCTTTGCGGTGTACACGGTTGAAGTGACCGAGGTCAGAACTTGGAGAGCATATTTCAAACAACCGTATCCCGCAGGGACGCAGGCAGACTTTGTGCTGCATAATCCCTGCGGCCATGAAACTGCCTACGCAGAGGTCTTCCTTGAACGCTTTGCTGACGATTACGGCAAAGACCTTCTCATACGAGAGGTGCCGCTTGGTTCATCTGAGGGCCAGTGCAGAGCGTACGATTATTTCATAGCGTTTAACGGGGTGGTCTCGAACAACGGCGTTTCGTCGAATAAGGGGGGGGGTGGCTCGCTAACGAAGATCCAATTCAGTATAAACTCGCCTGTGAGTGCGACCGAAGGGGCAGTAACGGCAGGCGTGGCTGGGAAGGCTGTTGTAACGACGGGCGGGGGGCTGTGGAGGAGACGGATTGTTCTGCCATTCGAAGCCACTGTGCCGATTTCCCGAGACAAGTACCCACTGGCGACCGGCCCGCCGTTGACACCGGTGCCGGATTCGGCTTGGGGGCCCAAAGGCGATGGCAAGGCTGAGGATATATTCAGACTTTCAGGTATGGCTTCAAGAATCCCTTTTGGCACCACTGGGGAGTTGTCTGCTGATTTTCGCATACGCAATCTCGATCCGAGAACACTCGCCAGCTACACCGTTACTCTGACGGCCTGCTATGACAATACGGGCAAGAAGTTGCTTGGCGACCAGCCGGCCCGCACGGGCGTGAGCGAACACTGGAACGTGTTTGGGAATGGGGTGTGGACCGCTCAGGATCAAAGAATCATGCCAGCATTCTGCGTAAAGACTAATCGAATGCCGGCGTCGTCGGCCGTAAGCGTAACCTACGAAGGTACGGTTAAGCTGAAGCTTGGCGATGGCGAAGAGAGCGTCGTATTGGAGGGTATCCAACTTGACCCCAACAAATCTCTCAGGATTGGGCCGGTGGAATTGCGTCCTGGGCGCCCCCATTGTGATACTGTAATCCTAGGATTCTGGACGCGCGGCGACCAAGGAATGTTGCGCCAGTTGATCGTTGAAAATGACTACGGCGCGCCGCCATCGTCCGATGCGTTTGGCCCGACGCCCTTCTGGACCCATTCAGGCTGGCTTGATTTTCCAATGAACTGCGGGGTTGGAGCCGTGACGATCAAGGCGAAGTACCTGACCCGGCAGTGGCATTACGATCTGCCGTTCAAGATTACCGTGCCGCTGAACGCTAACGGCTGGACCGTGATGAAGCCCGCGCCTGTTAACGAGCCAACTACCAGTAGTCGCCCCGCGGGCGGATGACGTGAACCGGGCGAAATTGGGTGGCGCTCTGCCCGCTGAAGCGAACAGGCCGGGGGCATTCCTTCTCGATTGCGTCGCGGAAGTCCTTGCGGATTCTTGGGTTCGTGGTAGATTTGTGGTGCAGGCCCTCGGTGGTCGTGGGTGTGAGGCCTGGCTGGGTAAACCCGGTCGGGTTTGTTTGTATTTGCAGTTATCAACGGAAGTGAATCGCATGATTTCAAGAGAACCCGCCGATCGGCCTAACATTATCCTTATCAACTGTGACGACCTTGGCTATGGCGATCTGGGGTGTTACGGCTCGCCGATCAACACCACTCCGCACTTGGACCAAATGGCGGCTGAGGGGGTTCGGCTGACGGACTTCTACATGGCAGCGCCGCTGTGCTCGCCTTCGCGCGGGGCGATGATGACGGGTTGTTACCCACGTCGGATCGGGTTTGGCTCGTTTGATGGCCGGGCGGTGCTGTTTCCCGGCATGGCCGTCGGGCTGGACCCGTCGGAGCGCACCGTCGCGTCCATCCTCAAGGATCAGGGCTATGCGACGATGCTCGTGGGGAAGTGGCATTGCGGGGATCAGCCGGAGTTTCTGCCGACCCGACACGGCTTCGATCACTACTTCGGCATCCCGTACAGCAACGACATGGGTCGCCAGCGGACCTTCAATCCGGACCGCTGGCCGCCGCTGCCGCTGATGCGCGACGAGCAGGTCATCCAGGCCCAGTTCGAGCAGGAATCGCTCACCGAACGCTACGCCGACGAGGCGGTGCAATTCATCCGAGGCAACGCCGAGAAACCGTTCTTCCTGTACCTGGCGCACATGCACGTCCATCGACCTGTGCTGGTGTCTCCGCGGTTCGCAGGCCACGCCAACGGCCGATACGGCGGCGCCGTCGAAGCCATCGACTGGGTGACCGGTGTGCTGATGTACGAGCTCAGGCAGTTTGGCTTGGATGAGAACACGTTGGTGGTCTTCACGTCGGACAACGGTTCCCGGGCGGACCTGGGCGGTTCGAACGCGCCCCTGCGCGGACGAAAGGGCCAAACCTGGGAAGGCGGGCAGCGCGTCTGCTGCATCGCTCGCTGGCCCGGGCAGATCCCTGCCGGGGCGACCTGCAACGAACTGGCGACGGCGATGGATTTCCTGCCGACCTTTGCGCGGCTGGCCGGCACGCGCGAGCCGGAAGACCGCGTGATCGACGGCAAGGACATTTTCCCGCTGTTGCAGCGCGAATCCGGTGCCGCCTCGCCGCACGAGGAGTTTTTCTACTACAGCGTGACTCAACTGGAGGCTGTGCGCGTGGGGCCATGGAAGCTCCACGTTCACAAGGGCAAGGATGATATCCTGGAACTGTACAACTTGTCCGACGACATCGCTGAGACCACGAACCTGGCGGCGGATCATCTCGAGATTGTCGCGGACCTCCAGGGACGTCTCGACCGGTGTCGAAAGGACCTCGGCGATTCCATCACGGGTGTCGAAGGCCAGGGCTGTCGCCCGATTGGGCGCGTGGACAATCCCAAATCGCTGACGGAATACGATCCCAACTGCCCGTACGTCTGCGCCGAGTATGATACCGGCGAGAGCGGTTGATTTCGCCTCCGCCCACTACGACAGCGTCAGGTCCGGGCGGATGCGGAGCTTGACGGTCTTGCCCTTGATCGTGAGGGTTACCAGGAAGTTCTTCCCGTCGCGTACCACGGCTGCGGCTGCCTGGGAGTTTCCCGGTGTAAGCAAGGTGACCAGCACCGCCTCTTTGTAGAGTCTGATGGGACTCCATCGCATCATGGTGGCGCTGGGGTTGGTGGGCGAGGCCGGGGCGGTGGTAGCCCGGAACAGGCCCGCGGGTTCCAGGGAGGCGTAGGTGACTCGCATGCTCTCGGTGTCGCCCTTGATCATCGCTCCGGTTTTGGAGAAGGTCACATCCTTGTAGGAGTGCATGCGGGACTCAACCAGTGATAGTCCAGGAGTCTTCACGCGATCGATAATAACGAACGCCGAGTCGTTCACCATCAGCGCCAGTCGCCCGCAGAAGATGGAAGCATCCTCGGGCAGCGCCAAAGCCGACGAGGCTTCCATGCGGATCCCGTAACAGCCTTGGCCACGCACAACCTGCTCCGAGTCGGTCTCACTGCCCGGGATTGGGCCAACTCCGTTGACGAAGATGGTGTTCTTGTACGTGGCGTTGAGATCGTTGTTCTTGGCGCGGTGCTCGCTGAACGTGGTCGGGAAGAGATACCGCCCGCTTCTGCCGTTCTCGATAAGCCATTCCTTGCCCACCAGCACACGAAAACTCAGCAGGTCCACGTGGGTGTGTTCCTCGATGGTGTTCCCGCCCCGCATGGAAAGATAGAGCCTGGGCCTGGGCATGCTATCGGCGATCAGGCCCCAGCCCAAACCTTTCCAGACCTTGGCGACGCGGGTTTCGCCCCGGGGGTCCTTGCTGACGGTCCCGGGGTGGAGGACGCAGCCAGTGGCGGATCCGCCCATCAAGCCGCCCAGGCCTCGGTCGGTTTCGGTCATGTAACTGTCGATGGCGCCCATGACCAGGTCCAGTTTGAACCGTTTGGCGGCTGCGTAATGAAAGGCGCTGGGATGGAAATGATTGTTGTCGCCGAAGCCTGCCGACATGGCATTCGGGCTGAAATCCAACGGGAAGCTGAGCGTCTTCTTCGTGGCGGGGAGCTTCATCAGCGGATGCACCTTTCCCATGCTTCGCTCCCAGCTCAGCAGGTATCCGAACGCGTAGGCCATTCCGTAGTTCCAGTAGCCAACGCCCTCGGGCCAGCCGCCGTCGGTGTCCTTCAGCGGGGTTATGAATTCGCTAAGGGACTCCTCGATGTGGGGCAGGATCTCACGGGCGGCGGGGCAGTCTTCATACATCGCCAGGCACAGCATACCCAGCCCACCCGCGCAGACGGCGTTCCAGTTGCTGAACCGCTTGGCGAACCACCACTGCCCGCCCTTGCGGCACTCTTCGAGCCCGAGCGCGAGCAGGCGGTTTCGGGCGATATCGACAAGCGTTTTCCGCTCGGCAGCGCTTAGCGAGTCGTACATCCAGTCGTAGGCTATCGCGATGCAGGCGCACTCCTCACCGTCGGTCAGCCAGAAGCCCCGGAGTTGGTTTTGCGGTAGAAGCCGGCCTGTCTTTTCAGCGTCCATCGCCACAATGTACTTCATCGCCGCAGAGCGGAAGCATTCCTCGCCGGTCATCCGAAAGGCCGTGACGAGGGTAATGACTCGGTCGATCATCCTGCGGGCGACACCCAGGCCTGAAGGGTCCTGCCTGTTTACCGGACCCGTCAGGCTTGTAGTGTGGACGTACTTGCGGGCGTTGGTAAGCAGGGTCTTACGGGCCTGGACCATCACCGGCATCTCGGGCGGGGTTTGGAGGCGTTTAAAATCGTCTTCGTCGGCCAGGATTCTCGGGTGCTTCGTCAGCTTCGTAACATCGTCGTCCTCGATGAGCGTCGCAGCGGTACGGATGCGGAACTTGGCGTCGGGACGGGATATTTCGCCCGCATAGCACTTCTCATCGGTTATGTGGACGATGTCAGCCAGCGCGAACGTAAGTATCGCCAGGCATGTCAGCAGGTGCGTTGTAGGTGTATTCACGTCGTTTTCCGTCGCGGGGAGCGAGCCATGCTCAGACTCAATGCTCCGGTTAAGAGGTCTACGGCAGGGCATTGGTCATAGATCGAAAATCTTGCCCGGGTTCAGGATGTTGTTGGGGTCGAGAGAGATTTTGATGGCCCGACAGATGTCGAGGTACTCTTCGGTGACGAAAGTGCTCATGTGCTTCTTTCGCTTATGACCGATACCATGCTCGCCGGAGATCCTTCCACCAAGCCCGGCCGTCAGATCGTAGAGGTCCTTCTGGACCATCGGCAGGGCCTCTTGCCACCTTTCCAGAGGCCAGTCCGGGGCCTTGACGATCCGCGTGTGGATATTGCCATCGCCCGCGTGCCCGTAGGCGGGTATGTTCACTCCGTACCGGGCTGCGAGTTCTTCCATGCCGGCCACGAGTTGCGGAATCGCGGCGATCGGCACGACGAGGTCTTCATTGGCCTGCTGGGGCGAGATCGTGGAGTACGCCTCGGCGATGTTGGCGCGGACCTTCCAGACGCGCTCGCTGGTGGTGGCGTTGTCGGCCACGTATACCTCGATCGCGCCGGCTGTGAGGCACAGTTCGCCGATGGCCTCGTATTCCCGCTCGACCTGCGATGGGGCGGCGCCGTCTACGGTTATCAGCAACATGGCGCCGCACTGCTCGTAGGGTAGCGTCTCGTTGAGGTAACCGCACGCGGTGTGGACTGCGGCGCGGTCCATGAACTCGATTGCTGTTGGAATCAGGCCGCTTTCGGTCATGATTCGCGGCACGGCGGCGATGGCGTCCTCTGCCGAGGTGAAGAGCACCAGCAGATCGACCGAAGACTTCGGCAGGGGCATCAGCTTCAGCGTGATCTGCGTGAAGACGCCCAGTGTGCCCTCCGAGCCGACCATTAGTTGGATGAGATTATAGCCGGTGACGTCCTTGACCAACTTTCCGCCGAGGCGGACTACGTCGCCGGTGGGCGTGACCATCTCCATGCCGACGATGTACCGTCCCGTGACGCCGTACTTGACCGCCTTGCCGCCGCCGGCGTTCTCGGCGACGTTTCCGCCGATGTAGCACGTCTCGCGGCTCATGGGGTATCCGGCGTAGAACAGGCCCTTGGGCGCCAGGATGTCGTTGATTTCCGCGGTGACCACGCCGGGCTCGACGACGGCCATCAGGTTGCTTTCGTCGACTTCCAGAATGCTGTTCATGCGGTCTACGGATAGGACGATTCCACCGTGGACAGGCACGGCCCCGCCGGAAAGCCCGCTGCCGGCGCCGCGGGGCGTTACAGGGATCATCTCCCGATTGGCCAACTTCATGATGGCCGCAATCTCGTCGGCAGAGCGAGGCCTCACTACCACCTCGGGCATGTGTGCGTAGTGTCGGTCGGGAATCTCGTCGTGGCTGAAAGGCTCGAGAGCGTCGGCGTTGTCGAATATGACGTATCGCTGGCCTACGATTTGGCGCAACTCCTCGACAATCGCGGGAGTCACCTGATTATACTTCGTGCTGATCATGCGGCGATTATACAGGACGGTGCCAATACTGCCAAGCGTCGGGTGGCAGGGCGGCAGTCAGACATGTTACAAACCGTGCTTCAATGACCGGCGCGAATGAGAATAATTCGGCATCAGCTACGATGTGGGCGGCGGTGGACCTCCACCGTTCGGCGTGGGCGGTTGTCTTTGTCTTTTTCGTCTTCCGTATCGTCGAGCACCTCTGCCTTGTAGGCTGTGCCCATGTGGTCGGGCTCTTTACGTCTGTGGCCGAGCTTGCTTTGGATCCATGCCCGCAAGCGGAAGTAGCCGACCACGATCGCCCCGATGATGACGACCCCCAGTCCAATGCCAAGCGCCACCCCCAGCAGCGGCAGGAGGACAAACGCCCCCAGCAGGACAATCCCGACCAGGCCGAGAAGGCGAAACACAATCCCCAACAGGTCCGGTCCCTGCGGCCCCATGCCAGGCTGTCGGAAGATGTATATGCGTTTGGGCATTCTGACCTCAAAAGCCAACGGCCCCGTCAGTATAGGGAACGGGCCTTGCGGGCGTGAAGAAAAGCCACGCTACGCATCGACGATTTTGCCCGGGTTCAGGATGTTCTTGGGGTCCAGGGCGTGCTTGATCGATCGCATCATCGCCAGGTTCGCCTCGCCGACGAACAGGGGCATGTATTTCTTTCTCTTGTGCCCGATGCCGTGCTCACCCGACAGCATGCCGCCCAGACTCGCGGTGAGTTTGTACATCTGCTCCAGGATGTCCGGTAGCGTTTCGTGCCACTTTTCCAGCGTCCAGTCGGGGTTCATCACGGGTGTGGCGTGCAGGTTGCCGTCGCCGGCGTGACCGTAGCAGGGGATGGGTACGTCGAATGTCTTGCTGATCTCACCAAGGCCCTCGACCATTCGGGGGATGTTGGCGATGGGTACGACAATGTCTTCGAGGCTCTGGTGGGGGCTTACTACCTTGAAGGCCTCGGCGATGTTGCGGCGGACCTTCCATATTCGCTCGCTGGTGGTGAAGTTGTCAGCAACGTAGACCTCGACTGCGCCGGCGGCGAGGCATAGCTCGCCGATGGCCTCGTACTCGCGTTCGACCTGCCCCAACTCCGATCCGTCGACGGTTATCAGCAGCATCGCGCCGCACTGCTCGTACGGCAGGGCTTCGTTGAGGTAGCTGCACGCGGCATGCACGGAGGACTTGTCCATGAACTCGATGGCAGTGGGAATAATGCCGCCAGTGGTCATGATCTTCGGCACGGCCGAGATTGCGTCGTCGGCTGTCTTGAACAGCACCAGCAGGTCCACCGATGCCTTGGGCTTGGGCATGAGCTTGATATATATCTTCGTGAAGATGCCCAGTGTGCCCTCCGAACCGACCATGAGCCCGATGAGGTTGTATCCGGTGAC